>JGI20157J14317_10004802_pt1 | contig 10287 bp, 9 predicted proteins | sample COG_07_FD_14317 | JGI IMG/M metagenome (IMG submission 14317)
TTATAGAAACAGAGATTAGTGCAATTGCAAAAAATTTAAATATATATTTCATAATTATTTTATTTGTATAGCCCATGCATGTAATTTGCAAGTGCATCAATGTCATTATCAGTTAAGTTTTGAGCAATAGATTGCATCACAAGGGATTGCTCTCCCGCATTTCTTTCTTTTGATCTATAGGCTTTAAGTGTAGTTGTTAGATATCCAACTTGCTGGCCAGCAACACTGGGGAATCCAGCAAGGTAATTGCCTTGCCCATCAACAGAGTGACATGCCGTACATGCAGGAATGCCTTCTTTCATATTTCCAAATCTATAAAGACTTGTTCCAAGGCTCAGAAGCTCCTCGTCATTTTTTGCTTGACCTCTGGAGGTTTCATTAGATTCATAAAAAGCTGCCATATCAAGCAACTCTTCATCTTTTAATGTGTTTAAGTATGGTATTACTGCCATCATAAGCGCATTATTTCTTTCGCCATCTCTAAAGTATTGTAATTGCTCGTAAAGATATCTTTGGTTTTGTCCTGCTAGTTTGGGCCAGTCTGAACTAACACTATTGCCATCACTTCCATGACAAGCGGCACATGATTCAACTAAGGTTGAGCCATTAGAACATCGCCAGATATAAAGCCATGAGGCATGCTATCTGAAGAAGAGCTTTCTGCAGCATTTAAAGAAAATACTAAACAGAAGGATGTTAAAAATAACGAAATTGATTTCATATACTTATTAAGTGTGTATTGTGATGTGTATTATAAACATAGGTTGGTATGATACAAACTATTAAATGAAAAACCTTTTTAAAGAATCTGAGTTTATGCTTGGAGTAACTAAGTTTAAGAATCTCCCAGAAGACATGGGTGATGAAATTTTATTGGCTGGTAGATCAAATGCTGGCAAATCGAGTGCACTAAATGCTCTAACAGAAAACCCTAAGCTTGCACGAATAAGCAAAACGCCTGGAAGAACCACTGAAATAAACTTCTTTAAAGTAAACGAAACTTTAAAATTTGTAGATCTTCCTGGATATGGCTTTGCTAAGTCAAGCTTTCATAAGAGAAAAGATTGGGCTCCTTTGATTGGAAGAGTATTTTGCAAAACGAAAAGCCTTGAAAGCTGTAGTCATTTTTATGGACATAAGGCATCCATTAAAAGATAGTGATAGAGATATGATTGAGCTATGCAATAACTCGGATATTGCCTTTATTCCAGTTTTAACAAAAAGTGATAAGCTATCAAACAATCAAAAACATAAGGCTATATCAGCAGTAAATAGGCAAATGCAAGGGGTTGAAGCCATTGCCGTCTCATCAAAAGATATCGTAGGGTTTGACAAGCTTTCAAGAGCAATACTAGAATTTACTGGTGCTTAAATATCAAAAACAAGACTGTGATCTAACCTTATCAGAAGGACTGGAGTGTTATTACGACTCTTTTCCCGAGTCAAAAGAGATATTAGAAGATGATCTTCAGTCAGGAAATCTATTAAGAGACCATGACTGTACTCACATAATTTTTGGCCTCGATATATCAATTGATCAAGAGGCTATACTAGATACTTGGGTTCTATGGGGCTCATCTTTTAAATGGAAGTATCTTCTTGGCTATGCAAAACTTCCACAAATAAAGAAAATCCAAAAACATCTCATTAACGAGCTTGGAGTAAGAGGATTTTTAAAACTTTATTGGAATATCTCTGGTATAAAAAGAAAGGTCATCTTTAAAACATTTAAAATGAAAAAAAAATGGCCATTCCAAATGCCTGATGAATACCTAAATATGAGAATATCTGATCTTAGGAAAATTCATGGAATTAATATTCTCAGCGCAGAAGAGCTAAATTACATTCCAACACAATGGTCTGGTTCTATAAATAATTAGCTGTTTGGTTTATTACATTGTCGATATATTTTACCTGAGCATCTGATGGTGCATATTTGCGTGCTATACCTAGGTAATACATCCCCTGCTGCAGATCCCCTGTATTAACATATGAAGTTCCAAGATATAGACTGGTCATGGCTAAGTTTCTTCTATATTGAGGTTTTTCTTTTATGTAATTGGATACATTATTATCTAAACTGATTATCTTTTTGAAGTCTTCCGAAAAGTATAATGAGTCTACCAATATTATAAGACTGCTTAATAAGACCTCTTCAGGGTAGCGATATTTTTCATCTTTTGTTAATTCTATAAATTTAAAAAGAGCAGTTGATGCTTGTAAGTATTCCTCATTAAAATAATGTGCTCTTGCTTTCTCAAATAAGAATATATTGTCATATTCAATATAGTTTTGAGCTATCGCGGCTGCATTGACATAATCTTTAGCAATAATTTTGTTTCGAACCTCATCATAAGCTTGATCTACTTTATCTTTCATCTTAGAAAGTTTTGGATTTAGGCTGAACGTAAACTTATGTTTTACATCCTTTGTATAAACTGGCTTATTTTCAAACTTTGCAGGCTTATATTTAAACTTGATAACTGACGTGAGAGATTCTCTATTAAAAAATGAGCAAGGTTGAAATTCAGTGAATGGACTTGAGATATTGCCGCACCATGCTTCTACAATTTCTTCATTGGCAATTCTGCCCTTTTCAGTAATGTCATATTCGACTATGACGTAACCAGTTTCTCCAAACTCAAGCATATTTTTTGGATATCTTGGTGTGGAGTTTTTAATTTTTTTAAATTTTGTGAAGTTATCTAATAAGTCGATAGCCTGTATATTTTTTTTACCCTGTAAAATAAAAGCTGCATCTTGGAGAGCTTTTGAAATTTTACAATTAGTATTGATATAACTTTCTTCAGCTGTGCCTTCGCTTTTAATACAATTCTTAAAGCTTGATAATTCAGCGTCAAAGATATTTGAGAAATGCTTCTTAGTAATTATATTTTGAGAATTCTCAAAACCACTTGATTTGTTTTTCTTATTAACTCGATGAAGTTCTAAATTAGCATCATCACTTGGATGCTCATAAGTTGAAGGCCTATTTGGACTATGGAAAGCTGGTTCGTTATATCCAGGAGCAAGATCTCCAAAATATGCATCCTGTCCTACCAAAATATTGGCAGTCATACTAAATATAAAAAACAAAGATATTTGATTAGTGAGCTTCATTCCAATTTATTCCTATGGCAGCTTCTGCTATTAACGGTATATCAAGCTTAACAGCATCTTCCATCATATTCTTCATTAATAATAAAACTTCTTCAGATATATTCTTTGGGGTTTCAAATATGAGCTCATCATGTACCTGCATAATCATTTTAACCTCTGGCATTTCCTTGTTTAAGAAACCATTAATATCTATCATTGCTTTTTTAATAATGTCAGCTGCAGAGCCTTGAAGCGGAGCATTAATTGCTGCTCTTTCGGCAGCCTGTCTCCGCAATCCATTTGCAGCATTTATTTCATTCAAGTAAAGCCTTCTTCCCATTATTGTTTCTACAAACATATCCTCTTTAGCTTTAGCTTTAATATTTTCCATATAATCCTTAACGCCGGTATATCTTTCAAAGTAAGTATCAAGATATTTTTGTGCTTCAGCTCTTGGGATATCGAGCTGTCTTGTCAGTCCAAAGGCTGACATCCCATACATCAATCCAAAGTTAATAGCTTTTGCACTTCTTCTGTGTTCCTGCGTGACGTTATCTAGACTCACACTGAAAACTTCTGCTGCAGTTGCAGAATGAACATCTAGATTATTATTGAAAGCATGCGTCAAGTTTTTATCTTTTGATAAATGAGCCATTATTCTTAATTCTATCTGAGAATAATCAGCTGATATAAGTACATTCCCTTTTTCAGGTACAAATGCCTCTCTTATTCTTCTCCCTTCTGCAGTTTTTATTGGAATATTTTGTAAATTTGGCTCCGTGGAAGAAAGTCTTCCAGTTGAGGTAACTGCCTGTTGAAAAGAAGTATGAATCCTTTTTGTAGAAGGGTTCTCAATTCTTATAAGACTATCAGTGTAAGTAGACTTCAATTTTGCTAAAGTTCTATATTGAAGAATTACCTTTGGTATTTCATATTCTTCAGCCAACCTTTGGAGAGTCTCTTCATTGGTTGATGGCTGTCCTTTAGGAGTCTTCTTTAGGATGGGTAACTTTAATTTTTCATATAAGACTACAAGTAATTGTTTTGGAGAATCTAAATTAAATTCTTCTCCAGCAATTTTGAAAGCCTGTTTTGAAAGATCTTCAATTTTTTTAGATAGTTCTTCAGAGTGATCAGCTAACTTATTCTTATCAACTTTTGCACCATTCATCTCTATATTAGAAAGAACATGGACTAATGGGTATTCAATTTCTTTAAGTAGCTTTAATTGAGTTGGCTTATCTTTAAGAAGCCCGTTTAGTTTATTAAATAGTCTAAGTGTTATGTCAGCATCTTCTGCGGCATAATTTGATGCGATATCAATTTGAACAGCAGAAAAATTTATTTGTTTTGATGCTGTTCCTGTAATTTCTTTATATTTTACAGTGGTGTAATTTAAATAAAACTCAGCTAACTTATCCATCCCATGCCTTGTTGCCGTGCTATTTAAAACATACGACATAAGCATTGTGTCTGCATGAAAATCATCTAAATTAATCCCATGTCTAGCAAGTATTGGAATATCAAATTTAAGATTTTGACCAACAGCTTTCTGCTTATTTTTTTCAATAGCCGTCCCCAAGACTTTATAACTGTTTTTAAATCCATTTGCTTTGGACAGCCATCATATTCATGGTTGATTGGGATATAACAACCAGACTCTTCTTGAGTACTTAAAGATATTCCAACCAGTTTGCAGTAACTGTATCAAGAGAGTCCGTTTCAGTATCTATAGCAAATACCTTACAAGCATTTAATTTTTTTGCCCAGTCTTCTAAATCTTTTTTAGTAAATAAAGTTTGGTAGTTACTTTGAGTTTTCTTTTCGGTTGCGGGTTCTTCATAAGAGCGGCTAGATATTCCTTCTTTTGTATTTTTTAAAGTAGGTTTTTTAAGGGCCTTAAACTCTAATTCATTAAACAGCTCATCAAGTCGTTCTTGATCTTTATTTTGTTCCATCAAGCTCTCAAATGACACCCCTATATCAACATCATACTTAAGAGAGACAAGTTCAACATTTCTATCTAGATCACCTAATGAATTTCTTAGATTGTCGCCCACAACTCCTTTTATTAAATCTGCGTTAGCTTTGATTTCATTAATATCCCCATATTCATTTAACCACTTAGCTGCCGTTTTCTGACCTACCTTTGGAACTCCTGGGATGTTATCTGAAGTATCGCCAGTTAATGCAAGCATATCTCTTATTTGATTGGGCTTAACACCAAATTTCTCCAATACCTTCTCTTCATTAAAAATTTGATGAGTCATTGTATTCATCATTGTTGAAACCGGATCTTCAACTAATTGCATAAGATCTTTATCCAGAGAAGATATGACAGCTTTAAGGTTTTTTTCTTTTGCTTTTTTTACAAGTGTTGCAATAACATCATCGGCTTCCACACCAGCTATTTCAATTAAAGGAAACCCAATAGCCTTAACTATGTTTTTTAATGGCTGGAGCTGTTCTCTTAAATCATCAGGCATTGGAGGCCTGTTCGCTTTGTATTCCTTATATATATCATTTCTAAAAGTCTTACCCTTTGCATCAAAAACAACAATTATTGGTGAGCCTTCACTATCTTTTTTTAGAGTCATTAACATATTGGTAACGCCCTTTATTGCTCCAGTTGGTTGTCCAGAAGATGACGTTAAAGGAGGCATAGCATGATATGCACGATATAAGTATGAGGATCCGTCAATTATAAAAATTCTATCTTTCATATTTAATTGTGATTACCTGGATGTATTATGCATAAGTTTTTTTTATACTGTTTAATTACAAATTATAGAAAAATTACTTTATGCAACTTTTACAATTTATTAAAACAGTTTATCAAAACTATTTTGAATTAGCCTGCTTTATGGGATCTTCTATAATTATTTTGTTAGCAATCTTCATGGATTATTATCTTGGTCTTGATGCTTGCCCAATGTGCATCATGTCTAGATATGCATTTGGGCTAATTGCGTTTTGGTCACTGATAGGCTTCTTTTTTAAAAATATAGCCATAGTCACGCGATTCTTTGTTATAGCATCGGGACTCGGGGGGATTGCGATTACAGGGAAGCAGGTTTACCTCCAAAACTTAAGCGCCGAAGAAATATCTAACCTTGCCGCTAGTTGCGGGATGCCTTTATCAACCCAGATAGATTACTTTGGACTCATAGGAGGCATTGCTAATGCATATAAGGGCGGACCCACATGCGCCGAAGAAAACTGGCGATTTATATTTAATTTTGCAGAATGGGGCCTACTATTTTTTATAATTATATCTATTGCCACTTTAGTAAAGATCGGTAAAAAGTAATTTACTAGTATTTTTGTAACAAAACTACAAAATAAATGTCTTATAAACCCTATTCATTAAGCAAATAATAAATTATTTGACTAAAATCAGGCCTTGACCTTTAATTCACTACAAGTAATGTAAATATTTAACACTTTATAGTGAAGGCTATATAATTTTACTCCCCTATTAGATATAGTGAATATTAATATGAAAAATGCAGATAACCTAAATGAATTAAGACTTTCAAGCGAAGAATTAATATCAAAAGCGGTAGAAAATAATGAGGGTACTATTGCAAGTAATGGTGCCTTTTCTGCAATAACTGGTGATAGGACTGGAAGAAGTCCCAATGACAGATTTATCGTTCAAGAATCTACAACCTCTGATCTTATTGACTGGGGATCTATTAACAAACCATTTGATGAAAATAGTTTTGATAAACTATGGAATAAAGTAGAGTCCTACTTATTCGAAAAAGAACGATACGTTTCAGAAGTTCATGTTGGATCTCATGATGAACATTATTTACCTGTTAAAGTCACAACAGAAACAGCTTGGCATGGATTATTTGCTAGGTTAATTTTTGTAGTTCCTCCAAGCTTTAATCCTTCCAACAAACAAGAGTGGGAAATTTTAAGTGCAGCAAATTATGAATGTAATCCGGATGTTGATGGAACAAACTCGGATGGATGTGTGATCATAAATTTTGCAAAGAGAAAAGTCTTACTTGCTGGAATGAAATATGCAGGCGAAATGAAAAAATCTATGTTTTCTGCCCAGAACTTTTTATTACCTGAAAAGGATGTTTTGCCGATGCATTGTTCTGCGAATGTAAATGCAGAGGGAAAAGTTGCTCTGTTTTTTGGCCTTTCTGGTACAGGAAAAACAACTTTATCAGCTGATCCGTCTTGTTCATTAATTGGAGATGACGAGCATGGCTGGGGTGTTGGCTCTGTATTTAATTTTGAAGGTGGCTGTTATGCAAAAACAATAGATTTATCTGAAGAAAATGAACCTGTCATATTTAAAGCTATTAAACATGGTAGTGTTATTGAAAATGTATATCTAGATAGCGAGGGTAACCCTGATTACTACAATACATCTTTGTCTGAAAACGGCAGATGCTGCTATCCTAGAAGCCATATAGATAATGCTATACCTTCGAATGCAGCTGGTGAGCCTGAAACAGTTATATTTTTAACTTGCGACCTAACAGGTCTCATCCCTCCTGTTTCTATTCTTTCCAAAGAGGCTGCTGCTTATCATTTTTTAAGTGGTTATACAGCTAAGGTAGGATCTACAGAGATGGGCTCAAGCTCATCTATTGAGTCTACTTTCTCTACTTGCTTTGGAGCGCCATTTTTTCCTAGGCCTGCTGGAGAATATGCAGACTTATTAATGAAAAGAGTTGAGTCTTTTGGATCTAGGGTATTTTTAGTAAATACTGGTTGGACTGGGGGTCCTTTTGGAAAAGGGTCTAGATTCGCAATACCAACAACGAGAAGAGTAGTTAATGCAATTCAAAATGGTGAATTAAATGGAGTTGCCACACAGCATATATCCGGATTAAATCTAGAAGTTCCATTAGCGGTTGATGGAGTTGATACTAAGCTGCTTAATCCAATTGAGACGTGGGATGACAAGGAAGAGTATGAGAAATACCTTCATGAGCTTGTGGAAAAATTTCAAAATAATTTTGAGAAATTTGATGTTGGCTCAGAAATTGTATCTGCTGGTCCTAAGCTTTAAGATACCCATGTGGAATTCACTAAAAAAATAAAAGAACTAAAAAAATCTGGCTTTTTCGAAAGTCTTGAGATTGAAAGAGGTATCGAAAAAGAATCTCTAAGAGTTGACCAAAACGGAAACATCTCTAACAAAAAACATCCAAAAGCACTTGGCTCTTCATTCACAAACCCATCTATAACAACTGATTTTGCTGAGGCATTAGTAGAAATAGTTACACCAGTTTTTACTGACGTTAATGATCTTCATGATCATCTATTAGCTCTTCATGTATTTATAAATAAGAACATAGATGAAGAGATTCTATGGCCATTCTCAATCCCTCCTAGAATTAAAGACGAGTCAAAAATAAATATAGCAACATATGCTAATAATAAAGCAGGCCATTTAAAGTATGTTTATCGTAAAGGCCTCGCCGCAAGGTATGGTAAAACTATGCAATGTGTTTCGGGAATACATTTCAATTTTTCCTTATCTGATAGTTCAATGAGACATCTAATAAACTCGAACATTCAGGATGATATAGACTCTGCGTACTTGCGCTTGATAAGAAATTTTAAAAGAGTTTTTTGGTTCGTTTTAACTGAATTTGGTGAATCAGCTATTGTTGATAAGTCTTTTGTAAGAAATAGAGACAACGATCTTAATGAGTTGAATGAAACAGATTTATACAAAGAAGATGCAACCTCATTAAGAATGAGTGAAATTGGATATAAAAGCCCCGCTCAGGAAAATTTAAATATTCACTACAATGATTTAAATTCTTTTCTTAAAGAGATTAAAGAGGCAATTATTTACCCATATCCAGAATTTAGTAAGCTCAACATGAAAGATGAAGATGGTCTCTATAGTCAAATATCTGATGGGATACTTCAAATAGAAAATGAATTATATGATTGCATAAGACCAAAAAGAGCAGCTCATGGTGATGTTAGGCCTTATGATATTTTAAAGAGAGAGGGCATTAAATACGTTGAAGTAAGGGGGATAGACTTATCTCCTAAAGAGCTTACAGGTATCTCAAAAAATCAGATTCGAATACTTGATTTAATACTCCTTTATTGTCTTATTGATGAGAGTCCTGAAATCGATGACCAAGAGTTTGATGTTATTAATTGTAATGACCAAGCTGCAATTAAAAATGGTAGAAATAAAAATACAAAAATTATTATTAAAAAAGATGAAATCTCTATAGGTGATGCTAGAAATAAAATTATTAAGGATCTCATGGTTGTTGCTGAGATGATGAATGGCGAAGATCACAAGCTCGCTTTAAAAAGTTTAAATTTAAGAAAAAATATTTTTAATCCAGCTGTATCTTTTAATGATACTGGGATAGAGCTAGCAAAAAAGAATCATTCAGAAATGCTAAAAATGAAAGATATAGACATGAAATCTTTTATAAAAGAAGCAGAGGATTCTTTAATAAAATTTGATAAGATTTCAGATGATACAATTGATGATGTCAATAATTTCTTGGCTGGTTACAACAAAAATCTTTAAATAGGGGAAAATATGAAAGCTTTACAATGCGTAGAATTAGGTGGTCCAGAAAAACTTCAACTTAATGAGATTCCAGATCCTGAAGTTTCAGCAGAACATGTAATTATTGATGTTAAATCTGCCAGTGTGAATTTCCCTGATGTATTAATGATTCAAGGTCTTTATCAATTTCAACCTCCATTGCCCTTCGTGCCTGGAGGAGAGTCTGCAGGAATCATTACAGAGGTTGGTGAGGGGGTTTCTGGTTATGCGGTTGGTGATAAAGTTTTTGCAGCAACTGGTGTCGGTGGTATTTCTGAAAAGATTCTAGCTCATCAATCTATGTTGAGACTGATACCTGAGGAAATGGATTTTGAAATTGCTGCCGCCCTATCGGTTACATATGGAACATCAATCTATGCATTAAAACAAAGAGCAAATATTCAACCTGGCGAAACCTTATTAGTTTTAGGAGCATCAGGTGGTGTTGGTCTAGCAACAGTCCAGCTAGGCAAGGCGATGGGTGCCAAGGTCATTGCAGCAGCTTCAACACAAGAAAAGGTTGACATATGTATAGCAAATGGAGCTGATGAAGGCTTTGTTTACCCCTCAGGTATTCTTGATAGAGATCAGCAAAAAGATCTTTCAAATAAGATAAAAGAACTAAC
>JGI20157J14317_10004803_pt1 | contig 10287 bp, 17 predicted proteins | sample COG_07_FD_14317 | JGI IMG/M metagenome (IMG submission 14317)
TTAGAAAAAACACAAAAAGTATTTACTAAACTCATCATTTCAGATATGAATTATACTCTGAATTTTTCCTTAACTGATTTATTACTTATCTCAAGTGTAGGCGAAATCACAGAATCAGGTGAATATGAAATCATCAGTGAATTAGATTCAGAAAGCATTTCAGCTATTATTAAAGCACATAACGCACTTGAAAGTGATAATGTAATAATTAATATTGATAAAGATTTAGATTTACAAGATGTGTTAGTTTTATCATTTGGTGATGTTTCTAACCATACAAATAAAATTGATTATCAAGTACCAAATACAACATTAAACAATGTTCCATATGGAACTGAATTGCCTTTTAATTCAGCAATGTTTAAAACTATCCTTAATAACAATAAAGATGCTACTAAAGCAACTATGAAGGTTAATACTAAAGGGTATGTAAAATTTGAATTTGAAGGTGAGGGTTGGAGCAGTTATTACTATGTTGTGCGGAAGGCAGATATTTAATATATGTATACGAAAATAACATTGTAGCTAGGGCACGTTGTTATATTTTTAATTAATCGAGTAGCTTAGGCACTCACAAAACAAATGATATGAGTACATTAGAACACTTTGAACGTTCACCGTTCGACATCCTATTCAGGAATTTTTTCAATGCTGAAGATAAATTCGCACCAGCATTAAATTCAAAACAACCTCATCCTTTAAACATTTATTACAACGACGAAGGTTTACACTTTGAAGTCGCTTGTACCGGGCTTACTAAAGAAGACCTTGATATTAGTGTTGAAGGAGATTTACTTAAAATTAGTTATACAAAACCCAAAGAAGACTTAGATTTTTCAGGTTATATTTATCATGGTTTATCTAAAAAATCTTTTGATTTAGGATATAAAATCTCTCCAAAGTATAATTTAACTAAAATTAGTGCTGAAATGGAGAATGGACTTTTAAATCTCCACATCCCAATTTCAGAAGAGTCAAAACCAAAATTAATAAAAATAAAATAAAAGTTATATAAAATAAGCGTGTCCTAGCGCAATTTTATTCGTATATTCACGTTAAATAAATAAAAATAGTTATGGCTAAGCCCAGCAAATCAAATTTACGTTTTATCAAAGACCCAGTATTGGCTCCTTATTACATTCAATTAGATGATCATTGTTACATTGCTCAGAAATCTACATTTTCTGAAGCAGGACATGAATATCAAAATACTATTGGACATTACCATAAACTTGGTACTTGTTTAGAAGCTATCGCACGCGATGGTGCTAAATCCCAAGGTTATGATACCCTACGTGAATTTGTAGAACGTTTTGAAGCAAAATCACAAGAACTAATAAATATAATTAAATTATGATCGAAGCATTATATAATGCGGTTATCGTTAAACCGGTAGAAGTAGAAGAAACAAAGTATGGAAACATTGTAGTTCCAGATTTGGGAAATGAAACCAATAAAACTGGAGAAGTAATAGGAGTAGGTCCAGGCCATATGAATATGGGAACATTTGTCCCAACTCAACTCCAAATAAATGATATTGTAGTATTACCTACAATGGGATTTACTAAGTTTGAATACAAAGGTGAAGAATATTGGATTGGTAAAGAAAATGAAGTTTTAGCAAAAATAAATAAAAACGATGAGTAAAATTATTGAATTTGGTCCTGAAGGACGTCAAAAGTTAGTAAAAGGTATTGATAAACTAGCAGATGCTGTTGTCGCAACTTTAGGTCCTAATGGACGTAACGTAATTATTTCTAATGAACAAGGTTTTCCTCAAAGCACTAAGGATGGTGTAACAGTTGCTAAATCAATTTCACTTAGTGATAATGTAGAAGAAGCAGGTGTATCATTAGTTAAACAAGCAGCTATTCAAACTGCTAATTTAGCTGGAGATGGTACTACTACCTCAACACTTTTAGCTCGTGAAATGATTAAATCTGGTCTCTCACATCTTAATAATGGTGCTAATGCTGTTGAAATTAAAAGAGGTATTGACAAAGCAGTTCAACAAGTAGTTTCTGCTTTACGTGAAAATGCTGAAGAAATTACCTCAGAAGAACAACTAGAACAAGTAGCCACTATCTCATCCAATAACGACCCAGAAGTAGGTAAGCTAATTGCTACTGCTATGGATAAAGTAGGTCGTGAAGGAGTAGTTACAATCGAAGAATCTAAATCGGGTGAAACATATTTAGAGACAGTAGAAGGTATTCAATTTGATAGAGGTTTCAAATCTCCTTATTTTGTAACTAATAATTCTACAATGTCAGCTGTTTTAGATAAACCTTATATTTTAATTGCTGATGCACGTTTTACAAAAGTAAAAGATCTTCTTCCTGTATTGGAAGGTGTATCTGGAACCGGTCGCTCTCTTCTTATCATTGCAGAAGATATTGATAATGAAGCACTCGCAACACTTGTTGTAAACAAGATGCGTGGAACAATCGCAGTTTGTGCTGTTAAAGCTCCTGATTTTGGAGATCGTCGCAAACTTGTATTAGAAGATATCGCTACACTAACAGGTGGAGAAGTATTTAGCAAGGAAAAAGGAATGAAACTTGATAAATTTTCTTGGGATTGGTTTGGTGAATCACGTACTGTAACTGTAACTAAAGAACAAACTACCATTATAGATGGAAAAGGAGAAACAGGACGAATTGAAGCACGTATTGAAGAATTACAGCAACAAATCGAACAAGCAACAACACCGTTCGAAGTTGAAAAGCTTCAAGAAAGGCTCTCGAAATTCGTCGGAGGAGTAGCAATTGTCCACGTAGGTGGAAACTCCGAAACTGAAATGAAAGAGAAAAAAGATAGAGTAGATGATGCTCTCCAAGCTACAAAAGCTGCTATTGAAGAAGGTATTGTACCTGGTGGTGGTGCTGCTTTGCTTTATGCCCGTGGAAATATTCTACTTGCAGATGGGGAAGATAATATTGGTGCTCGTATTGTACATCAAGCTTGTGGTAAACCATTTGAACAAATTCTTACTAATGCTGGTTACTCATCAACTGATGCACAAATGATTGGTAAATACCAATTAGTAGATTCAGGTAATGATATTTGGGCAGGTTATAACCTTAAAACTGAAGAGGTTGTAAACATGAAAGAAGCAGGTATTATCGATCCAGCTAAAGTAACTCGTACAGCACTTGAAAGCGCTGCTTCAGTAGCAGGTACTATTCTACTTACAGAATGTGTTGTTGTAGAAGACCCAGATAGCAAGGATGAAGTAGATCCTATGGCTGGAATGATGGGAGGTATGATGTAATGGAAAAGAAAGTAGAAGAATATTACGAAGTAATAGCTAACAGAGTACCACCTGGAGACAGGTGGACTCTAGTTGGTAGTAAAACTATTCATAATTCTATTACTGAAGCTCTAGAAGCATGGTTCGCTAAAACAGGTGAAAAAGCTGAATTTAAGCTTGCCCCTCTAGCAGGGAAATTGTATGTTATACGTACTGAAGAGGTAGAAATAAAACCTGAACCACCTAAGAAATTTAATATATATGGTGACTACTAAAGACCATACATTACTAGTTGAAAAGTATCGTTCTAAAGATTTAAATAGTTATGTTGGAAATGAACACATCAAAAAGACCATTGAACAGTATCTCGGTCAAAATGATATCCAAAACCTTATTTTCTACGGACCCGCTGGTACAGGTAAGACGACTCTGGCTAAACTCATTGTTAATAATCTTGATTGTGATTACCTTTATATCAACGCAAGTGATGAAAGGGGTATCGAGACTATTAGGGACAAAGTATCAGGGTTTGCTTCAACAGCTTCATTCAAGTCACTCAAAGTGGTTATCCTTGATGAGGCAGATTTTCTTACGATTCAGGCGCAAGCTTCTCTTAGAAATGTAATCGAGACATTCTCACGCACTACACGTTTTATTATGACGTGTAATTATGTTGAGCGTATTATTGACCCACTTCAGTCACGTTGTCAAGTACTGAAAATTATCCCTCCTAGTAAAAAAGAGGTAGCAGTACATTTAGCTAAAGTTATGGCTCATGAAGCTATTTCTTATGATATAGAAGATATTAAAACTATTGTAAACCAATATTATCCGGATTTACGTAAATGTCTTAATACAATTCAGCTATCAACCCAAAACCAAAAATTGGTTATAGATAAATCAGTATTAGTGTCTTCTAATTATATGACATCAATACTAAAAGAATTAAGTAATGCTAAACCTAAATGGCGTGAAATTCGCCAAATCATTGCTAACGCAAACGTTAGCGATTTTGAAGAGCTTTATCGTTATCTTTATGATAACGCTCATGTATATGCAAGTGGTCGTGAAGGAATGGTTGCAATCTATATCAACGAATATAGTTACCAATCCAACTTCCGTATTGATAAAGAAATCAACTGTATGGCACTCATACAGAAATTAATTGAATTAAAATGAATAATGAAATAATTTCTATTAAGGGTAACTTGTATCAAGTATATAGAGTATTAAAAGACGATCCAAAATGGGAAGCAGATGTCTTAAAAAAGTTATGGAATTGTACCCATACTTTTAGACACCAAGAAAAATTATACGTTTGTAGAGAAATAGAAGAAGTAGAATATGAAGAAGTTTCTTAAATTCCTTATAATTTGGATTAGCCAAAATATGGCCATACCTTTCTGGATGGTAGGACACGTTCATTTATCATTAAATGTATATCAAGACTTACACGAAATAATCGCTAGTGTAGGGATGAATATTATAGTAGCGATTGGATTTTATTTAGATTATAAACAAAACAAATAATAACATGGATCAACCACAAATGAACATCGACCTTAAAAACACAGAGTCGGTAGAACACGAAAATGGAAAAGTATGGACTCAAGGATTTATTATCCGTAAAGTCTCTAAATTTGTAGCAGGCACAGCTGAAGACGCTTACATGCCAATCCCAGTATTTTATGATGCTGTAAGCGGTGAAATTTTACAAGGTACACTACCTAAAGAGCTAAGAGATGAAGCAGGTGACAACCCTCTTCGAGTGGTTGAATGAGATAACTCTCTATAAAACAGCTCCTGAAGAAATTTCACAAGATTCATGGGATAAATGGAATTCTTACATGATACATAGATATGTATCTATGAATATGGATTACATAGATGTAGTAAACTATGTTCAAAAGGTCAATCCACAAAGTAAGAAACAAATTTATTCNATTTATCGCGAAATGTTACCAAAAAGAAAAGTCTACCTCAAGTANGTNAAAAACGAAAACAAAAGAAATTATCAAGAACTAGCCGAATATATTGCTGACTACCTAGAATGTAGTTTAGGTGAAGCAGATGAATATATTGATATTTTACAAGATCATGGCGTACGAGGTATTCTTTGGAAAATGGGGGTTGAAGAAGACGAAACAGAAAAATTAATTAAAAAAGCTAAGTTATGAGCTATCTAACAGAAATGTTACGTAAATCAGCTGAAGCCGAAAAAGCTAAAGCATTATTGACCCTAGATTTATTGGAAAACCACCCAGCAGGAATTGGTGATCATTCAACAGAAGATTTTTATAAAAATGCTGAAGAAGCACTTGCTATGTTGGCTGATGCTGATGATAAACTAGAGGCTATTGACAAATACATGATTAAAAAACAAGTTATTTAATGAATCCAAATCATATTGATTTACCTGGAACTCCAATTGAGTTAGAAGGTGAAGTTATAGGTTATATAAATAATAAAAAAGAAGTTATGTCAGAAGATACAGTTAAATATGGTCTCACAGCTACAGAAATCGTTAAAAAAGAATATCCTCACATTTATGCTGGCTATATGGCTGTCATGGAAGAGCAGTTGGAGTTATTTAGCCAAAAACATCTTGACTACGGTATGCATAACATTACTGCTGGCACTAGCCTTGCTACTGAAGATGAAAGGGAATTTGCTCTTACAGGATTATGGTATAGAATGAGTGATAAGATTAATCGTTGGAAAAATTTAATTATTTCATCACGTGTCCCTCAAAACGAAACACTTATTGACACATTTCAAGATATTTGTAACTATGCTATTATTTGTCAGTTAGTTCAACAAGGTAAATGGAAAAAATAAAGTTATGGCTAACGGGATTTACAAAATTACAGAAGATTTTGAAAAAGCACTAGCAGATTATACAGGTGCTAAGTATGTTGTAACCTTAGATAATATGTCTAATGGTTTGTTCCTTGCTCTATATTATGAGCATTACATAAATAAAAGTATCAAAACAGATACTATTACTATTCCAAACAGAACTTACCCTTCTGTACCTTGTGAAATTATTCACGCTGGTTTGAAAGTAGGATGGAACACCGTTGATGGGGAAACTTTAACGGGAGCTTATCCGTTAGAGGGTTCTAATGTATGGGATTCTGCTTTAACATTTACAGCAGATATGTACAAACCTAAAACCCATATGTGTGTTTCATTTACAGGTCCTTATAAACATTTTAAATTAAGTAAAGGTGGAGCTATTTTAACTGATAATTTAAAAGCATACCATTGGTTTAAACGTGCCCGTTATTCAGGTAGACGTGAGTGTTCTTATCACGATGATAATTTAGATATGTTAGGATGGAATTTTTATATGATGCCTGAATTAGCAGCTAGAGGTTTACTACTTATGGGTCAATTTTATAATATGGATGGCAGTAAAAAACATCAAGAAGATTTAACATTACCTTACCCAGATTTAAGTAAATTTAAAATATATAATCAATGAAAATATTTTGTATAGGATTTAATAAGACGGGAACAACATCATTACAAAATCTCTTTTTAAAAGAAGGTTTTATAGATTCAACGCAACACCATTTTGAACAAAATTTAGATTCTTATGTATTTGAAAATCATTCAATTTTTATTAATATTATTAAAAGATACTATCCTACCTCAAATATATTTCAAGATGTTCCTTTTTCTCTTCCTAACTTTTACAAGGAATTATACAAAACATTTCCAAACGCTTATTATATCTTAACAGTAAGGGATAGTAGTGAGATATGGTATAACTCACTTGTTAATTTCTATAAAAAAACATTCCCAAATAGATTTCTAATTCCCCAAGAAATAGAATATATAAGAAAAGGATGGTTGTACAGTTATTTAACAGATTGTTTAAAATCTCCTAAATACGACCCTTATAATAAGTTATCATTAATATCATCATATGAAAATCATATTCTTGATGTAGAAGAATTTTTTAAAGATAAATCTAATTTAATTAAAATTAACCTATCAAACCCTTCAGATTTAAATAAATTAGAAAATTTTTTAGGTATGGAATTTAAAACTACAAATTTTCCCCATTTAAATAAATCAAAATGAAACTAGCATTATTTGGTTACGGAGGACATGCTCGTGAAGTAGCTTGTCAAATAGATCAAGAAATTACATTTTTTGTAGATAATGAATATGCTAATGATATAGCTAAACCTATCTCAGAATTTAACCCTGAAGAATATATGATGATGGTTGCTGTAGCTGATTCTCATGATAGAAAAGTTATTGTAGATAGATTACCTAAAGAAACTAAATACTTTACTTTTATCCACCCCTCAGTTCAAATTATGGATGATAATATTGAAGTAGGAGAAGGTAGTTTTATTGGCGCTAATTCAATTTTAACTACTAGTATTAAATTAGGTAAACATGCTTTATTAAATAGGGGAAATCATATTGGACATGATTGTACCATTCAAGACTATTTTAGTGCCATGCCCGGAGCTATAATATCAGGAAATGCTACTATAGGTGATTGTGTTTATGTTGGTACTAACTCGTCTATTAAAGAAAAAATGATAATTTGTAGTGGAGTTACCATAGGTTCAAACGCAACAGTGGTAAAACACATTGTTAAAAGTGGTACTTATGTAGGAGTCCCAACCCAAAAGTTATGAAAGAATTAATTGTAATTGGCGCTTATTGCCCTACCCCAGAATCAAAAAAATTGTTATTAGATTGTCTAAAACCTTTACAATCTTCAAGAGATTTATATGACATTTTAATTGTATCTCATTTACCTGTTGAAAATTATATATATGATTATGTTGATTATATATTTTTCGATAAAAATAATGAAATGATTTATGATTTAGAATATTTAAACCCACCTTGGTTTAGCCCTAATAATGAAATGAAAGCAATATCTTCTTATGTTACTGGTAGTAATACTTATTTAGCAGTATATAGGTTACTTATAGCAGGATTTGGTATAGCAAAAACTATGGGTTATAAAAAAGTTCATTGGATTGAATATGATTCATTCCTTTCAGATACTAAATTTTTATCTTCTAATTCCCAAAAATTAGATAATTATATTGCAGTACAGTATGTTGATAACTTAATCCATAATAATTTACTTTGGGGTTATGGGTGTATTATGTCTGTAAATTTAACAAAATTAAATAAAACATTTTTAGAGTATAGTAAAGAACAACTATTAAAATTATTATCTGAAAATGATTATAAAACTTGTGAAAGTATTACTGAAGATGTTTTTTTAATGGATGGTCACTCTATACATAAAGAAGAATTCTCATCCCTTACTAACCAAGGAAATAAATTTAATTTATCTAGAAATTTACCTTCAAATGAAATGGATAATTGGGTTGTACCTTGTTATAACAAAGATACAGATAATATAGAAGGGTTAGTTTGGAATAATAAGTTTGAGAAACCTATTAAAGCTAGTTTTATTATTAACGATACTAAAATTATTTCATTTGAAAATGTAGTTTTATATAGTTGGCAGTTTAAATCTTTAGGAAATATAGATGAAATTAATACGATTACTATATTAGTTAATGATAAAATCAAATTAAAAATAGATTTTAATATAACTGATAAAAATTTATTTAAAATAAAAAGTTATTTATATAATCCTAAAAAAAGTAATGAGTAATGATAAAAGAAATAACTACCTCAACTGATATTATTGTAAATAATTCAAATAAAAAACTAGCAATTATAAGTAGTTTTTGTAATGATGAAGAAAAAATAAAAGTTTTATATGAAAATCTTTTAAAACTTAAAGAAATAGGAATAGATACTTTAGTATTAGGACCTAATTTTTTACCTTTACCTCCAAAAATTACAGAACTTACTGATTATTTTTTCTATACAAAAGAAAATCCTTTACTTAAACCCCCTATTAGAAGTTATTCTCATTGGAGAGAATACAAACATCCCGAAAAACAAGTAGATCAAATCCTTCATTTAAAAGAAACACATAATGATTATGGTTGGGCTGCTTTATGGCAAACTAAAAAATTATTACAAATAGGATTAACTTTAGATTATGATATATTTTATCATTTAGTTTATGATACTAATGTAAATGAAGTAGTTAAAGAGGGTATTTTAGGAAACGAAACTAATATAGTATACAGATTAGAAAACCGTTATACAGGTGACATTTGGGATACTACATTACTATTCTTTATTTTAGATAGAGAAATAGCTGCTAAAGTAGAAAAAGAAATTACTCTAGAAGAATATCTTAGCACTAATGGTGTTGCTGAAGGAGAAGTCCAAAAATGGATGAAAAAATTTAATCTAAAAAACTCGGAAAAAACAGTCCAAGATATGATTTTCTTTTTTGAAGATTATGATTTTTTTAATCATTCCCCTTACCCTGAGTTTAAGATGTATTTAAGCAAACATGGACTTAAAGGAGAAAAAATTGTAAATGCTGGTTATGGGGCTATTGAAGGTCACACTGATGCTTCATACCCAACATTATTAACTGATAATTTAAGAATTGCTTTTTACGATATAAAGCTCCCATTAGAATTAACTATTACTATTAATGGAGTTACATATTCTATTTCCCCTCAAGAAAAAGAATTTATTGAATTTCCTATTAGTTCTCATGATATAAATTCTATTAAATTCAAATTTAATGAAAACACCATTGATTTCTCAGAGGATTATTCGTATATTATAGAAAACGAAGTTTATTATAGAGCAGACCATAGAAAACCTATAACTAATGGCTAAAAAGAAAGCACCACAAATAGTTAGAGAAATTCAAAAAAATCCACCTGAACCGGTGAATTTTGCTTATGAGAAAAATATCTCATATTCTCAATTATCTATGTACACACAATGTCCTAAAAAATGGGCATTACAATATAGAGATGGACACAAAGTTAGAGAACAAAGTATCCATATGACTTTTGGAACTGCACTACATGAGACATTACAAATGTACCTTGATGTTATGTATAACCAGAGTGCAGTTAAGGCTGACGAGTTAGATTTAGAAA
>JGI20157J14317_10004805_pt1 | contig 10286 bp, 13 predicted proteins | sample COG_07_FD_14317 | JGI IMG/M metagenome (IMG submission 14317)
AATCAAAAAAGAGCTTTAGGTATTATTGAATGTGCACCTGAATTAAAAGCTAAATCTGCCAAAACAGCAATGTTGTTTTCAAGAACAAATACTTTGTTATCATTACCAATGCTTCTGGCGATGGTAGCTGCTCAAAACCTTTATTAGATTTAAATTCCTAATTAATACTGTAATTCTTTAATATTAATATATTGATTTAAAGATAGTGGATTAGCTAAAGCTTCTTTGTTTTTAATTTTATTACCCTCTATTATACTTTTAACAGCAAGCTCAACTATTTTTCCACTTTTCGTTCTTGGAATATCATTTACTTGAATAATTTTATGAGGGACATGTCTTGGAGAAGCATTTTTTCTTATTTGTAATTTAATTTTTTTTAATAAATTTTCAGTAAGTTCATATTTTGAATTTAAAATTACAAACAAAACTATTCGAATATCATTATCCCAAGACTGACCAACAACAAGAGACTCCTTAATTTCTTTAAATTTTTCAATCTCTGAATAAATTTCAGCCGTCCCAAGACGAACACCTCCTGGGTTTAAAGTAGTATCGGATCGACCAACAATTATATAACCATTTTTATTAGTTATTTTTGCATAGTCTCCATGGTGCCAAATATTTTTAAATTTATTAAAATACGCTTTTTTAAATTTATTATCATTTTTATCATTCCAAAATTTTAAAGGCATAGATGGAAATGGATTAACACAAACAAGTTCACCTTTTTTATCAGTAATTGATTTACCTCTTTCGTCAAATACACGAACATCCATTCCCAAACCCTTGTTTTGAATTTCACCTGGATAGACAGGTTGATATAAATTTCCTAAAACAAAACATGAAACGATATCAGTTCCTCCAGAAATAGACGCTAAATGAAGATCTTTTTTTATATTTTTGTATACATAATTAAAACTATCCTCAGACAAAGGTGATCCAGTAGAGCAAATAGTTCTTAATTTTGATAGTTTATATTTTTTTTTAAAGTTTATGTTAGTTTTGCGTAATGCATCGATGTACTTAGCACTTACACCAAAGAGAGTTATATCTTCTTTGTTTGCGATCTTAAGGAGTAAATCCTCTTTTTTATACATTGGTGAGCCATCAAACAAAACAATCGAAGCTTTTGAGGACAAAACTGAAACTAACCAATTCCACATCATCCACCCACATGTAGTAAAATAAAAAACATTATCACTTTCTTTTATATCGCAATGCAGTTGATGCTCTTTCAAATGTTGAAGAAGAACACCACCAGTTTTATGGCAAATACATTTAGGTTTACCAGTTGTGCCACTTGAATAGAGAATTGCTAATTCATGTTCAAAATCAAATTTTTGAAATTTTAGATGAATTTCTTTTTGTTCCAAAATATATTTCCATGAATAGGTTTTAATATTCTTATATTTTGGAATTTTTTTAATCTCGGGTTCGCCTGGATAATTTGTAATAACTATATGTTTAATACTTGGTATTCTTTTAACAATATCCGGAATTCTTTCTAAAACATTTATTCTTGTACCATTATAGAAATACTCATTTGTAACAAACAAAATTTTTGGTTTAATTTGTGAAAACCGTTCAACAACACCATTGATACCAAAATCAGGTGAGCATGATGACCATATTGATCCAATAGCAACACTACCTAAAAAAGCCTCAACTGTTTCAGGAATATTAGGCATATATGCTGCCACACGATCTTTAGATTTTATTTTTAAATTTTTTAGAAATGAAGATATATTTTTTACGTTACTGTTTAACTTTTTCCAATTTTTTGTTTCACGGTATCCATTTTCGCTAATAAAAGTAATTGCCTTATCAATATTATTTTTTTGAAGTAGGTTTTCAGTAAAATTTAATTTAGATTTTGGTAAAAAAATATTCTTATAAAACTTTGATGATTTTTTAGGCTTTTGATTACTCTTAGCTCCTTTAACACCAGTAAAATCCCAAACACTATCCCAAAAATTATGGGAATTACTTACAGACCATTTATGTATTTTTTCGAAATCTTTAGAGAAATTTTTATTATATTTATTGGATATAAATTTTTCAAATTTGAATAAATTGGAATTATTTTTTAAATGTTTAGAAGCTTCCCAGAGTTTTTTATTCATAAAAAAACTTTATATATATTTGGTGTGGTTAACTTTTGTCATCCTCTCTCAAAACAGTTTTTTGAGAAACCCTAAGTCTTACCAAAACGGTATTTGCAATATAAATTGATGAATAAGTACCAAAAACAACACCTAAAATCATTGCTAAAGAAAATCCTTTTAAAATTTCACCTCCAAAAAAATATATCGCTAATAGTGCTAATAAAGTAGTTGCTGAAGTTATTATCGTTCTAGATAAGGTTTCATTTATAGAGATATTAGTAAGTTCAAATATTTTGATATCAGAGTATTTTCTCAAGTTTTCCCTTACACGATCAAAAATTACGACAGTGTCATTCATTGAGTATCCAACTATAGTTAATACAGCTGCTATAATTGATAAATTTATTTCAAGACTAAATAGAGAGAAAACTCCAAGTGTTACGATCACATCGTGAAATAGTGCTAATATCGCTCCAAGACTAAATTGCCATTCAAATCTTATCCAAATATAAAATAACATTACAGCCAAGGATAAAGAAATAGCAATAACTCCAGATTTTAATAATTCAGCACTTACTTTGGGACCAACATTTTCAACTCTTCTAAAATTAAAATTATTTCCAAAAGATTTATCAAGACTTGCTTTTATCTCTTCAATGACATTTTTTTTATTATCTTTATTCTCAAATTTAACCAAGTAATCAGTATCATTACCAAATTTTTTAACAGATACATCCCCAAGATTCATTTGACTGAATTTATCTCTTAATGAACTCACATTAATTTTATCATCAGATGATCTTAACTCAATTAAAGTCCCACCTTTAAAATCAATTCCAAAATTAAGCCCTTTGAAAACTAATAAAATTAAAGAACATAAAATCAAAATTCCAGATAAAAAATTGAAATGATTATAATATTTATTAAATGCAATCATTAGATTAGTTTTTCCTTATTTCTATTTTTTGAAACATAAAGACTAGTAAACAGTCTTGCTATGAAATACACAGAAAATAGAGTTGTAAATATTCCGATACCAAGAGTAACTGAAAATCCTTTTATTGGACCTGATCCCATGAAAAAAAGTATAATTGCAGCTAATAGAGTAGTTATGTTAGCATCAATAATTGCTGTTCTAGATTTTATATAACCACTATCAAATGCTAATATGTTATTTTTTTCATCTTTAAGCTCCTCTTTAATTCTCTCAAAGATTAAAACATTTGCATCAACAGCCATACCAACAGTTAAAATAATTCCAGCAATACCTGGCAAAGTTAAAGTGGCTTCAAATAAAGTTAAAATTCCTAGTAAAATAAATAAATTTATGACTAATGTAACATTAGTAATTAATCCAAAGATTTTGTATTTAATAAACATAAAAATAATCACTAAAAGAAACCCTATCGCTAAAGCGATCATTCCTGCATTTATCGAGTCTTGACCTAAGTCAGGACCAACTGTTCTCTCTTCAATAATGTTTAAAGGTGCTGGAGCGCTCCAGACCTAAGTAGCAGCGCTAAATCTGTTGCTGATTGAAATGTAAATCCTCCACTAATTTGTCCATTACCACTTGCAATGGTGTCTCTAATAACTGGGGCGCTAATAATCTTACCATCTAGAACTATAGCTAGTTGTTTACCAATTCCAGTAGATGTTGCCTTACCAAACCTTTTTGCACCCACTCTATCTAATGAAAAAGAGACTACAGTTTGATTGTTTTGTGTGTCCATTTGAGGCTGAGCATCTAGAAGATTATCTCCACTAATAATTATTCTCTTGCTAACTGTTGCTTCTTCTACGCCATCTTCATACTTTAACTTTTCAACTCCAAAACTGTCATTTTCATTATTGGTAACAAATCTGAAGGTTAAATTTGCAGTTTTACCTAAAAGTGATTTAATTCTCATAGGGTCATCAAGACCAGGGAGTTCGACTAAAATACGGTTATTTCCTCTTTTTAATATATTGGGTTCATTAGTACCCACTTCATCAATTCTTCTTCGAACTATTTCAATTGCTTGATCTTGAGATGAAGTTTTTAGATTAATTAGCCCTTGTTTTGAAAAATTGACTTTTAAACTTACTCCAGTGTCTTCTATGTTTAATTGATGTGATTTAAATCTTGGGTAATAAGGATTTATATCGCTGTTTTCATCGGTGAATGTATCAATAATTATTTGTTTGCTTTGATCATCAGTATTAAAAAAAATATTATTACCTTCAATTTTAATGTTATTTATTCTAATACTTTGTTCGTTAAAATAATTTCGGATAGTTGTTGTTAAGTTTTGAAGTTTTTGTTCAATGACAGGAGCATTATCAATTTCAAGCAAAAGATAAGAGCCACCTTGAAGGTCTAATCCAAGATTTATTTTCTTATCAAAAAAATCATCATCTATTTTAAATAAATTTGATGAAGCAATTAAAATAAATAAAAGTGAAAATAGAGTTATAAATAAAATTCTTAACTTTGAAAAATAAAGCACTTTACTTTAATTGATTATTTTTTGACTTCTTGATTATTTAAAAGACCTTGAATGCCTGTCGCTTTTACTATTTCAACTTTAACATTGTCAGCTATTTCAACTTCAACTTTGTCGTTATCAATTAATCTTTCAACAGTTCCAGTAATACCACCAGAAGTGATAACTTTGTCACCTCTTTTCAAACTTTCAACCATTGCTTTATGCTCTTTAACTTTTTTTTGTTGAGGTCTTATTAAGAAAAAATAAAAAATAACAAAAATTAAAATCAGCGGTATAAATTGTCCTATTCCTGAACCTTCCATAAATCTCCTTATAAATTAGCTGAATTATTATACTATCTTAATAATGAAAACAACTTTAATTGATCGAAATACTTTCTAAATCGTTCATATAAGGTCGTAATACTTTTGGTATGATTATTGATCCATCTTTTTGCTGATAATTTTCTAAAACAGCTATTAGAGTTCTGCCAACAGCAAGGCCACTTCCATTGAGAGTGCCAACAAAATGTGTTTCTTTATTTTCATTCTTATATCTTGTTTTCATTCTTTGGCCTTGAAACGTTGCACATGATGAACATGATGAAATTTCACGATATTTATTTTCAGATGGTAGCCACACCTCAATATCATAAGTTTTTTCAGCACTAAAACCCATGTCACCTGCACATAAAATAATTTTCCTATAGGGTAATTCTAATTTATCCAAAATATCAGTTGCACAATTAGTCATTCGTTCTAGCTCTTCTAAACATTTTTCTTCTTCAACAATACTAACCATCTCAACTTTATAAAACTGATGCTGTCTAATCATCCCTTTAGTATCTTTTCCGTAACTACCTGCTTCTTTTCTAAAGCAAGGTGTAGAAGCAACAAATCTCAATGGTAAGTCTTTACGATCAACAATCTTATCTTTAACGATATTTGTTAATATCACCTCAGCTGTTGGTATTAAAAATTTTCTATCTGAACCTTCATCAAATTTAATTTCAAATTGATCATTTTCAAATTTGGGTAACTGACCTGTACCAAACATTGTATTATCAGAAGCTATCAATGGGGGTGAAATTTCTTGATATTCATTTTGATTTACATGAGTATTAAGCATAAAATTTGATAATGCCCTTTCTAATAGGGCTAATTTACTTTTAACAAAAACAAATCTTGAACCAGTAGTTTTTGTAGCAAGATCAAAATCTAACATCTTTAGGTTTTCACCCAGTTCATAATGAGATTTTGGCTTAAAATCAAAATCAGGAATCTTACCTGATTTAGAAATTTCGACATTGTCATTTTCATCTTTCCCATCTGGAACATCGGCATGAGGAATATTTGGAATATTAGATAATATATTGTCTAATTCAATTTTAACTTTTTTTTGTTTGTCTGAAACTTTTTCTAAATCAGAGGAAATTTCTTTAGATCTTTTAAACAATGCTTCATCTTTAGATTTTGAGATATCTTTTTTTTCTTTTTCTAATGCTTCCTTTTCTTGAATAAGTTGTCTATTTTGTTCATCAAGTTTTTGTAAATTTTTAAAATCAATTTTTAATGATCTTTTTTCAAGTGATTTAGCAAAAAGAGCAAAGTCTTTTCTTATATCTTTAATGTTATGCATCTGTTTTTTCTAAATTTTTATTTTCAATAAATTTTACAGAAAATATAGATAATTCATATAATATTAATAATGGAATTGCTAAACCAATTTGCGTTATAGGATCTGGAGGTGTTAACAAAGCAGCAGCAGCAAAAATAATTACTACCACATATTTTCTTCTATCTTTTAAAAATTGACTATCAACAATACCTACTCTTGCTAATAAACTTAAAACAACAGGCAATTGAAAGCTTAAACCAAAAGCAAATATAAGTTTCATTACAAGTGACAAATATTCATTCACTTTAGCTTCAAGTTGAATTGGTAAATTAGTTGATAGACCTGTGCTTTCAAATGATAAGAAAAATTTAATCGCAAGTGGCATAATTAAATAATAAACAAGCATGCCTCCCAAAAGAAACAGTATAGGAGTTAAAATTAAGTAAGGCATTATAGCTATCTTTTCGTGTTTGTATAAACCTGGAGCTATGAATTTCCATATTTGCATTAAAATAAATGGGCAAGTTACAAAAAAAGCTGTGAAAAAAGAGACCTTTAAATAAGTTAAAAAAGTTTCCTGTAATGCAGTAAAAATTAATCTTCTTTCAGTTCCATCATCTTTTACTGCTTTAGCAAAAGGATCTACTAAAAAACCATATATATTTTCTGCAAAAAAGTAACATCCAATAAAGAATAGAAACAGGAATAAAAAACTATGGATGAGTCTTTTTCTTAATTCAGTTAGATGGCTTATAAAGCCGTTTTCATTTTCCTCATTACTCATCTTTTTTTTTATTATCTTTTTTTATTTCATTTATTTTTTCATCTTCTATATCAATATTTGAAACTTCACTTTGTATATCACTAATGTATCTTTTAGCTGTACCAATCCATGAGCCAGCCTTTTTCAACATTATTGGAAAATCTTTTGGGCCAAGCACTATAATAGCAATAGCTACGACTATTAAAATTTCAAACCAACCAATAGTAGGCATGTAATTTAATCTTTGTTATTTGAGTCTTTATTATCGTCGGATATGTTTTTTGGCTCACTCTCGTCAGTTACATCTGACGCCATTCCTTTTTTAAAACTTTTTATACCTTTAGCAACATCGCCCATTAAACTAGAGATTTTTCCACGTCCAAATAATAAAACGACTAATATTACAACTATTGCTATTTGCCAAATTCCTATGCTCATGAAAAACTTATAACCTTTTTATTCAGGATTTAAAAGTGACTTTTTTATGAATCTTTTTCCTCTTCATCGAGTGTGCTATTTAGCATTTCATCGATATTAGAATATATATCTTCTTTTTTTTCATCTTGTTTTTCTTTAAAAAATTTACTTGAACCAAAAATTGCATTATCAACACTGGTGCTATCGATCAAACCAGCTGCACCCAATTCATCCACTGTTGGAAGATCAGTCAATTTTTGCAAATTAAAATGACTTAAAAAGCCATCCGTTGTTATGTATTGAATAGGTTTACCTGGTACATCTTTACGACCTCCCGGTTTAACCCAATCTAGTTCCATTAAAATTTCTAAGGTATTTGTTCCAAATGCAACACCACGTATTTCTTCAATTTCCGCTCTGGTAACGGGTTGGTGATATACAATAATAGCTAGAGTTTCTATTGCAGCACGGGATAATTTTTTTTCAACAGTTTTTTCCTGGGTCATTAAATTTGAAAGTTTAGGTGAGGTTCTAAAAGACCATTTATCTTTTATGCAAACTAAATTTATACCACGATTAGAATATTCATTTTGTAATTTTTCTAATGATTGAGCAACATTTGCTTTTTTAGATATTTTACTTTCAATTGTATCAACATCTAATGGCTCTGCTGCTGCAAAAATTACTGCTTCAATTTCTCTTTCTAAATCAGTAAGTTTTGAAGGAAACTTAACTATATTATCTTTTGACACTTTTTCTTTTTTAATCATTAATTTCTCTTATATAAATTTCATCAAATAAATTGTCTTGCTTAATTGAAAGATTGCCTTCTTTAACTAATTCTAATGATCCAGCAAAAATCCCTGCTTTACCAGTTCTTTTATATCTGGAGCCATTCTTAAAATTACTTGGAATTAAATCATTTATATTTTTCCAATCCATCAATTTACCAAGAAACTGTTTTATAGTTTTGATGCCATCTTCTGTTGTGAATACAGGTAATTTAGGAATACTCATGGTTTGAAAATCTTTAGTCATCACTATAGATGAATATGCTTTTAAGAGTTCAAATAAACTTACATTATATTCTGAGCTATAAATAGATCTGATGTTTCCTTTTATTCCACGTGTTCTAATCTCTCTACCCAATCGATTTCTTTTTAACATTTGTTCTGACAGTAACCTAATAAGTTCTAATTTTTTAAGTTGTAATTTTAGTTTTTCTGCAACTTCTTGAACTTTAAATTCTTCTTCTGGTGTACCTGGTAATAATAATTTAGATTTTAAATAAGCTAACCATGTAGCCATTAACAGGTATTCAGAGGCTATTTCTAAATTTAATTCTTTTTCATTGGTAATGTAATCATGAAATTGATCAGCAAGTTTAGTTATTGAAATTTCTTCTAAATCAACTTTTTGAGCTTTGGCTAAATCAAGTAATACATCTAATGGGCCGTTATAATTATTTATATCTACATTAAATAAGACAGAATCAGACTCAGGCATAATTAAATATTAACTTAAAATCTTATAAAATTGTGATGTTTTTTTTGATATAAAGCTACTTATCAAGGGTGAATTGTTAGCAACAATCTTCATTTCGTTGAGATTGCCATTACAGTGTAGAACCAAGTTACATCCTGCCTCGAAAGCTTTAATTGTATTTTCTTTCATGTTATTTTTTAAGCTTTTCATTGAAAGATCATCTGAAATTATAATATTTTTAAAACCTATTTTTTTTCTTATATATTTAATTACTTTTTTTGAATGAGTGGCAGTATTTAGTTCATCTAAATTTTTATAAATAACGTGTCCGGTCATAGCAAAAAAGCAATTTTTCTTTTTAAAAGTACTAAAATCATATTTTAGAAGATATTTAATTGATTTATCGACTACAGGAGTAAAGTTATGACTATCTACTTTGGCCAATCCATGTCCTGGGATGTGCTTTATTATTGTACCTATAGCATTATTCTTAAATAGTTTTATGCATAGATCACCCATTTTAGAGACAGTTTTTACATTGGTTGAGAAAGATCGGTCACCAATTATATTACTAGATCCTTTAACTCTAAGATCTAAAACAGGTACAGTATTTATATTTACGCCAATTAATTTTAATAAATGAGAAGTATTATCAATGAATAATTTATAGATAATATTAAGTTTCATTTTATCTTTTTCAAAAAGATTACCGAAATATTCAGATGTTAAATTATCAAAAGAAATAATATTACTTAATCTATTTACTCTACCACCTTCTTGATCAATTAATATTGGATAATTTTTGTCTCTGAAAATCTTTCTTATATTATCTGTTAAATTTTTGGTTTGTTTAATTGATTTAATATTTCTTAAAAACAATATTACACCCCAAGGTTTATATCTCTTTAAAAAATATATTTCACTTTTTGATAATTGAAGTGATTTAATTCCTACAATGAAGGCTCTTCTGTTTTTAATCATTTTCTAAAAGCTTCCAAAAATTGAATTTTTTCTTCTTTTTTTTGTCTGTTTGTTTCACATATTCGATAATATTTTCTGTATCATTTTTTAACAGTGGTAATTTTTTAGAATAGATTTTAACTTTTTCATCTATATTATTATAAGATCTGTATGAATTTTTTATATTTTCATCTGAAAAATAATACTTGCCTGTGAAAAAAATAAATATTGAGATGATAACAATAAATACTAAATATTTAATCTCTTTTAACATTACATTTTAGTTGGAGAATCTACACCAACTATATCCATTCCTGACTTAATAACATTTGCAATTGCTTTAAGAAAAATTAATTTATCTGGAGAAATACTTTTTTGATCATTTATAAATCTTTTTTCAGGAAATTGTTTACCAAGGTTCCAGTAAGAATGAAATTCAGCTGCAAGCTCATATAAATATATTGGTATACG
>JGI20157J14317_10004807_pt1 | contig 10284 bp, 8 predicted proteins | sample COG_07_FD_14317 | JGI IMG/M metagenome (IMG submission 14317)
AATCTTTGATCTGATTCATGAATTGAGGGTCCTCTTTCGATGCCTTTTGAATGGCCAGGAATCTTTCAATAAAGATGTAAACAGCTATTACGGAAAGGATGCCGAGCGGAATCATGATGTACCATCCACCGTTGGCTATAAGTTCGAAGACACTTAACGTCTCTTCGGTTGGGATAGCATCCTCAACCAATCCTCCGGTTGCCGACCCTTCTGGGGTCTTCAGGAACATATTCATTAACATACTTGTGTGATTTAGATATCGGCTAAGTTAGCCCCGCAAACCCCAACAGATGGACACCTGAGCCTTACTTGTGAATAGATTGCTGTTAATTTCGAGATTGTCAAAATTGAACCTTCAGCAAGACATGGTAAAAAGGTTGTAAGACGGTCATATTTAGTGACGTATTTCATTCACTATAGAATATGAACATTCAGGCATACTTGAAGTCCGAAATGGATAAAACGTGCAGACGTCCTTGAATCTGAATACATCGGTTAGGTAGCCTCAGCTATCAATTAAAGTCCCAATGCTGGCATTAGAATATGAAAGGACTGCCTAGAATAAAAACATATCCATCCCAATGAAGGTGAACGCACCAGCCATGTAGCCTACGAAAGCTAGAAGAGAAATACGCTTCACATACCAGATGAAGTCAATGTGTAGAATACCCATTACTGCAACACCTGCTGCAGATCCAATGATTAAACAGCTTCCGCCAGTTCCAGCACAATAGGCTAGGAATTCCCAGAAGGGGTGATCTACGGGGTATGCTTGTCCGTCAACGGCTGCAGCACCTGCTGGAAGAAGATCGTACATTCCCATGGCTCCAGCAACGAGCGGCACGTTATCTACAATAGAACTTAGCACTCCGATTACCATGTTAATCACATACATATCGCCGAGCGTCTCGTTGAGAAATGTGGCCATAATGCGAAGGTGTCCGGCAGACTGCAATGAACCTACGGCTGCTAATATTCCAAGGAAGAACAAAACACTTGGGGTGTCCACTTTCTGCAGTACGCCTATAACCGAAAGCTTGCTTTTATCATCCTGGTGTTTGGATCGGTGCATAATCTCGGTTACAGTCCATAATATTCCAAGTCCGAATAGAATACCCATGTAAGGCGGAAGATGCGTTACCGTTTTAAAGATGGGCACGAAGAGCAACGCTCCAACACCTAAGAATAAAACGGTTTTTTGTTCGAATGGCGTTGTTCGATCCACAAGGTGCCTGACTTCGACCATTCCGAGTTTACGTTCAATCTCACCCTTCAGAGTGAAAGAGAGAATAGTAAGAGGAACAAGCATAGCTACAAGTGATGGAACGATCAGCTTCACAACAATATTGGCCGCAGTTACCTGTCCGCCAATCCAAAGCATTATGGTTGTAACGTCACCAATCGGAGACCATGCGCCACCTGCATTGGCTGAAATAATTACCATTCCAGCAAATAGCCAGAGGTCTTCTTTTCCTTTAATGAGTTTTTTGAGCAATGCAGACATGACAATCGCAGTTGTCAGGTTGTCTAAGGCTGCGGATAAGAAGAATGTAAGGATACTTAGTATCCAGATGAGCTTTACTTTATTGGCAGTCGTAATTTTATCCGTGATTAGCGCGAAGCCCTCGTGCGCATCAATAAGCTCGACGATGGTCATAGCACCCAGGAGAAAGAAAAGGATTTCGGCGATGTCCGATAAATGATGCCCCAGTTCATGCGTTACATAATGCATCGCGTCGGTAGATTGGCCGTCATTTAACAGGGCGTATTCCTCCAAATATTCCACAAACCCAACCGATCCGGCTAGTATTGATTCGGCATTTAAAGCGAAAATGGTCCAAGTGATAGCCCCGACAAGAAGGGCACTTGCTGCTTTGTCAATTTTGATAGGGTGCTCGAGCGCGATCGCCGCGTAACCAAGCACAAAAACAACAACCATTAATAAGTACATATGAATAAAGGGTTTAGGATTTATCTAAATGAATAGTCTGTGTAGGGAATGCGAATTCGGCCTTTTGAGCTTGAACAATCCGCATGATTTCAAAGTTTATTTCTTCCTTAACTTCAAGGAATACTCCCCAGTCCATCGTGTCTATATAATAGAGAACCATGATGTCAAGAGAGCTGGCCCCGAATTGGGTGAAGTGAATTTTACCATCTTGATTCGTATGCGGATGTTCGTCAATATATTTCTGTGTGGCGGAAACCACTTCTTGGATTTGTTCTTTGGTCGCATCATACGTGAGCCCAACCGTAAAGTTTACACGTCTGAACGTTCGCAGCGATAAATTGTCGAGTACATTGTTCACCATCATCAGGTTCGGAATGGTCAAATAACTCTTCTCTAATGTGCGTATTCGCGTGCTCCGAAATCCAATTTTTTCAACGGACCCAGTGACGCCATTTACCGTTACAAGGTCTCCAATAATAAAAGGTTTGTCGAAGAATATGATGAACGATGCGAGGAGGTTCTCCAGGCTTTCTTTTGCTGCTAGAGCAAGCGCAAGACCACCAATACCAAGTCCAGCTACCAATGCTCCAATATCTACCTTAAACACCACTCCAAGCAATATGAATACTGCGAAAATGATCACAACAACTCGAATCATTTCAATCAGAAATGAGATGATTTGATCGTCGGCCATGCTTTCAGTCAGAGTCGCACGCTCCATAAAGACAATACCCAAAAACTTCACAAACCGAAGTGCAATCCAGGTTATTACAATACCGAGAAACAGTAGATAAATTCTGTGCAGGACCAATCGGATCCCGAACTCATCGACCGGCGCAAGGTCCCACGAGGCAGGGTATTCTATATGGCTTGTGCAGACAAAAAGCACCAGCATTATTATAAGCCACCTTAAAAGTTTACCGAGGAGGTCGTGGAGCGCTGTTTTATTTAGTTCGGTACCTTTTTTTGCAACTAACCCAAAGATCAGATCGCTGATTTTTCTCGCCACAAATCGGGAGAATAATCCGCCTATGAGCAACGAGCCAACCACCCACAAGTAATCCCTTATGGTGTTGCCTACATATACCTGATCTAAAAATTGGGAGAAATCCATTAAGGCGGATTAAACGAGTTGCTTTAGCGCAACTTCAAATGCAGATTTTGCGATTTTCGTTTCAGATGAATTTGTATCGTGAACTGCTTTTAATGCATTATGAATAATCTCAGATGCATCGCCAAAAATGGCTTCATCGGTTTGTTCGTAGTCGTCACTCATGCAATAAGCGAAGACTCGCGCCATTCCACAGTTTGCGATAAAATCGGGCAGTAAGCTTATTTTATCATCGGTGTAGTCGCCAATTGGTCCAAAGAAAATTTCAGAATCTGCAAATGGCACATTTGCTCCGGATGAGATAACTTCAAGTCCTGCAGATACCATCTGATCTACTTGGTCTTGTGTAATGAGTCTGGAAGCAGCGCAGGGTAGAAAAATTTCAGCACCCATTGACCAAATCTGTTTGTTAACATCGTCGAAAGACATCATATGATCGGCTCCAAGAGCATTTCCATCTTTACCGATAAACAGATCAGTTATTTCTTCAAATGAAAAACCTTCTGGCTTCATCAAACCTCCAACGCGGTCGATGATTCCGATCACTTTGGCGCCTGCTTGGGCCATGTAAAAGGCTGCTGCGGAACCAACATTACCCCAACCTTGGATAATGACTCGTTTTCCTCGAACATCCGAGTTTTTCCAGATTTTATAATAATGTAAAACGGCCTCAGAAACTCCATATCCCGTGATCATATCAGCAACAACAAATCCTCGACTTACGTCAGGCGAATACTTCGCATTGGTCAACACCTTTGATACGCCTTGACGCAGATGAGTGACTTTACTCAAGTGTTGCCCAGGAGTAGGGTTGAAGTGTCCATTGACAATTCCTTCTTGCGGATGCCACAGACCATAATCTTCAGTGATTGGAATCACTTCATGTATTTCGTCCACGTTTAGGTCACCGCCTGTTCCGTAGTAATTCTTTAGAATTGGGTAAACCGCCTTATACCATCGTCGAAGGACGCCATCTTTTCTTGGATCTCTTGGATCGAAATTGATGCCGGATTTTGCTCCTCCAATTGGTGGACCCGCTACGGTAAACTTGACCTCCATAGTCTTCGCTAATGACTCAACTTCGCGCTTGTCCAGACCAACACGCATTCTTGTTCCGCCACCAGCGGCCCCACCCCGAAGGCTGTTGATTACAACCCATCCTTTGGCCTCGGTTTCAGAATCTGACCATTCAAAAACGATTTCAGGTGCTTTATTCTCGAACTTATCTAATAGGTCTTTCATGGTCAAATAGTTAACATGATTTAGGGCTGCAAATGTATAAATTCAAGGAAGCTGCGACGGTGTTTTTGGTCAGTCTATAATGTACTGGGTTATATTGAATTTACCCTATGTAGACTGCTCCGCTAATTGTGTCGCTTTTCGCTCCAGTAACCGAGCTGAGAACGTTTGTCTTCTCCTGAAGTCGCAGGACGCCAAGGAACGCAAAATCAACGGCTTCCTTGTAATCAATAAGCGCCCCATCCGGAATGGAAACGTCACATCGAGTTAACTGTTTTATTCGCTCGATAAGGTAGGTGTTGTGCGCGCCTCCGCCTGTGATTAAGCAGCGTCCGTGAACTGGAAGCACAATCCCAATTTGAGTTGCAATATGTTCTGTCAGCGTAAACAAAAGATCCTTCGGGCTCCTTGAATGGTCATTAAGTAATGGATCAAGGTGCTTGGTCATCCATTCGATTCCAAGGGACTTTGGTGGAGATTCATTGTAGTAATCAAGGTTGTTCAGAGCTTCGAAAAGTGAGGTAATGAGTTGCCCACTTCTGGCGATGTCACCGTTCATATCAAAAGGTTTTCCTAGTTGTCGCGAAACAAAATTGAGGGCCAGATTGCAAAAACTAACATCAAATCCCGTGACGTTGGACGCTGAGTTTTTGGCGAGGTTAGCGAATCCTCCGAGGTTGAGCGTGTATTCAAATTCAGAAAATAGGAGTGCATCTGCGAGGGGAACCAATGGCGCCCCTTGGCCGCTCAACGCAACGTCTTGCGAACGAAAATCACAGACAACAGTAAGCCTAGTGAGAGAGGATATGATGGCTCCTGAGCCGATTTGCATGTTAATACCATTGTCTGGATCATGAAATATCGTGACTCCATGGGATGCGATAAAATCATATTTGGCATCCTCCTCTGCTATGAACACGTTAACCGATTCTGCACAGAATGAGGCAAATTGAAAATCCAGGGTTGCTAGTTCAAGTCCGGACATAGAAGTAGAACGATCTAAGTCTTTGAGTAAATTACCCCGAAGCGGTATCGTGCGAGAGGCCAAAAGCCGGTAACTCCAAACGCCAGAGTTCATTTCAAACTCCACACCAGCAATGTCAAGTGCGTCGTGCGAGGTCCCGCACATTAAACCAATTCCAGTAATGGGTGTTGTATTCAAGTCAAAAGCTACTTTTGTCGACCCGAAAAGTAAAACAGTAAAAACGATATACACGATGTTTTTTGAACTATCAGAAGAACAAAAGGCTGTAAGAGATGCGGCCAGAGATTTCGCCCAGAATGTCTTAAAGCCAGGAGTTATTGAGCGAGATGAGAATCAGACATTTCCGGCTGAGGAGATCAAGCAGCTTGGCGAGCTTGGGTTTATGGGTATGATGGTGTCTCCAGAATATGGCGGAGGCGGCATGGATACTGTTTCGTATGTTTTGGCCATGGAAGAAATTTCCAAAATTGACGCTAGTGTTTCAGTTTGCATGTCTGTGAATAACAGTCTTGTATGTTGGGGCTTGGAGAAATTTGGAACGGAAGAGCAAAAGCAAAAATACTTGGTCCCACTTGCCACGGGTGAAAAGATTGGGGCGTTTTGCCTTTCTGAACCAGAGGCAGGATCGGATGCTACCTCACAGAAAACGACCGCAGTTGATATGGGCGACCATTATCTTCTAAACGGAACAAAAAATTGGATTACGAACGGAAGCTCAGCTTCAGTTTATCTTGTAATGGCCCAAACTGATGTGGATAAGGGGCATAAAGGCATCAATTGTTTAATCGTTGAACGCGGAATGGATGGTTTTATCGTAGGCGCGAAAGAGAATAAGCTTGGAATTAGAGGATCCGATACCCATACTTTGCTGTTCAATGATGTGAAGGTGCCAAAGGAAAATCGAATTGGCGAAGATGGATTTGGTTTCAAATTTGCCATGAAAACATTGGAAGGTGGTCGAATTGGTATAGCGTCTCAAGCTTTGGGAATCGCCTCAGGAGCCATGGAACTGGCGGTTGCATATTCAAAGGAGAGAAAAGCCTTTGGAAAGACCATTAGCCAGCACCAGGCGATTGCCTTTAAAATTGCCGATATGGGTACGGAGATTGAAGCATCACGCCTTCTGTGTTTACAAGCGGCATGGTTGAAAGATGAAAAGAAACCTTTCGGAAAGGAAAGTGCAATGGCAAAACTATTTGCCTCTCAAACTGCAATGAAAACTGCCGTTGAGGCTGTTCAAGTGCATGGAGGATATGGTTTTGTAAAGGAATATCATGTGGAGCGATTGATGCGTGACGCAAAGATTACCCAAATTTACGAAGGAACGAGTGAAGTACAGAAGATCGTTATTAGCAGATCGCTTCTAACTGAATAGCGCTTTACAATGCATCGATTAGTTTCTCGAGGGTCATGCTTCGGGATCCTTTGAGCAAAATCGTACTTGATTTAACAGGATTCGATTCGATGAATTTCCTCGCAATATCAACGTTGTCGAAGTGCTTGTCATTTCCCAATGCTTCAATTTTAGCGAAATGCCCTCCGATCAGATATACCTGAGATACACCAAGATCTCTACATAAGTCAACAGCCGATTGATGCTCAAATTGCGTTGACTCACCAAGTTCCATCATATCTCCAAGAATGACTACTGAATTGGATGATTTCATCGCGGCTAGGTTGTGAATAGCCGCGCTCATGCTGCTCGGATTGGCATTATAGCAGTCGACTATAATGGTGTTTGATAGCTCAGATTCAATAACCTGGGATCTGTTATTGATTGGAGAGTAATTCTCAATCGCCTGACATATTTTTCTCTCGGAAACACCAAAATATCGAGCAACGGATACGGCGGCCATGACGTTTGAGAAATTGTATAGACCAGAAAGAGAGGTTTGAATATGATTATACTTTGGTTGGTCGGCTCTTTTCCAACTAACATGCAAAAACCCATCATTTAACTTGCCTTCACCACAATAAATGGCATTGGGAGACGAGCCATAAGTAATCCCCTCGGCCGATTCTGAGGCGGATATGATCTTTTCATCATCCAGATTTACGAAAAGTGTTCCGTTTGAATTTGATAGGTAATCAAAGAGCTCTTTTTTACCCCGAAAAACTCCATCAATGCCTCCAAATCCTTCAAGGTGAGCAAGTCCGATATTCGTTATGAGACCGTATGTAGGCTCGGCTATATGACATAAAGCTGCAATCTCCCCAATGTGATTGGCGCCCATTTCGACAATAGCAATCTCGGTATTCTGGTCGATTTCTAAAATAGTTAAGGGTACTCCAATGTGATTGTTCAGATTTCCGCTAGTGGCGTGGCAATTGTATTGGCTTGTAAGCGCCTCACGAATCAGTTCTTTGGTAGTCGTTTTTCCATTGCTTCCGGTTAGCGCTATGAAGGGAATTTTAAGCTTGTTTCTGTGATAGTTTGCAAGTTCCTGAAGTGCAACCAAAGCATCGGGCACTACAAATACGCGCTTATTGTCTTGAAATTCTGGACGACTTTCATCTGCTACGGCAAAGGAACAGCCCTCTTTTATGGCAGAGAGTGCATAATCATTGCCATTGAATGTTGGCCCCTTGAGTGACACGAACATTTTATTTGAAGCAATCTTCCTTGTGTCAGTGCAAATACCAGATGAACTTAAATAAGCCTTGTAGAGTTCGGCTATCATAATCTTAAATAAAAAAGGCCTCAATTGAGGCCTTTAAATTACACTTTTCGTTATGAGTTTATCTTGCGGCACCGAGTCCGACAGGACTTCCTACACGGTCCATAGCGCATCGGAATCCGATCATTGCCGTTGATTGTCTTTCATCCAAAAACCGTCGAGTTCCAGGAACCATCCAATAGGCTCGGTCATTCCATGATGCTCCCTTGTATACTCTGGCATGATCATTTATTAGGGAAGAGTAATCGTTAGATTCACCTTGTCCTGGATAAACATACATGTGACTTGTTTCTTGTCGTTCGTCTTCTGCCTCATACGCTGACCAGTGCAGTTCATCAAGATGTGATTTATAGTCGCCATCTAAATAGTTAATGTTGTCTGCTCTCTTATAGTTTCTGCGATCAATATTCTCTTCAACCTTAGTATTCCTGTATCGAAGTTCTCCTGGCCGAGACACGATATATGAAGAATAATCGTTTAGCAGCACTGGCGCAATTTTCGCCATCTCATCGGCAGCTTTTATTTCTTCTACTGACTCTTCCACAATAACAATGTTTGCCTCATACTCCTGATCGTCATCGTAAAGCTCCTTGGCTCTTCCCAGTTGCTCATTTAATGTCGCCATCAGCTCCAACTCTTGCTCGTTCATTGTTGACTCTGCAGCCAATTGAAACTCTTCCAAGTAGGAGATAAGACCATTGATGTCATACATTGGAATATCGTACTTATCTAAGAGGAGACCTTCATTATCTCTTTCCTTGGTCTGGTAAACGTTACCTCTAAATGGTCGAAAGTCTTGTACATCATCCATTGAAAGTGGGCGATATACATCCATTACCCACTCACTTACATTACCTGCCATGTTGTATAAACCATAGTCGTTTGGCCAGTATGAAAAGACAGGAGCAGTTATGTCGGCATTGTCATTAAGCTTACCAGCAACTCCCATGTTATCTCCGCGACCTCTCTTAAAGTTAGCGAGCATCATACCGATGTAAGCCTCGTCCGGATTTCGGACTGCATGTCCGTTCCAAGGATAAAGTCGTCTTTCCACGACCCTTTCTCCAACGCTATTCCCGATTAATCCAAACGCTGCGAACTCCCATTCAGCCTCAGTAGGTAGTCTATACTTAGGAAGAAGAATTCCATCTTCCATTCGTACATTTCGATAGCCACTGCCATTCGGGTTTAGATCAGGAAGGCCTTCAATGCGCTTTCCAGAGTTGTATTGGTTTGATAAATACGCATCGGTATTAAAGTTGTCTTCACCGATTTGATCAACGTAGTGGTCGAGAATTCCTTCTCGAATGAGAATATATTCATTTACTCGATCCGTTCTCCAACTGCAATAATCATTCGCTTGCAGCCAGTTGATACCAACTACCGGGTAGTCTCTATATGCCGGATGCCGCAAATAATAATCGACATAAGGTTCATTGTAAGAAAGCTTATTTCTCCAAACTAGTGTATCAGGTAGGGCCTTTTTGTAAAGCTCTGGATAATCAACGCCATAAACACGCTTAACCCAATAGAGGTACTCTCCCCAGTTTAGATTGCTTATTTCGGTCTGATCAAGATAGTATGACGAAACTGTCACTCTTCGAGGAACATTATTCCAATCATACATAAAGTCTTGTTCCACACGGCCCATCGTGAAGGAACCACCTTCCACTAGAACCAAATTTGGACCTGTTTCTTGTTCCTCAAAAGGAACTTTTTGAAATCCACCATTGCTGGGATCGTTATAGTTCCAGCCAGTGGTAGAGGATTTTTCATAACCACATGAAAGAAGGATGATTGGGGTGACCAATAAGGCAAAAAGGCTTTTTGCGTTCATACTCAAGGGTTTAATCTGGTTATTAATTATTGAAAAAGAAACGAAGTTAGGGAAAAATTTATTGCGCTGTCAGAACTTAGGACATTGCATCTGACGGAACTTGCGTCGTTTTGGCTTACATGGGAACATCATCGTCACGGATATTTCGTGCGATCCCAAGGTTTGTGTTCCGAGACGTGACACAGTAACATCGTAGCTGTATCCAAAGCGGAACTGCGGAGTGTATAGTCCAACTAAAAAGATAAGAGCATCTCCCCATCTGTACCAAACTCCACCTGTTATTGGCCCTCGATTTACATAGAGTCCAAGATTAAGGTGATTGAATTCTCCTTGTCTTTGATAGATGATATTCGGAGATATGCTGCCTTCTTCTTCACGTTCTCGGTTCAGCGGTATCAATGCTCCTGCATGTCCAGTGAATTTCCGAGGCAACTTACTCTCTGAGCCGGCAAAAAATGATTCGTCTGGCTGAGTTAAATGGTG
>JGI20157J14317_10004811_pt1 | contig 10281 bp, 10 predicted proteins | sample COG_07_FD_14317 | JGI IMG/M metagenome (IMG submission 14317)
TTCTCTCTCAATCTCACTTAGTATATTTAATGCTTCTGCCAATTCTCCAGCTTCGTCCAAAATCACATCATCAATATCATATGCTCGCATGTAGTTTACTTGCCTACTACTTAATGTTTTATTCAAAATATGTTTTGCATAATCATCTTTACTTTTTGCAACAAGCCATTTGTATTCTCCAACAGTTGCATTCTCGCTGTTATAAATCTCAATAATACTTCTTGCTAAATCAAATCCGCTCATTCGTTCCACTTGTGCTATTTCAAAAATTCTCATACTACTATTTATCTCCCTATTACTTAGTCGCCTAAGTCTTTAAGCATCTGCAATAACAGTTTTTTTGCGTCTGCTGTTTCTTTTGTATTTGCTTTTTTAAACTTTAAACTTTTTGCCACACCAACAAATGCACTTGCTTTAGTTTTTGCTTCTGCTTTGTTATAAAACTTATCCAACACCACAGCATCATTTCCTAATTGTTCTGCTACTAAAATTAAGTTGCTCGTTTCCTCTAATAACTCTGTTGCGTATGTATGCCTCAAACTATATAAACTTCGTGTGTTGCCTTGTTTGTCTGCATGCAGTTTTAAATCTACAAGCACTTGTTTAAATGCCTTACTTGTTTGCTCACTTAGTTTTGTCATTCTGCTTAACTGTTCTGCATCACTTAGTTTTAAAACATCAACCTCACTTGCTTTACGCACCACATACTCATCACACTTACTAAACAGATCTTTTAAGCAAGCTCGTTTGTGTTTGTTAGTTTTTAGTTTGTTTTTTTTGTAATGCTTGTCATATATGTCGCAACTGTTTTGTGTCCTACTTGCAATGCGTAGTAGTGCATTTTCAAATGCTCCACTTTGCGTTCTTATTATTACTTTCCTACTTGCTTTAGTTTTTGTTTCAAATTGTTTTAAGTAGCAAACTAAATACTCTGTTTCATTTGCTTCCCTAAAAAACCGTTGTTCCTCATCTCCTAACTCACTTACTTTTGCATACTCAAAACTTGTATACCTCAAACGCATAAANTCTAAACCAACTCGNACAGCACTATGCAGTAGCAAGTAGTANTANTCGTATAGCAGTTCCCTTATTTCGTTTGTAGTTTTGTTTTTGCTTTTGTTTGCTTTGTTTTCAGTTAGTGCTTGTCGCACTTGTTTTTGCTGTGCTTTTGTAAAATGTAATTTCTTCTTTGCTTCGCTTACTTTTGTTTTTACAAAATCAATTTCGTTGTTTATGTAGTTATTGTTTTTAGCAAACCTCATTAAAGCATTCCAACTTGCTTGTTCCGTTTGCTGTCGCGTTCTACTTAATACTGTTTTTCTTTTAGCAACATACTGCTCTACATCTTCTTCTTTAATAGCAGTCATTACATAACTGCTAAAAAACTTCATAAACTTATTTTCAATTGTTTTTATGTATTCCTTTTCAATATTCTTAGCAACGCCTTTTTTAATTCTGTCTTTAGTTTTAGCAACATACTCTTTTGCTACAAAGCCAAATGTTTTGTTTACAACAACAGCTCCCACTGTTTCATTTCTAAAAATATCTTCTGCTATTTGTTTTGCTACAGCAGTTGCCTTTCGCAGCTCTGTTTCGTTAGTGCTTTGTCTGTAATATTTGTTCTTCTGCGTATAACTTTTTACTGCAACATAGTAGTTGTTGCTTCTGTCTCGTTTATATAATTTTGTATTATTATCTAATCTCTTTTCTTTCATACGCACACTTAAATAGTGTAAAATTCACTTCTCTTTGTAGTAGCAATTATTATAAAGCAAGTGTGTTGAAGTGTGCTAAGTTTTTTGACACACCTTTTTTTAGAGATATGCTTGCAGATGTTGATTTAACAAGGGGCCTGTAGCTCAGTTGGTTAGAGCAGTGGACTCATAATCCATTGGTCGGAGGTTCGAGTCCTCCCGGGCCCACCATGTTATTCATTTATTCCAATCATTTTTCTATCCGCCCAAAAGGGCAGTTTTTCTTCCTGTGATCCCTTCATAGGTAAATCTTGATGCCTCCATAATGGTTCCCAGCATCCATGTTCACTAAGCATCGCTTTTATATCTTCTTTTTGGTTTTCATGTAATTGATGATATTTTTCTTGAAGTTGCTTTAAACACCAGACTCTATATTGAGAGTATCTTGCACCTACAAAATGCATTTCATCAGATTTAAATTCAAAGCGCCTTTTATTTTTACTCACAGCATCTACATTGGCGCATAAATAGGGCAGATAAATTTTTCCTATCTCATTCAGAAGTGGACTCAAATCATTCGGTATATTATCTAAGTATCTAAATTCTTGGTTTGATAGTTTTATATTCCATAAAGATTGGAGCCAATTAAGGATTGCAGGAGCCTCATTTTTAATTATTTTGAGGGGAACTGGATCAAGAGCAAAATGTCTTAAGAAAGGGCCTGATAGACCAATATCTGCAAGAGATGGATGATCTCCAAATATAAATGTTCTTTTAGAAAAAATCTTTTCTAAATTGCGGAATAGGTTTTTAACATTTGCCTCAATAGAAACTATATTGTCTGCAGATACACCGTCACCAACTGTATAGCCATTTCTTTGTCTTCGAGTAAGAAATTTTTTCTTAAGAAAATGAGGGGCTGGAAATGATCCTAATAGCTCTTTTGCTAGATGATTTGAAGCAAAATTTGCTCCTTCTTTGTAATGCCAACGATAATGCATCGCTGGTCGCCACCACCATTCATCTGCCCAATCTTCTATTAAATAACAAGCAAACGCTTGTTTTGGATCAGAAGGAATAATTGACGAATGGGGAAGATTTGATTCAAACCATTGAATCATTGAAGTGGTGTCGGTCATCCATCTACCATCGGGTAAGACTACTGCTGGCATTTGATGGATGCCTACCATTTTTTTCATTTTTCTTTCAAAAGATGGATAGGGAGCAACTATTCTTTTATAGGGTATGCCTCTAATTTTAAAGTAGCTCTCCATCTTGCCAGTAAAATAAGAAATGCTTGAGCCATAGATAGTTATGGGATCTTTAAACATAGTAAAAAGTTATCATATGGTTATCACAAAGTACTAAAATGGATTGTATAGAAAGATCATCAAAATTTAGGAGAAAATTAAAAGTTATCAAGAAGTTATCATAAAATAGGGCTTTCTAAGCCTTTATCTATAGGCTTTTTAGCCTTTGTTAACGGACTCATAATCCATTGGTCGGAGGTTCGAGTCCTCCCGGGCCCACCATTTTTAACCTTATTTTTTATAGAAGTTAGATTTATAGGTTTTCTTTTAAAAATAAAATGACTGCTTGTTGGTAAATATCACGATTCTCTTTTTTGCGATAGCCATGACCCTCATTAAGTGCATTCATGTACCAAACTTTCTTGCCATTATTTCTTAGGGATTTAACCACTTGTTCTGCTTCAGTTACTGGAACTCTCGGATCATTTTCTCCTTGCACAACAAACATGGGCACCTGAATTTGGTCAACATTGTTATTAGGACTTATATTTTGAAGAAATGCTTCCATATCCGGATCACGCTCATCTCCATATTCAACTCTTCTTAGATCGCGCCTGTAATCTTTAGTATTTTTTAAGAAAGTGACAAAATTTGAGATACCCACAATATCAACAGCCGCCTTTAATCGATCGCTATAATGAACTGCGCTGGCCAAGACCATATATCCCCCGTAAGAGCCTCCGTAAACTGCAACTCGACTACTATCTAAATGAGGTTGAGTTTTAATCCAGTCAAGTAATGCTCCAATATCTTTCACAGAGTCCTCTCTCTTGAAGCCATTATCTAATGATAAATATTCCTTACCATACCCATCGCTGCCCCTAACATTTGGAGTAATAACAGCAGCGCCTAAATTAGCCATCCATAATTGATAAGTGCTACTAAAACTTGGTCTTGCCTGACCTTCCGGGCCACCATGAATTGAAATAATGACGGGCTGGGGAGATCCAGTCTTTTTGGCATAGATAAAGGCAGGAATTTTTCTGCCATCAAATGATTCATAGTGAATTAATTCAGGCTCTACAAATTTAGATGTATCTAAGCCTCCTACCTCTGAGTATGTCCATCGAGTGAGCTTGCCATATCTCAATGAACTATATTGGAGGTCTAATACATATGTATCTGATGGGCTTTGGTAGGTATTCAATGTGAGCCCTAGACTTCTATTGTCTTTGCTAAATTGCATGCTACCAATTAAACCAATAGGCAGTGAGGTTACTTTTTTAAATGCAAAAGACTTTGGATTAAGAAGGTAAAGTGAGCTGTAACCATTTTCATTGACCACAAATGCAGCTTTTTTTGAATCCTCGCTAATACTGAATCCATCTACATCCCATGATATTTCTTTTGAGATAACCGTAACTTCTGAGGTTGCAATATTATAATAAGCAAGCTGATTAAATTCTCCATATTGATTAGTAATGAAAAATATTCCTTTATCATCCTTATCGAAAGCCAATGCTGAATTTACAGAAGGCGCATCTTTTTTACCTAATAACAAAGTTTTCTTCTGAGTGTTTAAATCTACGATATAGGCCTTTGAATTGGCAATGGAAATATAATTTTGAATTAAAACTTTGTCATCATCTTCTGTCCAATCAACTGCGCCCCACCATGACCCATCAGGCGATTCTAATATCAACTTAGTGTTTTGAGGATCATCAATGGACATTACCCAGACATCATTAGAACTCCCATTTCTTTTTGTGCTTTGGAAAGCTATGCGATCGCCAGAGTTACTCCATAAAGGCCCTCCATTTCTAGAGACTCCGTCCGTGAGCATTTGCGTAGATGCTGATTTGGGATCTAATAAATATATTTGGGAATATTCACTTCCACCCCTATCCATAGTAAATGCTATTGATGATTGGGTTGGATGCATGGCTACCGACCCGATAGGCTCTTGGAAATATGTAATTTGATTTCTTGCTGCTCCGGGACTTTTCACCAAATGAAGCTGACTAACATTTCCGAAGCGAGTAGAAATAAACAACCCTTCGTTTTGATTATTAAAGCCTCTAAAAGCAGCCGATCTGACATTTTGGAATTTAGATAAGTCTTCTTTAATAGAATTGGGAATAGCAGGTATATCTTCAAGTATTAAATTGCCATTGTTTTCTGTGCGACTTTCCTGACTAGATAAAGCTGAAATTACTCCAAGAAAACAAAATGTAAAAAAGTATTTTTTCATAATCAAACCCCATGTATTTAAAACTTATCTCATATATTCATTCATTATGGCATGATCACTGCTTTAGTCTCTAGACACTCTTCTAAGCCATGAAGGCCGTGCTCACGGCCATTGCCAGAAGATTTATAACCCCCAAAAGGCGCTCCTGTGCCTCTAGCTCCTCCATTGATAATCACTTGTCCAGCCCTGATCTTTCTTGCAACTTGGTTGGCATGAACAGGCTCACCTTGAACATAGCCAGCCAACCCATATTCAGTATCATTGGCCATCTCAATCGCTTGCTCTTCTGAATCATATTGTAGAATTGATAAGACTGGACCAAAAATTTCTTCTCTTGCGATGGTCATGTCATTGGTAACATTTGCAAACACAGTTGGTTTTACATAGAAGCCTTTTTCATAACCCTCCGGCTTTTCAACACCGCCAGCAACCAAGGTCGCACCTTCCTCAATGCCTATTTTGATCATTCTCAGGATCTTTTCATACTGAGGCTTGTTCGCAATAGGCCCAATTCTAAATTCCCCTTGAGGATCACCTACGGTTGTACTATTTGCTGTTAGAACTGCAACTTCTACCGCTTTCTTATAATTTTTTCTGGAAACTAACATTTTTGTTGGCGCATTACATGACTGTCCTGAGTTTAAGAAGCAATGTCCAGCGCCACCTTTAACAGATTTTTCAAGGTCAGCTACATCATCCAGAATAATATTTGAAGATTTACCTCCAAGTTCTTGATGCACCCTTTTTACAGAAACCGCAGATGCCTGTGCAACAGCTATGCCTGCTTCCGTTGATCCTGTAAAGGACATCATTGCCACATCAGGATGATCAGATAAGGCCGCACCTACAATAGGACCATAACCATTGACCACATTAAAAACACCCGATGGAACGCCAGCTTTATCAAATATTTCTGCAAGCAGTAATGCGCAGTATGGAGAAATCTCACTGGGCTTTAATACCATCGAACATCCAGCCGCAAGAGCAGCCGAAGCTTTCGTGGTTATTTGATTCATCGGCCAATTCCATGGGGTTATCATTCCAATGACACCAATGGGCTCTCTGACCAATGTGTAGTCACCTTCCTTTTTTTCAAACTCATATTCTTTCAGAGCATCTAAAGTTTCATGAAGATTTTTAATTCCTGTGGATGCTTGAGCCTTCTGTGATAGCCAGATAGGAGCACCCATTTCTTCTGTGATAGTTTGAACCAAATCATCATACCTATTTTCATATTCAGCAATAATATTATTTAAGATCTCAATGCGATCTTCCTTTGAGGTAAATTGAAAAGTTTTAAAGGCATCAGATGCTGCGGATACTGCTCGATCAATATCACCCTTTGTTCCTGAAGTAACATGCCCAATGAGCTCTTCATTTGCTGGATTAATAATCTCAATTTTTTCATTTGATTCAGATTCAACCCATTGACCATTTATATAGAAATGTAATTTGTCTTTCATGCGAAGTCCTATTTATTTAACAGCAATCCTAACAAATTTCTAGCAAAAGTCTCAGCGCTTTCTTTATCCATATCTGCGATAACAATCTTCTCAACAGAGCTGAAGTTTTGGGCTGTTCTCCCAGCATAGCGACCCATGCTTCCACAACCACCAATCGCAAGTATTTTCATAATTTACTCCAAGGCTCATTCACCTTATTATCTAATAACTAATAACTCAACAATTTTATATATGGATAAAGATATAGACATCATTATTTATGGAGCCACCGGTTTTACCGGCCAGCTTTGTGTTAAATACTTCCAATCATTGGAAACCCAAGCAAAGTGGGCAATAGCAGGCAGAAATCAAGAAAAGCTTCGAAAGGTTGCTGAAGAAAATCTAGCAGAAGTAGAAATCTTAATAGCTGATTCAGATGATGAAGTTGCTCTGGATAATTTAACTTTACGGGCTAAGGTAATTTTATCTACAGCTGGACCCTTTCATAGATATGGGTCTAAATTGGTTGCATCATGCGTAAAGAATAATACACATTATGTAGATATTACTGGTGAAAATTTTTGGGTTAAGGGCTTAATAGAAAATCATCATGAGGAGGCAGCAAGGAAAGGCATAAGAATTATTCCTTCATGTGGATTTGATTCAATACCATCGGATTTAGGAACTTTTTTTGCAGCTAAAAGTCTTGGAAAGCCCATCAAAAGAATCGAATCATTTCATTCATATGAAGGCGGTGCCTCAGGGGGAACCTTAGAAACAATGTTCTCTATGGGAGAGTTAGATTTAGGAGATGATCTCACCAACCCGTTTTTATTAAATCCTGAAGATTCTTACTCCAATGAACAAAAACAACTCAGTGGTGACAGAGTAGGCATCTCCAAAAAACCCGAAATCAAAGCATGGTCAGGACCTTTCATTATGGCTACTGCAAATACAAGAGTTGTGCGAAGATCTGAAGCCTTGTTAGCGTTACGACAAGAATCTTATGGTTCTAACTTTACTTATCAAGAGCATGCTTACCATAAGAGTTGGTTAAGCGCAGTTAGCTCACTTCTCCTTACTGGATTATCAGTTTTAGTGCTTTTGTCACCTTTGAAAAGACTGGTAAAACCTTTTCTGCCTAAACCAGGAGAAGGGCCATCAGAGGCTGTGCAAGAAAATGGTTGGTTCGATTGTAAATTTATTGCTGAATCAGAGGACGGCACCAAATCTGTTTTCAACATGCATGGAAAGGGAGATCCAGGCTATAAAGTTACTTCAAAACTGGTATCTGAGTGTGCTCTTTGTTTAATTGAAGATATAGAAGAGCTTCCTGGTGGAAGGGGGTATGGAGGCGTACTTACCTCAGCTTCAGGCCTAGGCCACTCACTGATTTCCCGACTTACTAAGGCGGGAATAGATTTCAAGGGACCACTTTAAATTATGCCAAGATCAATTAAGCTGTTATCTATAAATTTACTATTTGGGATGTTAAGCATGAAGCTAGGTATTATTATTTTATTCTTATTTTCAATGAACTTATTTTCACAACCATTAAACGATCCTCAAGCTTGGCGTGGGATTACTGATCAGGTCATGGGCGGAGTTTCTGATCTAGCAATCAGACATTCTGACGGCGTCTTTTATATGACTGGTAATGTTTCAACTGATAACAATGGTGGATTTGTAAGACTTTCAAATAGAATTGATATTAACAGCAATGATTTCAAAGGCATTAAGTTTAAAGCCAAAGGAAATAGTGAAATCTATGAAATACATGTCACTCTAAAAGGTTTAAAAATTCCGCCATGGTCATATTTTAGCCAAGCATTTGAAGTTAATAATGATTGGCAAGAATACGAAATATTTTTTAAAGATTTAAAGAGAAGCTCTGGCTTTTCGGCGTCATCAATGAAAGCAAAAAATATAAGAGATTTAAGTATTGCAGGTTTTGGAAGAGACTTTGAAGTGGACTTAGCAATAAAAGATATCAGCTTAATCTCAAATTAGTTTATTTATTCCCATTCTTTTCAAACTCTTTTAAATATTTCTCATAATCCTCCCAATCATGGGGGGTTCCTGCTCTAGGCTTTTCCATTTTGCTAGCACGCTTTAAAGCCTTGGTTGATAGGCTGCTAGGATTCTCTTTGAAAAATTTGCTGAATGCTCTTTTGATTAAGTTTTTCATTTATCGATTGAGGATTTTAAGAAGCTTTTTCATAAAACGCTTTAATATTTTTGCAGAATCTCTTTCATTGAATGACTCAATGACCTCTGCTTGGGAGTAACCATCCCAAAAAGTGATTTGATGAAATTGTTCTAATTTTTTTAACTCCAACGAAGCCGAGTCAAGATTCTGCTCATCTATTAAATAAATCTTTATCTGCTCTTCGTTTGCTGAAATGCTGATATTTTCATAAGTTGAAAAATATGATTTAAAGAGATTTTCAACTCTTTGATTAAAGGTAAATCGTTGCATAAATTAATTACAATCTTGCGAGAGGCAAAAAACTATATTTTTATCAGTAGCACTTAATTCGAAGAGTCTAAATTTCTTAGCTCTTTGATTTTTTCTAAACTCACTTTATCTTTTAAGCTCATCACAAATGCAGCAACTGATAAAACCAATATAGCTCCAGCCTCACCAAGCACAACCCATGCATCCATCTCTTTGCTTTGCATCACGATCANTCTACAGAGTGCAGTGATTGCAATAATAATAGGTAGGGTGACAGGAATTCTATTGGTGCTATAAAAAGCTCCCACCATTCCGATAATTTCCACATAAATAAATAACATGAACAGATCAGGTAATGTAATTTCTTGAGCTAATGCCATGTCAAAAATGTACATAGCCGAGGCTATGCATGTAGCAATTCCAATAATAGCTAAAAGTAATTTTTCACTTGCAATGGTTGTCCAATGCAAACTTTTGGTAAATTTAGATTGTTTATCATTCATTAATTAATCATACCAAAGGAATATAGGATGAAATTTTTTTTTACTGATAAGTAGAAAATATTTATTTTGATATTATTTTCTAATTGCATCGATCATGACCTTAACTTTTTCCGGTTTTATGTCCGGAGTGATGCCATGACCAAGGTTAAAAACAAACCCTGGATACTCATTCATAATGGTGCAAATTTTTTGAGTTTCATTCCAGATAGTTTCATCAGGCCCAAGCAGAACATGTGGATCGAGATTTCCTTGAAGAGCATATTTATTTTTTAAATTCAAAGCGATGCTCTCAATATCCTCTTGCCAATGAAGGCTTATGCAAGATATATCTTCAAATATTAAGTCGGTAATTTTTTTCTTTGGAGCTTTTTCAAATAAAATAATAGGGATATTTGAAGTGACAGGATCTGCTTTAAGTTGATTGGTAAGGAGTCGGGTGTATCGCAATGAGAAATCTTCTAAATCCTTGTCTGACAATAAATCTGCCCATGAATCAAAAATTTGAAGCGCATTAACCCCACTTAAAACTTGTTGTCTTAAATATTCGTAGCAAGCATTGCTAAGAATTTCTAAAAATTCTTGCAGCTCATCTGGATGTTCCTTCATAAATTTTTTTGTTTTTCTAAAATCTTTTGACCCGCCGCCCTCAATTGCATATGCAGCAAGGGTCCAGGGACTGCCAC
>JGI20157J14317_10004821_pt1 | contig 10262 bp, 10 predicted proteins | sample COG_07_FD_14317 | JGI IMG/M metagenome (IMG submission 14317)
TTATAATTATTTTAGATATATAACTGATGTAACTGGTGTAACTGGTACATCAAATTCATTACCAGATTATAATTGGTCTAATTTTAGATATAATAATTTCAAGAATATATTTTTAAGAGGTGATTCACCTGCTGATGTTGAAAATTTAAATTCGATTAAACAATATCCAGGTATATGGTTAGGTCCTGAATTAACAAATATGTATTTAGTTTTTAGTAATGGTAGTGATAGTGAGAGTTATTTATTAGAGAATTTAGAGTTGAATAAATGGATTAATATAACTGTTACAATAAATAATAATTCAGTATCTATATACAGGAATGGTCTATTAGAGATTACTGGTTTAGTAAGTGGTTCATTATATTTAAATAATATTGGTAATAAAAATATTTACTTTTTAGGTAATCCCAAAACAACAGATGAAAATTCAGGAGGGTTCCCCGGATTTATTAATTATTTTAACTTTTATAATAAAGTATTAACACCAGAAGAGATAAATAAATTATATATGAATTATTTACCATTAATTTCAACATATATGAGTAAAAGTAATTATTATAATTTATCCAATTCTCCAATAGTAAATGTGATTACTGATGAAACATCTTATTTAGAAACTTTCAATATGGTATAAGAATAATTTAATTGAAATAAATAAATATATTATTGTAATAAATAAATATATTATTGTAATAAATAAATATATTATTGTAATAAATAAATATATTATTGTAATAAATAAATATATTATTGAATAAAAGAAAATATTTTATTCAATAAAGATAAAAAATAATCTAATAATAGTTTATAATGAGTTCAAATAACAATAATATGAGAAATAACTCTGTAAATAATACGGCAAATAATTTAATGAGAAAAGGTAATAAAGTAGCGAAATCTATGACAAATACATATAATAAGAGTAGTACATTTGTAAAAGTTTTAGTATGGCTAGTTGTTGTATTAATTATTATTTTGTTAGTATGGTGGATAATATATGCTATTAAAAAAGCACAACAAACAAACACTGAAAATCCAGTAATAATAGGAAGTCAAATAGATGCTTGGGAAACAAGAGATCCTATCACAGTCCCAAACCCATCATCTGGATATAATTTAAGTTACAGTATGTGGATTTATGTAAGAGATTGGGATTACAGATTTGGAAAATGGAAGAATATAATGTGGAAAGGTAATACAAGTGTTCCAAGACACAGTCCAAGTATTTGGTTATATCCATTAACCAATTCTATTAAAGTTACTACATCACACACAGGGGCTAATGGTATGACATCTTGTGATGTAGAGAATATTCCATTACAAAAATGGGTTAATTTAACATATGTATTAAATAACAGATCTGTTGATATTTATGTTAATGGTAAATTAGAAAGAACTTGTGTATTAGAAGGTATTCCAGTTAATAATGCTAATGATAAATTAACTGTAAATTACAATAATGGTTTCTATGGTAAAATGGGTAAGATGCAGTATTTTACCAAATCATTAAGTCCAGAAGAGATTGTTTCATTATATATGGCTGGACCAGATAGTGCAACAATTTTTTCAAGTGGTCAAATTAGTGATAATTAAATAAAATAATTTTTACATTTTTATTTTTTTTTTTAATATTTTTATTTTACTATTTCTATTTTTACTTTCTTAGAAAATTATATCTGATTAATATATAATAATGGATAATAATCAGGTAAATAATGTAAAAAAATCTTTTCCAGTTATTGCAAAAATAGTTGTTATAGTTATTGTATTTTTATTAATTATTTATGTAATTTATTTAATTATTAAAGATTATATTGACACACGTAATGATTCACCATATTTTATTAGTAGTATAGCAGATGGTTCATCTACATTAATTGTTGATGCTGAAAATGTAAAGGCTTCTGCTGATGCTAAATATGGAACAGAATTCACTTATTCATTTTGGATATATGTAAAAGATACTAACTTCACTGCTTCATCTACATCAAGTTGTAACAGTAATGCTATGAAGAATGTTTTTGTTAAAGGAAGTAATGACTATACAGAAGGAAACCTTCCATTACTCCAATCCCCAGGTGTATGGTTATACCCTGACGATAATAAATTAGCAATTATTATGAATACATATAATAATTATGCTGAAAGATGTGATATAGGTAATGTCCCTGTTAATAAATGGGTTCATATCACAGTTATGTTAATTGGAAAAAGTTTAGATGTATATGTAAATTGTAACCTTAAAAAAAGATGTGAATTAAGTGGTGTACCAAAAATTAATTATGAAGATTTAAGAATTAGTGGTTGGGGAGGTTTCCAAGGATATATCTCAAAATTCCAATATTTCAATTACGCATTAGAACCATACCAAATTAGTCAAATGTGTAAAACTGACCCAGCATCTATGGATAGTTTAACAACAGACCAAACAAAACCACCATATTTAGCAAATGATTATTGGACCACAACTGGTTTCCCTAATGCAAACATTGATTAAAAGGACTTGCATTCATACTTGTCTCATCAACACAAATTTCATTTATTTTATCTTTTAATGTTAATATATAATTTTCAATTATGAAATATAAATTAGAAATTATATTCTTTTTTTCCATATTATAATCCCTTATCTTATCCAAACATTCATCTATATTAAACCAACGTAAATCACTTATCTCCATTTTCTGTATCTTATTCTCTGAATTTATTTTAGCCTCCTTATTCCCTATAAATTGACCGACGAAATATTTATGTTTATATTTTACTTTATTACTTCCCATAAATAATTCATTTAACGGGTTCATCTTCAAAAGTTCATAATCAAAATTTGTATAATCAGTCTCTTCTTGAAATTCTCGACAAGCACAATCTTTTTCGCTCTCATCTTGTTCTTTCCTACCTTTTGGAAATCCCCATTCTGTTTCATCATAATTATTATTTATATTATCAATTAAATCACTCAATTTTATCACAATTTTATTATTATAAATATTAACCGAATATCCTTTTTTTATTTTTTCAAATTTTTCTTTCGAATCTTCATATTCATTATTATATTTTTTATTATCATTATTCTTATAAATATTCCAAACATAATTCCAATTCTCTTCAAAACTTCTATTTAATATATAATCTTTCTCATCATTAGTCATCAACCTCAAATTATTCAATATATAATCTACATCATTCAATTTATATTTACCTCTTATGAATTCAATATAAGAAAAACTATTTCTTCTCCTTATCATCAAAAATTTTATCTTTTTCCTCAAATCCTCTTTTGTTATTCCATTTATTTTTTCTTTTAATCTTAATATATCTCTCGTTGATTTAATTCCACTATCTAATTGCTTTGAAATATTTAATAAATGAGAAATACTTAATAAATCAAAATTTATACAAATAATTCCAAAACTAACAATAGGTAAATGGCATTTTTTATAAATATGTCCTTTTCTTCCACAGTTTATACATATAATTTCTTTTTTTTTCCTTATATTCATAGATAATAACTTTTATCATTGATTTTTTAAGTATTTGTAAAAAAAACTTAAAAAGATTTTAATAGGTAATTTTGATATGACACGATGTATCGGTATTAATAAAAAAGGTAAAAAGTGTAGATATAAAATAAAAGATGAAGGTAATTATTTTTGTTGTGAAGAGCACAAGCCTATAAATAAGGATATTTTAACAGAGGGTTGTTTTATGTGTTGTGAAAAGATTGATCCAATAGATATATGGATATTGAAATGTAATCATGCATTTCATTATGATTGTTTAAATGATTGGTTTTTGAATTTAAGTGAAAACGACCCTATGGAATGTCCTATATGTAGATATGAATATATTCAAAAAAAAGATAAAACTAAGAAAGAGATTGATTTTTCGAAAATATATGAAGTTAAATCAGTATTATTTGAATTATATGATATGTAAAAGGCTTAAAAACAAATATCGATTGATAATTAATGTTTATAAAAAGTGCATTATGGTTTCATAAAGTAAATGATACGAGTTGGGGGATAGATAGTTATAAAAAAATTGTAGATTTTAATGATTTGGATGATTTTTTATATGCATATAAAATGATAGAAAGTTTTAGTTCTGGTATGTTTTTTTTGATGAAGAAAGATGTAAAACCTGTTTATGAGGATAAAGAGAATAAAGATGGTGGTATATTTAGTTTTAAATTATCAAAGAAGGTATGTAAAATATTTTGGTATGAATTATCGCATTTATTTTTAGAGGGAAATTTAACAAGTAAAAAATTAGATTTTAGTAAGATTACGGGTATTTCGATTAGTCCAAAAACGAATAATTGTATTTTAAAGGTATGGACGAATACTTATGACAATATTGATTCTGGTATTTTTAGGGATGATATTGATAATTTATTTTTGGACGAATGTATTTTTAGGAAGAATAAGGATCAAAAGTGATAGTGCGGATTATGTAAATAAAAAAATTATCATAAATAATTAATTTATGAGAATATTTTACATTTGTTCTTATGGTGGTTGTGCGAGTACATTAATATGTAATTTTCTATCACAATTTTACAGAGTATATCATATTCATTCGAGAGTTCCGCCAGCAAAATTGTGTTCTGTAAGGAAAACGAAAAGGGCGAAAAAGTATGAATGGTTTAAATATGGAGCATTATTGGATAGGAAACAGAGGAATATGGTTACTGTAATATATTTATATAGAAAACCATCAATGTCTCTTTTGTCAAAGGATGGATGGGGACCGACGCATTTTTCTAATTTGAGTTTAGATGTTAAAAAAATGAGGAAGTTTCATTCAAAAGATAATAGTGTAAGGCTTGAATATAGTAAAACAGGAAAAGATTTATTAGGTTTAAATAATTTTTTTAAAAATTATGTTTTTAGGAATATAAATAGGAATTATAGAATTCATTGTATTAAATATGAAACTTTATGGGAAAATTTAGAATTTATATTTAATAAATTGAAAATTCCGAAAGAGATATGTGATAAGTTTCCAAAAAAATATGTGAAAGAATTGAGTGATGAGAAGAAAGAGATTAAGGAGAATTTAGAGAAAAAATATTCAAAGATGGAAAAATATATGGATTTATTACCACCATATTTTCTTATTAAATCAAGAAGATGAGATTTTTTATAATTTTTTTTTCAATATCTTGTAAATTAGATTTATTTATTGTTTCTATAAATAGATTGTAAATTTTTATTGTAAATTTTGGTTTATGTTGTGTTAAAATAGAGATAATGAAAATTGGGTCAATATTGTTTATCTCATTTTTTATATTTAGATAAAATTTGTATTGGTCTATCTCTCTCATTTCATTTTCTATAATTAGCATAAAATATATAGTAAGTTATTTTTTATATTAAAAAATTATTAAATAATAAAGAATGGAATGTGAATTATATGTTTATTTTTATTTGAATTATTTTTCATCAAAAATTAAGAATATACAAAAATAAATTTAATATATTATTTTAATATATGTATTTATTTAATAATTCTACAAAATGTAAATTTTCTAAAAAAAAAGCCTGTAGAAAAATAAAACCTAAATCAAAAAATCTTTATAGATATAGTTCAATTAATTTAAAAAGTTTTAAAATTAATGAAAAATTAATAACAAAAAATTTAAATATTACTGGAAATATAGTAAATTCTAACCAGAAAATAAAAAAAATTAATATTTTCAGAAACAACTCAATTATTTTCAGTTATTTTATGACATCTATTGATAAAAACTATGGTAGTTATAGAAATATTAAATATATTTTAGATAATTATAATGAATTTATTATTATAAAAGGATATAATAATTTATATCAATCTAATTTATATATATCATTTTATAAAGAAAATAACGAAATTTTTTGCGGTGAATTTATTTTCTTAAATAATTTCAATACAAGTTTTTTAGATGCAAGCTCGTTAGATAGTGAAAATTTAAATTTAAATATTTTTGAAATATATAATTCAACAATAAAAAATATATATATTTAATTTTTTATTATTATATATATATATGTCATTTAATCACAAAGTATTATTTTATTTACATAAAATTGATACAAATAATTTTAAAATATTAGTTGTTAAAAAAAGTTTAATTGATAATAATATGAAAACAATTAAACTTTTTACGCCATTCTTAAATTATATTAATAAAAAAAAATTAATTAATAATAATTTAAGTAAAAATAATAAAGATTTTAATGTGGATGATTACGAATTTTGTATTATAAATAAAAATATTTTTAATTCATATAATGTAAATTACTATTTATATAGAATTTTTAATAGAAATATTCCAATTATTTATGAAAAAATATTTGAAAATAATAATAAAAAAAAATCAAAATTAATTAATAATCAAAAAAGTTTAATGTGTAATACACAGTATCAAAAAAATTTTAATAACATCAGTTATTTAGGGTTTTCAAAAGGTAATATAAATATTGATAATGATATTAGTAATAATTTTACTTATAATGATATTTCTAATGGATTTTTTGATTTGAGTGCTAATATAGGTACTACTGATATATCAGATGTATTATTAAATATAAATAATAATTATGATTATATAAATACATTAATTTTAGATTATTTAGATTTATTTAATGACATTAATATAATTACAGATACATCTGGAAAAACTATTTTACAAATATTTTCTGAAACACTTAATTTAATAATTTTAGGTGCAAGTCAATCAATTACAGATGTTTATACATATTCATATTTAACAGATTTATCAGATAATATCAGAACAAGTATTTCATCATTTAATTATGGTTATGATAATTATTTTAATACTCATACTAATTTTATTGAATATATATTAAATAACGCTGGTGAAGGTGGAAGTGCTTTTGTTAATGTTTTATTACAATTACTTCTAACTTTATATCAAAATTACAACTTATCACTTGTTAATATGGGTCAAGTTATAGTTAATACAGAAGAATTAGTAACAGTTAATACATATATCAAAACAATATTGAATATTTTTACTGATAAATATACACAATTAGTTTATTATTATAAACAAATATTAGATAATGTTGATATTTCCTTATTTGATATGAATACATATGATGGAATATTTAGTCAATTTGATAGAACCTTTACAGGAATATTTGAGGGTTATACAAATTCATTTAATGGTCTATTTCAGGCTTATTCAAATATATATCAACACCCATATGATATAAGTAATAATGATATTCCAAATAACACAATTCAAGATTTAAGTGATAATAATTTATCAGATATTTCTTCAAATATAGACATTAGTAATTCATTAATTACTTTAACTAATTCATATAGTGAATTTATGTTATTTAATTATAATAAAATAATAATTTTTAATTTAAGAAACTACAACACTGATAATTCATCAAATGATTTATTATTAAAATTATCTCAAACAATGAGTGTTTCATTTAATAGTATAATGCAAAGTTTATCAACTATTATTTCAACATTTACAAATATCTCTGTTTTAAATTTTGAAGAAGTTTATCAACAATTTATAGATATTTATACAATTTGTTATTCCAATATAAATACTCAAATAACATTATTATATGATAAAATTTCAATAGATAATCCTGATTATTATGATATGATCAATACAACAACCCAATTCTCAGGTAGTTGTTTAGAGTCATTAGGATTGAGTTTATTAGGTATAGGTCAGGTTTTGGATAATTTATCAAATAATTTTGACACAAGTAATAATGAAATAATAAATGATATTAATCAAACTAATAATGATTTTATTCAATCATATAATAATACTTGTAATTCATTTTCAAGTGGAATTATAAACTTACCTGTTAATGATTATTCAATATATAAAGAATTAACACAAGAATATGCTCTTTCTTTTACAGGATTACAACAATCACTTGCACAATTTTATAATGAATTATTACAAAGTATTTTAGAAAATCAATAATTTAGATATTTTTTTTATTATTCATATAGATTAAAAGTTTTTTTTTTTAATCTATTTTTTGAATTATTTCGTTTATTTTATCTCTCTCATTTCATTTTCTATAATTAGCATAAAATATATAGTAAGTTATTTTTTTATATTAAAAAAATATTAAATAATAAAGAATGGAAGGTGAATTATATGTTTATGTTTTTGGTTTCAGTTTAGTTTTTGTAAATTTAGGATTAAATATTTTTAATATGGTTACGAATAAGCAAGTAAAAGAACATATTAAATATAATAAATTACCAATTGTTATAAAAAGTAGTGTTTCAAGTTTTGATGTTGGATCTGAAATGACAAAAGTTGAGGAAAAAGTCGAATGTGAAGAAACATCGAGTGAAGGTACAGATGATACTGTAATAGAAGTTGTTGTTCCAGAGGAAATAAAAGAAGAGAGTAAAGTGGAAAAGAAGACAGGTTATTTCACAACTTGGTTTAACACAGAATAAAATATTTTTTTTGTTTTTTTTGTTTTTTTTGTTTTTTTTGTTTTTTATGTTTTTTTGTTTTTTATTTTTTTAAAGAAAAATTAAAATTGATAATTTCAGTTTAAGGTTTTGAGAATATAATAATTATTAAAATGTCTTTTTTGAGTATTTATGATAATGAAGTTAAGAATGATATTGAAGAACCAGCAATGGATTTTAAGTTCCCTCTTGATTTATTCCAGAATGAGGCTTGTTTCCGTATTTCGAAAGATGAAAATGTTTTCGTAACCGCCCATACGGGTTGTGGAAAGACTGTCGTAGCATTATATGGAATTGCACATACTTTAAAGAAAGGTAAGCGTGTTATTTACACATCACCAACAAAATCCCTTTCAAATCAAAAGTATGAAGAATTTGCTAAGATTTTTCCAAATGTAGGTATTTTAACAGGTGATATTAAGATGAATGCTGATGCGGATTGTGTGATTATGACAACAGAGATCCTTTTGAATATTTTGTATAAGGGTAATACAGGTTCTCAATCTATAACAGTCAATTCAATTGGTGCTGTTATTTTCGATGAAGTCCATTACATTAATGATCCAGATCGAGGTAAAGTTTGGGAAGAGACCCTTGTACTTTTGCCAAGGGAAGTTAATCTAATTTTACTATCAGCGACTATTGATAAAGCGGATCAAATGGCTGATTGGTTGGGGAATATAAAGCAGAAGAATATTCATTTGATTTCAACTAAGAACCGTGTAGTTCCACTTAGGCATTATTTCTGGGATGATAATTATGAGGAGATGGTAGAGATTATTGATGATAAGGGTAATTTTTACAATTATAATGAGGTGAAAAGGCGTTATAAGAAGAAGAATTATTCGAGTATAATTAATAATTTTGTTCGACATTTAAAGAAAAATAGGATGTTGCCGGCGATTTATTTCAAGTTTTCCCGAGTTCAATGTGAAAGATGTGCCAAGGATATTATTGTAGATTTCGTGACTCCGGAAGAGAGGAAGGAGATTGATTTAGTTTTCAGGAATAGGTTAAGTAAATATAAGGAGTATTATGGTCATTTACAGCAATATGAAGATGTATATAAACAATTACTTCGAGGGGTTGTATATCACCATTCTGGCTTAATTCCCATTTTAAAGGAGATTATTGAGATTTTGTATGCACGTGGTTTAATTAAACTTTTGTTTGCTACTGAGACTTTTGCGGTAGGTGTTAATATGCCTGCTAAGACAGTAATTTTCAATGATTTAAAGAAATATGATAATAATGGTTTGAGACATTTGAGAACAGATGAATATTTACAGATGAGTGGTAGGGCTGGTCGTCGTGGGTTAGATAAGAATGGAACTGTTATTATTTTACCTACAATGGATTTACCAGATTATGGAACATTGAAAAGTGTAATGAGTGGTAGAAGTCCAAGTATTAAATCTAAGTTTGTTCCATCTTACCAGTTTATTTTGAAGGCTCTTCATAATAATGATATTTCAGTAGATAAGTTTATTGAAACTACATTATTTAGTAAAGAAGAGGGTATGAAAATTAAGCAATTAGAAAAGAAACTTAGGGGTATAAAGGTGAAACCATTTCCTTTTGATAAAAATGATAAAAAAGTTGTAGAAATTGATGAGTATTTGAAGTTAGAAAGAAAAGTAAATAATAAAGTATTGAAATTAAGTAATAAAGATAGGAAGAAGGTTATGAAGAGGATGAAGCAGATAAAAAATATGAATGGTTTCGAAGAGATACTATGTGAAATTAAAATATGGGATATTGAGAATGAGAAGAGGGAG
>JGI20157J14317_10004823_pt1 | contig 10261 bp, 9 predicted proteins | sample COG_07_FD_14317 | JGI IMG/M metagenome (IMG submission 14317)
CGGTGTAATATTGCAACCTTGTGCAAATTGGCTTGAACGACGTGGTATAGACGATGCAGTTGGCGCTGTTACAGTTCATGGAACTATCGGTTTGTATGGCGTGGTNATGTTAGGTGTTTTTGCTTCAGGTTATCCAGCTCTAGATATAGNAGATGCACCTACGGTAAGTCTGTTTGGTCAAATAGTTGGTGCAGTTGTCTTCTTCCTACTGGGTTTTGTTCCNGGTTATGTGGTTTCATTCATTTTGAAGAAAATGAATATGCTTCGTGTTCCAGAGCATGCTGAAGTGGCAGGGATGGATACAACAAAAGTTCCAGCTCAAGGATATCCTGAAGGTATCGTAGCATCACCTGCTGCGTCTGATTAATTTAATATGAAAGGAGAAAACCATGGGTTTTCCATATGATGAGGCCGCTTGGTCTGTAGTTGACGGTGCAATGTTTATGGGGTGGGGTACGGCAATGCCTGGCGTATACACTTTTATTGCAGCAGCAATTTGCGCATACGTTTTATGGGCAGGGAATAAGTCTGAACATAAACAGTTTAATAAGAAAAAATAACTAAAAGAAATATAATGATCTTAAAGGGCTGCAACTTAGCAGCCCTTTTTGTTTTTTGCCTCTAAGGAATATTTTTTTAATATCAGTCTTGCTTTTTGTCGCGTTTTGAGTCTCTATGTCATTAATCGCAAAAAATTACGTATTTATAAATTTAGGAGAAAAAGATGGCAATAATTTGGAGACATTCTGCGCTGGCTCAAAGGCACGCCGAAATCGGTGGTGATTTGGAGGATTGGAATGGAATGGGAACTGCGTGGTTTTATGATGACACGTCTGAGCGCGCTCAGGCTGATTATGAGGCTATAAGAACTAAAGCGGGTCTCATGGATGTTTCTGGACTAAAAAAAGTTCATTTAGTTGGTCCAGACGCTGCATATGTAATTGACAGAGTTACCACTAGAAATGTTGACAAAATTGGTGTTGGACGATGTACTTATGCAGCTATTTTAAATGATGATGGCAAATTTATTGATGACTGTGTGATTTATCATTTAAATGTAAATCAATGGATGGTTGTGCATGGTACTGGTACTGGAATGGAGCAACTTACATCAGTGGCAGCGGCAAAAAATTGTGCAGTTTTATTTGATGACGATTTGCATGACATGTCTCTTCAAGGGCCTGTAGCAGTAGATTTCTTGGCAAAGCATATTAAAGGCATACGTGACCTTGCATATTTTGGTGTATTACATACAAAATTATTTGGTAAAAACGTAATGATCTCTCGAACAGGTTATACTGGTGAGCGTGGATATGAGATTTATGTAGCAGCTAAAGATGCAGTTCATGTATGGGATAATATCCTTTCAGATGGAGCTGACATGGGCATTGCTCCAGTACAGTTCTCAACATTAGATCTTTTAAGAACTGAAAGTTATCTTCTATTCTATCCTGGTGATAATTCAGAAACTTATCCATTTGAAGATGAAGTTTGTGGTGACACGCTTTGGGAGCTAGGTCTGGAGTTTGTTGTATCACCTGGTAAAACTGGTTTCATTGGTGCCGAAAATCATTACGCAGCTGCTGGTAAAGAACGATTTAAAATTTATGGAGTTTTACTGGACGGAACTACACCGGCTGATGAAGGTGCTGAATTACACCAAGATGGTAAAAAAGTTGGGGATGTAACTTTTGGTATGTATTCAAATGTAAACAAGCANAATGTTGGAATTGCGCGAATGCCTGTTGCAGCAGCTGTACCTGGAACATCTTTGACCGTTCGTAATAACGATGGAACTGAAATTGCTTGTACAGCTCAAGAAATGCCTTTCTATGATAAAGATAAATCAATTCGTGAAGCAAAAGGTTAATAATGAATTAGGTGCGGATAAATCCGCACCTAACAGATAATATTTGATAAAAATTTGTGAACAAAAAAATATAGTTCTTGTTATTTACTAAGTATATTAATGAGCATAAATTGTTATAGAAAAGCAGGGACTATAGGATCTGCTAGATAAGAGAGGGGTAAATAAATTACATGTCGACCTTTGTATTTCCAGAGTCCATAAAAAGCCGCCCAACATATGGCAAACTCCAAAATAAATTTGGTAAAGCGTATCTTTTTATTGCAGATGCAGAAGGTGCTGAAGCAATAATTGAATTAGCTTCTAAAGACCCGGCCCTAATGCAAAAAGCACATGTTGTTTATATACCAAAAGATACTGGGGATCAGTTTCTTAAAGATTTGAACAACCTAAATATTAATCAACTTTACATTGGGCCGTCTTATTCAGCGGCACAATCACGTATCATTCAGGCATTTGAGCAGGCTAGCATGGGCTTGCAGGTTTGTTTGAGTGGCACAGAAGGATTAATTGGCCAAGCGCTTCGTGATGCAATGGCCGCTGGAATACCCCATACTTCTATTCAAACTGAACACAGGGGATCAGTAAGTCGAAGAATGCAGTGTGTTCATTGCAAAGGAATAACAGAAGATGTGATTTCTGATCCTTTCGTTTGTTCACATTGTGGGCTTAATCTTTTTGTTCGTGATCATTATTCGCGTCGCTTGGCGGCTTTTCAAGGTGTTTGTATCGATGCTGAAGATCCAGGAAACATCCCAGATTCAGTGGAGCTTTATAAATGAGTGGTGCAGAAAAGATTAATGCTAAAGTTAGTAATATTATAAAATTAAACGATTTAGTTACTAGATTTGAGTTTGAACGAACAGACGGGCAATTATTCCCTACTTTTTCTGGAGGGGCACACACTGTTATTGAACTGAAAGATGGTGATTTGACACGTCGTAACCCATATTCATTAATGTCTGACCCAATGGATCAAGATGGTTACTCTATTTCAGTTAGGCGAGATGATGAAGGCAGGGGTGGCTCATTGTTTTTACACAATAATATAAAAATTGGTGATGATGTTGTCTTAAGCCATCCAGTTAATCTGTTCTCTTTGGATTTGAGAGCTAAGAAACATTTAATGATTGCCGGTGGAATAGGAATTACACCATTTTTAGCTCAAATTAAACAGTTAGACCGAAGCCATGGAAATTGGGAATTGCATTATAGTGTGCGCAATCAATCCTTAGGCACTTATGTAAATGATCTAATGGCTATGCATCCCAATGACGTAAATATTTATTATGATGATGAGAAAAATTTTATTGATATAGTAAATTTATTAGATGGTCAGCCACTGGGAACCCATCTGTATATTTGTGGTCCCAAAGGAATGATAGATTGGGTTGTTAACGAAGCTTCTAAACTTGGCTGGCCAAATGAAACCATACATTATGAAGAATTTTTAGCACCTAAACCAGGCAAGCCGTTTCAAGTTAAGCTTTCTGCCTCAAATAAAGTAGTAAATGTTGGCGAAAATGAAAGCCTTCTTGAGGCAATTGAACGTGAAGGCGTAGACGCCCCTTATTTATGCAGGGGCGGTGCATGTGGGCAATGTGAGACATCTGTAATTGAAGCAGATGGCGAGTTTATTCACAGAGATCATTGGTTGGAAGATGATGATAAATCGTCGGGGAAAAAAATAATGCCATGTGTATCGCGATTTGATGGCAAAACTCTTGTACTAGATAGGTAAGTATCATGACAATTCAGTTTAAAGATGAAACTTTTAGAGACGATTATACATTCAAAAATTCAGAGTGGGCAGTAAAGCGGTTTCCATTTCCTTTTCATGAAGATAGCTACATGTACTCAGTTAATATGGAGCAACACAAAGGTGGACCAGAGGGTTCAATTTATGAAAAAAGATTTGATGTTGATGAACACTACATATCTGAAATGCGTGACCGCTCAGAAGTTCTGAAAGATGACCCACTACGTTGCCAATCATTACCACATATGACACTAGCTGGGTGGGATTTACTTGAATTAATAATGATTTCAAAGTCAGAAGATTACCCAGATCTATTTGAACTGCATAGAAATGGTAATAATTGGCGTTGGATAAACAAGCCAATGCAAATTGATCATAGCTTTACTTTTCTAGATGATGCGACGCTTCCCTACGGTCCAATGGAATATATTACCAGACAAACACAGGGTGATTTTGTAATTCTTGATCAAAGGGAAAGTAACCTTTGGATGGATGCTGGAATGGTTACAACGCAGGCTGATTGGTCTTTAGACTTTGATATCGGTATGAATTTCTTTGAATGGCATGCACCAGTGCCCAAGGCTCATGAAATGGGAATTTTCACGAGAGCACTAAAGTTTTTGTTAAATATACAACAAGGTGCACCAGCAAGGCGTTTAAATTGGACAATGACAGTTAATCCATTGTTGGATACAAGCCCTGAAAATTACCATAAATGGGGTGTGCAAAAAGGAACATTAAATCCTGAAAATATTGGTGAAAAACAATATTTACGAGTTGAATTACAAACTTTTTTCCGGCTTCCTAGATCGAATGCATTGGTTTTTCCTATTAGGTGTTATTTAGCATCGTTCGATGACTTGATGACTGTTCCAAAATGGGGTCGCAGATTACACAGGGTAATTCGTGATCTTCCAGAAGAGTTGGCAACATACAAAGGGTTTATAGATAATCGGCCTATGATGTTAGATTACCTATCTCAATATGATGATGGAAAGCCTACGTCAGATGGTATTTGGCCAGATTTACAGACCGAACCAGCTAGGGATTAAGTAACTTGTGGATAAGATATAATCGATAGATATTTTGCAGGTAGTTTCGTTAATTTCCCAGGACCGTGGGGTGCGTCTGCATCGAAAAATAGTGTATCACCAGGTTCAAGTGAGTAAACGTTATCCCCATGACGATAATCAATTTCACCCTCGAGCATATAAATAGTTTCAATTCCGTCATGTTGAAATGTTTCAAATGTATCAGATTCACTTGTGAGAGAAATTAGATATGGCTCAACAATAACACCGCTTGAATTACCACCGATGTGGCCTAATAAATTATACTGATGGCCTGCACGGGTTCCTGCGCGCTCAAGTTCAACTCCCTCACCTGATTTTGTATGCTCAGCTGTTCGAGAGCTTTCATAACCACGAAATAGTGATGTAATGGGTATCATTAGTGCATCAGCAAGTGTTTGAAGGGTATTTAAAGACGCTGATGTGTTCCCGTTTTCAATTTTTGATAACATTCCAATAGATAAACCAGTCGATGCTGCCAAGTCAGCAACAGTCATAGATCTTTGGCGCCGGTGAGATTTAACTTCTCTACCGATTGCAAGTTCAAGTACCTTTTCACGAGGTTCTCTGATTCGATGTGGGTTTTGATCTAGTTTCACAATTTTAGTTTCTTTGTTAATTACTATGCACCCCTATGCTTAAAATTTAGTCAAAAATCTAGTTTTTTTAACACTTTAAGTATATTTAAACATAAAAATGGTTAAAAATATACAAATTTATTCCTTTTATTAAAAAAAGAGCCACTCTCTGGAATATTAATTAACATTTAGCCTTTAATTGTATCAAAACAAGATAAAAATTGTCTTTATTTTATAATCTTTAAAAAAAAATCGCCCCTATCAATAAAAAAACTTGATTGATAGGAAAATTATGGCAGTATAGTCCTACTAAGATTTCTAAGAAATTAATGAATGGCCATAAGCCATCTAAATTTGCGGGTATGCCCGCCCTATAACTTGGAGGAATAAATGAAAAAGTTAACTTTAACATTAGCGGCTTCGGCAATGATGGCTATGCCATTCACGGCTTCAGCTAAAGACAGTAGTGACCCTATTGTAATACCAATCCACAACTGGTCATCACAAATTGTAATGAGCCATGCGGTTGGTCAAATTTTCGAATCAATGGGAAATGCAGTAGAGTTTGTGACTACAGACAGCCAAGCAGTATATGAATCAGTTCGTATGGGCGATGTTGCGCTTGAGCTAGAAGTTTGGGAAGGTGCATTTGGTGCTTCATTCCGTGCTGCTCTAGAAAAAGGTGGATTACACGATGTAGGTGATCATAATGCAGTTACTCGCGAAGACTGGTGGTATCCAATGTGGACAAAAGATGCATGTCCAGGATTACCTTCATGGGAAGCGTTAAATGCTTGTGCAGATCTATTTAAAACAGCTGAGACTGGTGACAAAGGCAGATATTTAGATGGCCCAGTTGACTGGTTGAAGCATGGTAAAGAGCGTGTAGATGCATTGGGCATGGACTTTGTCGTTGTTAATGCAGGATCTGCGGCTGCTCTTTGGGCTGAAATTGGTGCTGCTGAGAAAGATAAACGCCCAGTAGTTGTATTTAACTGGACACCAAACTTTGCAGAAGCAGTATGGCCGGGTGAATTTGTTGAATTCCCTGAGTGGGTAGACGGTTGTGATAAAGATCCATCAGTAGGACCTAACCCTAATGCGTTATATGACTGTGGTAACCCTGCTAAAGGATATCTAAAGAAAGCAGCTTGGGACGGCATGAAAGATAAGTGGCCAGATGCGTATTCAACTCTTGAAAAGATTTCATTCACAAATCCACAAATCGCTGAAATGGCTAAATTTGTAGATATTGATGAGATGGAACCTGAGGAAGCTGCGGCTGAATGGTTAGCAAACAATGAGTCTGTTTGGAAAGCATGGACTAACTAATATTTAACTAGTTAGATTAAAAAGTCTTAACCCTGCTCACAAAAATTGGGCAGGGTTTTATTTAAAGTGAGTAATAAAATATGACAAATTCAAAGCCGGTTATATCTTGTAACAATGTTTGGAAACTTTTTGGGTTTGCACCAGAAAAATATCTCAAAACTTTATCAGAAGACAGAAGCTATGAAGAGATTCAAGCAGATGGATATATTGCAGGTGTAAAAGATGTTTCTGTAGACGTCTTTGAAGGTGAAATGCTTGTTATAATGGGCTTGTCTGGATCAGGTAAATCAACTCTTTTGAGATGCATGTCTCGGTTACATGATATTACAGGTGGTACAATAAAAATTGATGATCAAGANATCATGGCACTGGAAGAAAAAGAGCTAATAAATTTACGACGAAATAAAATGGGGATGGTGTTTCAAAGTTTTGGCTTATTGCCTCATAGATCAGTTTTGGAAAATGTAGCTTTTCCATTGGAGATGAGAGGGCAAAGCAAGCATGATCGAAGAGATCGTGCTTTAGAAGTTATAAAATTAGTTGGCTTAGAAGGGCGAGAAGACTACTTCCCACGTGAGCTTTCTGGTGGGCAACAACAACGTGTTGGTATCGCAAGATCTTTGGCTATTGAGCCAGACATTTGGTTTCTTGATGAGCCGTTCTCAGCTTTAGATCCTTTGATACGTAGAGAAATGCAGGAGAATTCTTACGTTTACAAGATATGCTGGGAAAAACTATTATTTTTGTGACACATGATTTTGACGAAGCCCTTAGGCTTGCTGATAGAATAGCTATCATGAAAGATGGTGCGATCGAACAGTGTGATACTCCAGACAAAATTGTTTTAAATCCTGCTACTGATTACGTTGCTAAGTTTACACAAGAAATAGATACTGCACGTGTTGTGCGAGCTAAAACTTTGATGAGAGCAGGAGCAAAAAAATCAATTACTGGTGTTGCTCTATCTGCAAATGCAACTATTCAAGAATTGGCACGAACAATTGTTAATGATGCTCGTAAAGAGTTTCCTATTGAAGATGAAAAAGGAAAAATTATTGGATCAATGAATAGGCAAGAAGCTTTGGATGTATTGTTAGGAGATAAATAATGCAAAGTTTGATATTTGCTAAACAAAAAATACTTAATGATAAATCAATATTATTCAGTCTTTTGAGTTTAAGTATTTTATTAGTCTTAGCAAAAATTATTGGTATTTTACCTGATTTTTTAAACCGTATGCCAGAAGATGTAATACCTAAATATGCAGAAACTTTTGATGAAAAATTCAATAATAATCGAGACTGGATGACATCTATAACTCGGTTCTTTTCTCAGCGCTTAGAATTTCAACTAAAAGTAATGGCGCATTTATTTTATGGAGCAAGGGTTCATTTTTTTAATCCTATAGACTGGGTATCACTAATATTTCCTGCAACTGCATTTGTGTATTTCATTGATGGTCGCAAAATAGCTTCTGTAACTGCAAGCATAATTACCATTTCAGCAATTTTATTTACGTTTTTTATTGGCGATGAAAATCAATTAACACTTATGTGGTTATTCCTTGGATTGTCTGCTGTTGGCTGTATTTACACATTTGTTAAGCATGGCTTTTTATCACCAATGATAATCCTTGGTATTGTAAGTATTTATGCAATAATTTTAAATGGATATAAACTTGGTCCACTGCCATGGTCCTCAATTGCCGCAACTGCTGCAGTAATTGGATATTATTTAGGTGGTTGGCGCTTGGCTCTCCTAGGGGGTGGTACATTTATTTGGACTGCACTCATAGGGCAATGGAAATTGGCAATGGAAACCCTTTCTGTTTTAGTAGTCGCTGCCCCAATTTCATTTATAATTGGATTACTTCTTGGTATTGCTGCATGGAAATTTGCAAAATTTGATAAATTTCTCAGACCTCTACTTTCTGTACTTCAAACATTACCGTTTTTTACCTACTTACTTCCTGCAGTTATCTTTTTTAAGGTAGGGCCTACAGCAGGTGCTATGGCCACTATCATTTATGCAATACCTCCAATGATTTTGATGACCACATTAGGTTTGAAAAAAGTAAGTCCTGAAATAGTTGAAGCTGGTAAAATGGCTGGATGTTCACGTTGGCAGATGCTTAGCAAGGTTTATATTCCTGCTGCGCGCACCGAGCTTTTGGTGGGTTTAAATCAAGTTATTATGCTTTGTTTGGCAATGGTTGTTTTAACCGCATTTATAGGAATGCCTGGGCTAGGAGCAAAGCTTCTAGCGATGATGAATTCTTTTAAATTGGGGCGCTCCTTTGAAATTGGTGTAACAATTGTACTTGTTGCTGTGATGTTAGATCGCCTGTCAAAAGCATGGGTTGTTAAACAACCAGTCCATTTTGAACGTGGGGCTCCATGGTGGGAGCGCCATTTCTTTTTATTAGCTGCTGTTGTAGCATTTTTTGGTTTTTTGTTGTTTAGTATGGAAGTGCAATTTGCTGATCAAATTGGCCGAAAACAACATTTCTCTAAAGGCAAAGAGATTGATGGACTAATCAAAGGGTTCCTTGATATTGATGGAGTGCAGGCTGTAACAGGTTGGTTGCGGTGGTTTTTGATAACAAAGGTTCTCATTCCTTTTCGTGATACTTTATTATGGATTCCTACTAGTTCTTTTATATTATTCATTACTGTATTCTCTCTTTGGTTAGGGGGTAAGAAGCCTGCTATATACGCTTTTCTTTTCTTTTGCTTTGTTGCTTCAACAGGTTGGTGGGATCGTTCTGTAATCACTCTTTATACAGTTATCTCAGCAGTTGTTTTGGCTATGCTCATTGGATTACCAATGGCTATTTGGGCAGCGAGAAGTGATAAATGGTCTCGGCGAATATTATTGTTTTGTGATACAGCTCAGACTTTCCCAAGTTTCATTTATCTGTTACCTGCTATTATGCTTTTTGGGATTAATGACGTTGCTGTAATATTTTCTATTCTAATTTTTACATTGGTTCCTTTGGTTAGATATACTGTTGAAGGTCTTAGAGGTGTACCTCCTGAAATGACCGAAGCAGCAGATATGGCTGGAGCTTCTAGATTTCAAAAATTAATAAATGTTCAGCTTCCACTTGCTTTGCCAACTATGGCTGTTGGATTTAACCAAGCTATTATGTTTGCCTTTTTCATGGTGATTATTGCAGCATTTATTGGGACACAAGACTTAGGTCAAGAACTGCAAAGAACATTGGCTGGTACAGATTTAGGTAAGAATTTTGTGTTAGGTTTATGTGTGTCACTTATGGCGTTAACTTTTGATCAGACCATTATGAGTTGGACTGAAAAGAGGAAAAAAGCCCTAGGCTTAAAATAAAACTTTAATCTTTAAATTGGAATATAGGGTTACAATTATTTATAATATGATCCATAAAATATATCATTTTTGGGTCTTGTAGTTTTTTATGTGGATAGAGACAGCCAATAATTGATGGTATTGGTGGATTGCTTGGTAAAACTTCAATTAACTTACCGTTTTTTATATAATCCTCCATTTCAAAATGTGGTTTATTAATTATTCCATGCCCTAATAATGCCCATTTTGTCAAAACATCGTTGTCATCAGCATCATATTTTCCTGAGACATTTAACTTTTGGGAACCATTATTTGTTTTTACAGTCCA
>JGI20157J14317_10004824_pt1 | contig 10260 bp, 9 predicted proteins | sample COG_07_FD_14317 | JGI IMG/M metagenome (IMG submission 14317)
GCTAAGCTTTCAGGAATTACCGATAATGATTTAGAATGGGCTTTGTCAGGTTATGCTGAACTTTATGACACCACGCTTGGGCACATTGGGCATAGTTGGAAACGGAAAGAATTTGATCTAGATTTTAAAGCCAACAAACCTATAGGAGATTTTAACCATTTAGCTTTTGGTGCTTCGGTTAGGCACATGTCGCTTGAGGTCGATCAGGTTGTTACAAATCCTTGGGCCTTTGCTTTTGATCCCATAAATAATCCTAGCATATTGTCCGATATCCCGATTTTAGACTATGGAGACAGTCCAACTAGTTTCGATCGCTTTACAGGATTCATCCAAAATTCAACTGATTTGAATGATCAGATTGTTCTTTCTTTAGGAGCAAAATTTGAAGATAGCGACATGACAGGATCTTCTATACAACCAGGGATTCGTGCTTCTTACACTTTAGACGATCAGAATATTTTTTGGGGTGCATATTCCAGAGCCTTACGTCAACCGTCTCTTACGGAAAAGTATACCAAAGTTTCATATGCTAGAGCTTTTGATTCTAACACTTCGAAGTGGACCGAATTATTTTTCGAGTCAGCAAAAGATTTGGATGATGAAACAATGGATGCCTTCGAATTGGGGTGGAGAACGAGACCATCCGATAAATTGCTGATTGAACTTTCTCTGTATCATTATTCTACCAAAAATGCGATTTTTTCAGGTCCACCACATTATAAGCCTTTCGATGTTAAAACAAATGGTGGCGAGCTTACTTTTAATTACACGCCCAATAATACTTGGCATTTACGAGGGGGCTATTCTTATTCCCGCGGTAAAAAAGAAGGAAAAGTTCAAGAGGAATTCCCCGAGTCGATGGCTAATTTGTCGTCTCATCTTAAAATCAGAGACGATTTAACTTTTATTCAAAGTCTTTACTATACTGGTGATAGGATTCTAGGTCCCGATTCTTATAATCCATTTATTATAGATGATTATTTAAGACTGGATTTAGGTTTTGTTTGGCAGGCCAAAGATAATTGGGAAATTGGCTTGTTCGGTCGTGACCTTTTAGACCCGGGTCATGCAGAAAATTTTTATAATGATCTTGATGTTGAACCCGGTCGTGTCGAGCGGACATTTCTCCTTAGCATTACCAAGAAATTTTAATTACCAGTGTCTTTTATTAAATCCAGATTCAAAGTTTTCCTACAAGTAAGGCGTTCGTTCGTTTTGCTAGGTTTCTTTGTGTTACTTTCTGGATTAACCCCGATTGCGGCGAAGAATGCCACATCGGATGACAAAAGAAGAATCGGTCGTGTTCAAGCAACCTATCTTACCCATCTCATTAATCTTACCCAGTGGAATAAAGATCACTTGCCAACCCCTTCCCAATCGCCAAAAATTGTGATATTGGGGGATAAAGAAAATGGTTTCACAGAATCATTGGAATTCTTGTTGGAGCAAAGTGGAATTGGGATTGGAGGAAACAAAATTGAGATTCTTCATTTTAGAAATGGGGATAAAATAAAAGCCAATGCGGCCCTAGAAAATAAACCACAGATTGTTTTCTTCCTCTCCTCCTCTAATTATGATCCAAAGAAAATGAGAGAACTATCAAAACATAGCTTGTTTGTAGGGAATGGTAGGAAGTTTATTACCGAATCGAAAGGTGATATTGCTTTTAATTACTCGAGGAATCGTGTCCGCCTCATAATCAGCAAACTGGCCCTGACAAGGAGGTCACCAAAGTTGAATTCTCAAATTTCGAGACTTCGAAGTGTGGTAGAAATTATCCCTTAAATTGACTACTCTCCTCCTGCGAATATTCGTTTTTTGCTTCTGTATTTTGGTGGGAGCAACAGGGAGAGCTAGCTCGGATTCAAATTCATCTACTAGTCTAAGCTCTTTCGAAAAAGCGGAATTAAGAAGATTATTAGACCTTGGGATTTCGGGTCTGTCCCAAGTCCCTGTTCAGGGAGTTCTCGGTTATGAGCAGGAATATTGGCGAAACCCGGCATCAGTTCATGTTATCCGTCCCGAGGACATTACGCTCAATGGATATTTGAATTCGGTTGAGGCTCTTCGCGGAGTTCCCGGTATGCATGTCAGCCGCGGACTTGCCTATGATAATTTTGCATCGATGCGAAATTTTAGCGGATTTACCCCCCAGAAGTTTCTAGGTAAAATTGGAGGGCGTGAAGTGTCTCAACTCATGCTTGGGAGTGCCAACTACTCGGTTGATGACTATCCTGTTGCAGTTATTGACCGAATTGAAATCGTTCGAGGTCCAGGTGCTTCCATTTGGGGAACAAACGCGGTTAACGGAGTACTTAACCTTGTCACCAAGCACTCTGCTGATACGCAGGGAGACTCCCTACGGTTGGCAATTCAGGACAATGGCACATTCATGGGGGACTATGTCCATGGAGGACAAGTTTCTGAAGATAGCTATTACAGGTTCTGGGTTCGGGATCAGGAATATGCGGAAGGTACTCTCGATTCGGGATTACCCGCTCGGGATGATGGATACTTGCGAAAAGCCGGATTTCGTTTCGATAAGGAATTAAATTCAGATTTGAATTTTTACATCGCTGGTGGCGGGGCTACCCGGCGACTTGAGCATACATTGGATCTATCAGCCCGCTTACTTTATCAAAATTCAATACTACCCGAATATCCTGAATTCATCCCATTGAGTTATATTCAGAGTGTCGAACCATTTTTATTTGCTTCACCTCTTTTATCAGATGGTAGTGAAAACCTCCTTGAGGGTGTATCCCTCAACTTACCCTCAACTCCGCCTTCTTGGAGTTCAATTGCTTCTGGCAATATTAACTTTGGAGATTCACAAATCACAAGATTTGAACAATACGGAGAGCTCACAAACGATTCTGGTCATGTCGTTGCAAGACTTGATGGAATTACTGACTCAGACTTAGAATGGTCACTCACAGGAGCAGTCGAGCATACAGAGATTTCCCTAGGTCACATTGGGTTCGACTGGGATCAGACTCAATTTGACTTGGGTTTCGATGCCAACCGACCTTTGGGTGATTTTCATCGACTTTCTTTTGGCATGGCGGCACGGAGGACTAATTTGGATGTTAGGTCTACTGTTATTGAGCCATTCGCTTTTTCATCCTTAATTAATCCAACTTACTTAGTTCCCCCTTCTAATCCTTTTGATCCAACATCTTCATCGTCATCCGTTCCTGTTCTTTCTTACAACCAGGAATTTACCGAAATTGATCGTTTCACTGCTTATATCCAAGACTCGATAAGTCTAACTGATAAAATCGAAGTCTCAGTTGGCACGAAATTTGAAGAGAACGACTTGGCGGGAACGGGTTTTCAGCCAGGTATTCGTGCATCATGGCTTGCCAATGATTCAAACGTTTTGTGGGCAGGTTACTCAAAGGCTCACCGCCAACCCTCTTTACGCGAAAGATACACCACTTTAACGCCTGCAAAAGTTTGGATTCCAAATCCACTTCTGCCTGGAGGCGGAATTTGGTCAAATATTCAATTTGAAGGAGATGAATCTCTTGATCGTGAGGAAATTGACAGTTTTGAACTCGGCTGGCGAAGCCGACCCAATGAGAATTTACTTTTAGAAATTTCTTCTTATTACTACGACACCAAGAATGCGGTTCTTGCCAGTCAGACTTCGGTGAATGCCTACGAAGCAAAAGATGCAAAATCGTACGGTGGGGAACTTTCCATTGATTACAGGGTTTCTGATCTCTGGAGAATCCGAGGAGGTTATTCAATTGCAAGAGGAGAAGTGGAGGATTCAAGAGTATACGATTTTCCTGAAAACACGGCTAGTTTATCATCTCATTTTAAATATTCCGATGAAGTCACCCTTATTCAAAATCTTTTCTATTCTGGGGAAACCAAAATCCCATCTGATTATAATCCAATCACTATTCCATCTCATTTAAGATTGGACCTGGGGATCGTTTGGCAAATTAAAGGCGACTGGGAAATCGGTTTATTTGGTAGGGATTTACTTGAATCTTATCATGTGGAAACAATGTACCCCGGAGTCGATGTTGAGCCTGCCCGCGTGGAAAGAACATTCATCCTGACCCTGTTGAAGAAATTTTAATTATTCGTGTCTCTCTTTAAATCCATATTCAGTCCAATAACCCGAGGAAGTGCTTCGCTTTTCTTACTGGGTGCTATTTGCGTGAATTTTGCGGTTTTACAAGTGAATGCAACGGTGAGTGGCGACGAGGAGGATCGACGAAATGCTCGAGTTCAAGCCAGCTATATTACCAGATTAGTTAAATGTATTCGTTGGGAGGAAAATTCAACAGAGAGGCAGAAAAACTTTAAAATTGTTGTGGTAGGGGATGAAACTGCCGGTCTGGTAAATTCTCTTTCTTTCTTGGTGGAGCAAACTAATTTATCAAATGAGACTCATTTTATTGAGGTATTTCACTTTCCTAATTCTAAATCTGAGGAAGCAATAGATTTTATTACTGCAGGCACAAATTTTGTTTATTTCACACAGGATTCCATTCTGACGGTTAAGGATGTGACTCCTTACAAAAAGGGGGCGTTGCTGTTGTCTCAAGGTCGTGAGTTTATTGAATTGGACAGGGGTTGTATTGCTTTTGAGAAAAAGAAGAATCGAATTAAACTAATTATGAATGTAAGATGCTTTGATCGGAGGATTTCTCGTGTGAACCCTGTTCTCACTTCTTTAAAAAGTGTGGTTGAGGTAGTGAATCCTTATCTTTAGGAAAACTTGCTCCTAGATTATTTCAACTCCGCGAGGAGAATTGAAATGTTCTTTTCATTTTCCCCTTTTGCATCACAGATCAAAAATTGTACTTCATCTCCTATTGAAAGTGAGCGAATGTAGGAAATAAAGGGCTCGATTCTTTGATAGGTGATTCCGTTTACCTCTCGCATAATATCTTCGTCTTTAATTCCCGCTTTTCCACAAACTCCTTTTTGAGAAACTTGTCGAAAGAGGAGCCCTTTTACTTGATCGGGTATGGTTTCTATAAGAACAGGCGATTGCCCCCAAAGTTCCTCCACCGCCGCTTGAATGGTGGGTACCGAAATGGTTTTTTTCTTTTCGAGTAATAACCTGATCGAGGGTAGTGCAACTGCTGAGCTTACTCCTTGATGCCCGCGATCTGTTGTAACACCAGCTACCTGAATTGCAAAAATTTCTCCCTTCTGATTGACCCATGGTCCGCCCGAAGTTCCAGGTGCGGCAATGCCAGTAATTGGAAAAGTATTCGTGAACGCTCCATCATACCAAGAATACGACTCTGACCTTCTCGCAATCGCTCCCTGGAGTAGTAAGTTGTGTCGAAAAATGGGAGAACCCATTAAAAAAACCGCAGTTCCCTCTCTCGGGATTTGCTTGGCAAAGGGAAGAAAAGAATACCCGCCTTTTTTTTCTGGTAGTGCCAGTAATGCAAGGTCACTGCCTCGGTTAGTTGCGACGAGCCGAAGTGGTAGCCTTCCCAGATTACGGGAAAGGGCTTCAATTTTTTTGCTTTTCTTCTTAATCACATGAAAGGCGGTCATCACCAACCCTTTCGCATCTACAATAACACCCGACCCATCTAATCTTCCTCCCACTAGTATTTCTACGCAACCCGGAGAGATCTTTGAGTATAGATCGTCTTTTGGCTTTGCCTGCGTAGTAAGGAAGAAAAAGGGAATCAAGAAAATACGGATTGTCATCCAAAAGTTACGTCTCATGTGTTTCATCTTTCAACAACATTTCTAATCTGTAAAACTTATCTTGTGGAAATAGGGCAATTTCTTTTAAAGATGCTTTTTAATTCATCAAAGTGGGCTAATAAAATAAAAAACTTATTCACAAAATGCGTTTTTTAATCGAGCCATATCATTCTACCTTCTACAACTGTTATATGGGACTTGTTTCTAAAAAGTTACAAGAGATATTAAAATACTTCGAACGTTTTACTTTCGAAGCAATCTAAATAGGTATTATGAGCATTACATATCGAGAAGCAAAGCGGATACTTGCTAAACAAGAGGAAGCACGGGAAATTATTAATAGTTACAGGGGGATGGAAACTCTGGGGAAAAGACTGCAGTTGAAAAACAATAAGGAATTAATCCTTAAATTGTTTGAGATTGAAGGCGATCAATCCATTGTGGAAGTTTTTACCCACTTGAAAGCTCTTTACGAAGAACAGTGGGGGGATGCGGAGGCAACTGCTCCGCCAGAAGTTCCCGGGCAGGTTAATGAGGTCTTGTCCTCCGATAAAGATACTCCGGTTTCCACCAAGATTGATTCTGAGGAAACGATCGAAGTTACCAACTAACCTTTTTTATCTTCTGCTTGCAATTTTGTAAATTGCACCGATGTTTAAGTAAATCGCTTACATTTTGAACCTCACGCACAGATTCAAGACACCCACTTGTTTGTCAGGGAGCATTCTTCTCTCACATCCGACCCTTGTGGATCCTAATTTTTTCAAAAGTATCCTGTTTATTTCCGCTCATTCTGATGATCACGGTACATTGGGGGTAATATTAAACCGACCACTCGGCCAAACCTTAGGCGAGCTTGACAGTTCCTTTCAAAATAAGAATTTTGCGGAAGTTCCTGTTTTTGAGGGTGGTCCAGTCGAGACTGAAAAACTAATTATTGCCGCTTGGGAATGGTTGGACTCTCCCACTTCCTTCAAACTTTATTTTGGAATTGATCTTGAAAAAGCAGAGTCATTACGACTTGAAAATAGTTCCATTGAAATTGCCTGTTTCCTCGGTCACTCGGGGTGGTCACCCGGTCAGTTGGAAGATGAATTAAAGGAGGATGCCTGGCTTGTTTCTTCGTTGGATTATAAACTTTTTTCCAAAATGAAGGAAAAAAAGAAGATTTGGAGAAAAACAGTAGGTTCAATCAATGATGATTTACGCCTGCAGGCAGATTGTCCGGAAAATCCATCGGACAATTAATCGGTAAAATCGCGAAATAGTAAAAAAAAGTTACTTTTTGAGCGTGAATTTCTCTTTGGCATTGGTTTTGCTAGTTAATTCGTATCCTATACCCTTTACTGAATAACAAACTACCCCTATGGGTTTCCCTATCTATAACAATCTATGAGTAAGCATAAATTAGAATACATCTGGCTCGATGGCTATCAGCCAGCACAGAGCCTCCGAAGTAAAACGTTAATTGTTGAGGATTATTCCGGCAAGTTAGAAGACACCAAGCAATGGTCTTTTGATGGTTCCTCAACTGAGCAAGCAACTGGGGGTGCCTCCGATTGTCTTCTTGAACCAGTCGCGGTTTATCCAGACCCTGACCGTTTTGGCGGAGATGGCTGGCTTGTCATGTGCGAAGTTTTAAACGGCGACGGAACTCCTCATGAGTCTAACGGTCGGGCTTTGATCAGCGATGATGATGATGATTTTTGGTTCGGTTTTGAGCAGGAGTATACCCTTATTGATCCTGATACAAACTTACCCCTCGGTTTCCCCAAGAACGGTTTTCCAGGGCCGCAGGGGCCATACTACACCTCTGTGGGTGCAAGAAATACCAAGGGGCGTGATCTTGTTGATGAGCATCTTCACTTATGCTTAGAAGCTGGTTTAAATGTAGAAGGTATTAATGCTGAAGTAATGATGGGCCAATGGGAATATCAAATTTTCGCAAAGGGTGCAGCTTCTGCAGGAGATCAAATTTGGTTAGCTCGTTACCTTCTTGAGCGGACTGCGGAGAATTATGATATCGCAATCGACCTTCATCCAAAACCGGTAAAAGGGGATTGGAACGGATCGGGTATGCACGCAAACTTTTCGAACGGTGCAATGCGTGAAGAAGGNGGAGAAGATCTATTTAAAAAGATTTGTGAAGAATTCGGCAAAAACATTGATCGTCATATTCGCGTTTATGGAGCCTACAATGAGCAACGCCTCACCGGTGCCCATGAAACTCAGTCAATTGATAAGTTCAGTTACGGAGTTTCAGACCGTGGTGCATCGATTCGTATCCCTGTGGGTACGATTCAGGATGGTTGGAAAGGCCGATTGGAAGACCGTCGTCCCGCTTCCAATGGGGATCCCTACAATATTGCTGCCGTTATTATTAAGACAACTAAAGAAGCATTGTCTCAATAATTTCAAAAAGTTTTACTTAAAAAGGCGGTGGAGCAATCCATCGCCTTTTTTATTTCCTTTTTTTCATCACCACTGCAAATTCATCCCCATCCGAACAAAAGAATCGAAGGGCGAGATAATAATGAGAATCCTGTTTGTAGAGTTTGGTTTTTCTTTCCCCTTTTTCAATCCAAGAAGCTTCAATGGCTTGTGCTTGTTCGCTCATTAAAGTTCCCTGGCGTATAAATTCCCTCTCCACTCCATGTGTTCCTACTTTGATCCAGCCTTTTTCATTCCATTCGCGGATCACATCCTCTTTTTCGGGAGTACATCCGATAATAATAAACAGGCCAAGAAATAAGACGAAATTTCGCATCAGTTTACTTGGCCTAATCAAATGGAATCAGATCTTTCCAGCAGGTCGTTTTGATTTACCCAGTTTTTCATGGAATTTTTTCCCTAGAACAGAAAGCTGTTCAACCACTTTGGGGAATTGTGATTTTAAATCTTTTAATTCTCCGATATCTTTTTCCAAGTCNAACAAGGCTAATCCAATCTTTGCTTGGGAGTACTTAGTTGGGATTCCATCCGTTCCTCCGGGCTTACCGGCCATAGTTCGGTACCCGTGGGGAAAGTGCAGCTTCCATTTCCCCTGCCTCACTGCTTGTAATTGATTCCCGTAATAAAAGTAATACGCTTTTTGGGGAGACTTTGCCTCATTTTTGAGCATCAAGGGAAGAATGTTTTTTCCATCGATTTTATGCCCCGGTAGTTTTGCTCCAATCATTTTTGCCACCGTGGGCAACAAATCGATAGTCATAGCCGGTTCCGAGCATACTGAATTGGCGGGGATCTTTCCCGGCCACCAGGCTAATGTGGGTTCTCGGCAACCCCCGTCAAACATGGTGCCTTTTCCTTCCCGTAAAGGAGCCGCGGAACCGGCATGGTCACCATAATTAAGCCAGGGTCCATTATCAGAGGTAAAAAGAAATAGAGTGTTTTTTTCCAGCTTATGTTTGCGAAGAGTTTTCATGATCTCCCCCACGGACCAGTCGACCTCCATCATAACATCCCCAAATAATCCCGCACCGCTTTTTCCCTTGAATTTTTCCGAAACATAAAGAGGTACATGGACCATACTATGGGGGATATAAGCAAAAAATGGCTTATCTTTATTTTTTTCAATAAAGGAAACGGCTCGTTCAGTGTATTGCTTGGTGAGTTGCTCCTGGTCTTTCCCGGAAACCTTGGGATTGATGACTTTATTTCCCTCGATTAAGGGCAGGTGGGGCCATCTTTTTACTCTTTCCTCCATAGATAGATGGAGCACGCCGGGATGATAGGGCCACATGTCATTAGAATAAGGCAGACCGAAATATTCATCAAATCCATGCTGTTTGGGAAGGAACTTTTTATGGTGCCCCAAATGCCACTTGCCGAAACAGCCGGTAGCATATCCTTTTTGTTTACAGATTTCTGCAATTGTCACTTCGTTCGGATTGATTCCAATATTTGACTTGGGACCCAGTGCACCGAGTATACCAATGCGCACATTATAGCACCCGGTAAGTAAACCGGCCCGGGATGCCGAGCAGACTGCCTGAGTGACATAAAAATCGGTAAACTTTCTCCCTTCTTTTGCCATACGATCAAGGTTTGGAGTTGGATAGTCTTTTGCTCCGAAAGGGCCAATGTCCGCATACCCCATATCGTCCATGAACATGATTACCACATTGGGTGGTTTTGCGACAGCGAGAGTAGTCGCAAAAAGGAAAAGAAAATTTATAATTTGATGATTCATGACTTTGATTTTAATGGGTCTAAAAACAGGCTATGCAAACTTAACGAAGACATGCAATATCAGATCATTCTTTTACTTCTTTTTTTTATTCAGATTCTTCAACTGCACGGCTAATCCATTTAATAGTGTGACGGGGTAACTCTCACTTGCCCAGTTGACCAGGAAGTCGGGTAGGGCACCCCCAGGATGGGATAATGTTTCAAAAGTTACCGCTATTTTATTTCGATTAATTTTTTCAATGGAATAACGTGTAAAAATAATATTAATCCGAGTCCCAATTGTTTTAGGTGCTTTAGGATGTGTCACCGATTTCATTTCCATACGAATTTTATCCGGGCTATCCCGAATGATTCTTGATTCGAAAACTACAT
>JGI20157J14317_10004830_pt1 | contig 10251 bp, 8 predicted proteins | sample COG_07_FD_14317 | JGI IMG/M metagenome (IMG submission 14317)
AACTACCCCGATTATATAAATTCAATTTTATTTCTTTTATTGATTTTACTTGCCTCCCAAGTTTATTCGAAAAAGAAAGACTAAACCATAGGCATATCCTCCTGCTTCAATTCAGGGAGTTCAAGCCCTCTCAAGTAAGTCAGAGACACATTTATAGAGGAGTGCCCCATAGCTTTCTGTAGCTTGGTTATAGAGCCTGTACGCTTAAATATTTCTATAGCTCCTGAGTGTCTAAAACGAATTGCTTTATATTGATTGTTATATAAAAGTCATTATATTTGAACTTGAAACCAATTACACTTTTAAAATACTAAGATGAAAAAAATAACAGTAATCGTATTGATGTTGTTTACAGCACTGAACTACGCACAAGGTATTGAACTCAACGGAACGATTAGCGCCCAAGGCAATCAAATCAAAAACTTGCAAGACCCTACAGAGGCGCAGGATGCGGTTACTTTATCTGTTCTATTGGAAAAGATATCTGAGCTTCAGAGCCAAATTTCTCCTTTGCAAGCTACATCAGGTTCTGGAACAGTTACGGACATCGATGGCAACAGCTATACATACCTCACTTACGGCAACCAAGTATGGACTGTAGAAAACGCTGAGATGGTTACTTACAGGGATGGTACAGGGATTCCACAAGTCACGGAAGCAACAGCGTGGGCAGCCCTCACTACAGGCGCTTGGTGTTATTACAGTAATAACGAAACAAAAGGAAAGCTTTATAATTGGTATGCAGTGATGGGTATTCACGACAATGTTGAAAGCACCCCAAACAAAGAATTTGCACCAGAGGGTTGGCACGTACCAAGTAATTCGGAGTGGACAGCCCTTGAAAATCACCTCATAGCCAATGGCTATAACTATGACCAATCCGCCACAGAAAACAAAATAGGCAAAGCTATGGCATCTACTACAGGTTGGTATAGCTCCACAAATACAGGAGCAGTAGGCAACGACCAAAGCTTAAACAACAGTAGTGGCTTTAACGCTTTCCCTGAGGGTTCCCGTTACAGCAGTGGTTCGTTCGGCGATGGGGGTTACAATGCGGTCTTTTGGAGTTCCAATGAGAGCAGTGCAAATAACGCTTGGTACAGCGACCTGACCAACGAAGAAAGTAACCTGAGCAGCGACGACTACTTCAAGCAGGACGGCTTTTCAGTGCGTTTTGTTAGGGATTAATTTTTCTTGACGCTTGACTCTTAAAGGGGCTGCCTTTAGCAGCCCCATCTTTTTAAATGAGTTGTGGTTTTGTCAAAACAACTCCAGACTGATTGAAGAACAGTGAATTATAAAGAAAAGTGGAATCGATTAAAGCCTAAACCATCGGCATATCAGATTCAGTCAATTCAGGGGGTTCAAGTCCTCTCAAATAAGTCAGAGATACATTTATAGAGGAATGTCCCTTTGCTATCTGAAACTTGGGTATGAACCTGTTCTCTAGCGCTACCCCAACAGTTCCATTTAAAGTAGCTGATATTTTAGTTATAACTGTAACAGCCTATAGAATTAGTATAGGCTATTACGGATATAAAAATTGCTTTCATCTTCTGTAAAAGTAAAGATTAAAAAAGCTAAAATATGAGTCGTTTTCTCACTTAGTATTTAGCAAACCTTTTCGTTGATGATTTAACACCATCTGAAACTTCTAAAAGGTAAATCCCTACAGACAAAGCGCTGACGTCAATGGTATGTGTGTTATTCGCTTTTAAAATAAGTTGCCCCAATCTATTATATACTTTTAAATCATACGTATTTAATCCTTTAATATGTATTTTGTCAGATGTAGGATTTGGATACATAATAACCTTCAGAGTTTCATTGTCTCCATCAATAGAAGATAAACTAGAGTCTTCCACAATAACCGTTCTTGTCACTTCTATAGCGGCATTGCCAGAAGCATCCGAAACATTGTAAGTCAAGGTGTAGCTTGCAACGATATCAGTATCTACAGTATTTACCGTAATTATATTCGAGCTTAATGCGGTATCATCATCATAGTTGTCTGTGGCTGCAGCGCCGGCATCTGTATAGGAAGCACCGACCTCCACTGTCACTGTAGGATCACCATTTAGAGTAATAACGGGCACTGTAGTGTCTACGACATTAACCGTTCTTGTCACTTCTATAGCGGCATTGCCTGCAACATCCGAAACATTGTAAGTCAAGGTGAAGCTTGCAACGATATCAGTATCTACAGTAGTTACCGTAATTATATTGGAGCTTAATGCGGTATCATCATCATAGTTGTCTGTGGCTGCAGCGCCGGCATCAGTGTATGTAGATCCAACTTCAATAGTTACAATCTCTAAGCCTGTAAGCGTAATGACAGGCACTGTAGTATCTACGACATTAACCGTTCTTGTCACTTCTATGGCGGCATTGGTTGCAACATCGCTTACGTTATAATTAACAGTATAAGAACCAACTGTTCCAGTAACTACAACACTAACATCAGTCACGATACTCGCGGTTAATGTTGTATCATCATCATAATTATCTGTGGCTGTAGCACCGCCATCAGTGTATGTAGATCCAACTTCAATAGTTACAATCTCTAAGCCTGTAAGCGTAATGACGGGCGCTGTAGTGTCTACGACATTAACCGTTCTTGTTACTTCTGTAGCGGCATTGCCTGCAACATCCGAAACATTGTAAGTCAAGGTGTAGCTTGCAACGATATCAGTATCTACAGTATTTACCGTAATTATATTGGAGCTTAATGCAGTATCATCATCATAGTTGTCTGTGGCTGCAGCGCCGGCATCTGTATAGGAAGCACCGACCTCCACTGTCACTGTAGGATCACCATTTAGAGTAATTACTGGAGGTGTTGTGTCTGGTGACACCAATGAGAATCCGGAATCCCAAGCACCAACGTCATTACCGTCTGATCCAAAATCTATTGGACTATTTTCCCCTACATTTACTGCGTCATATACAACTTTCCCAAGAGTGGAATTAAATGTCAAGTTTGAAGATGTAAGATTTGCTGGAGTACCTAAATTTCCTTTGATTCCTGTTATAGAACCAGCACCTTCATCTTGATTATCTACATAAGTACTAATCCATTGTGCAATAGAAGTCTCAAAAGTTTGTGTTCCATTAGTACCTGCACCCCAATCTGATGGTCCACCAGTACTATTATTCGTTTTATTATCATAAAACAAGCTATTGCTAACAGTCGTATTTCCGTTATCTGTTCTTATGGTTCCAAAATCTTGGTTAGCACTACCAGTTGTATTTTGAAAAAATGTACAGTTTGTGATAGTATTAGTACTTCCAGTTGTTGCAACATATAAAACAGAGCCACCAGCAGCAGTTGCATTAGTTGTTTGATTATCATAAAAAGTAGAACTAGTTATGACGAAATTTGCTGAATTAGCATACAAAGCACCTCCTTTTGTAGCTGCAGAATTACTTTTAAATAGTGAATTAGTGATTATAATTGTCCCTGAGTTACCAAAAATAGCCCCTCCTTCGTCTGAGGAAGTATTATTTTCAAATGAGGAGTCTATGATATTCAAAGTTCCATTGGCAAAAAACAGCGCACCACCACCAGCTGCATTAGTTACAGAATTATTTGTTATGGTACAATTGTTAAAGGTTACAGTAGCTCCAGCATTATTACTGAAAAGTACACTACCACCTCCAAGTGTTGTACTATTGCTAGAAAATGTAAGGTCTTTAAAAGTAACATTTGCCGATGTTGGTCCATTTATCGTAAATAGCCTTTTAGCTCCACTAGCTCCAGTTATAATTGAGTTAGCATCCAAACCTTCTATTGTAAAGGAAAAATTCTTTGTTGTTAAATTAGCTCCATTGGAAGTAATTGTTCCTATAATTACAAGTTTATCACCTTCAGAGTTTATTTGCCCAAGTGCATTTCCGAAATTTCCGTAGGCATTTGCCTCACTTGAACCATCAGATAAGCCAGCACCTGATGCCGAAACATAAACGGTATCTTCAGTATCTTGAGCGATTACGGTTAAGCTAAAAAAAGTAAATAGCAGTAGTGTGGTTAGTGTCGTTTTATTCATAATTGGTTAATTTTGTTGATTATAGATTAATCTATTATAATTTTTATCAATTATACAGTATTACTATTAATTTAATATTAATTATTGATTAATACGGTGAGCTGTTTTTGAGAAGAGTTTGCTTTTTAATCGGCTTTATACTATTTGGTGCCATACAACCTAAGAAGTGAAAATGGGGTTGCAATGCTAAAAATTTTCTGTTTTCTGTTTTTTTCTTAAAAATGTAATCTAAGTTCTAAACGGTACCCCCAAGTCGTATTTTAAAATCAGATTTTTCAGGGACAACTACACTAAAATTGATTGTAGAATATTAAAATCTCCTTAAGACTTATTTAGAGGATTCAAACAATTAAATATAAAAAGGGTTCTTTAAGCGAAAAAAGGAGGTTTTTAAAATACTTCCCAAAATAGTTCAGCTTTACACCCTTTGCCTAAACCCTAAAACACTTCTTAATTGAGGGGTTTTTATTGAAGCAACTGTACTTTTAAGATTTTTGTGTATTAGTTGTCATATAAAAGTCATTATATTTGTGCGATAAACCAATTTAATGATGAAAAAATTACTTTTAATTCTTATCCTTCCTTTCCTTAGTAATGGACAATCTTTAGAGCGCGGAAGCCTTTCGAACCGTTCAGAACCCCCTAGAACAGCAACCAAGTTTAGCGATCATAATTCAAGAGATCAAGGACGTTTGTCAGCCATAGCCACGCCCGTTGCAGAGTTGCGATTCGATCGACTCGTTGATATAAGCCATGATGAATATGAATTAAGCGAAAAAAATGATTACACACTCAATGAGAATGGGAATTTTATATCTCATGTAAACTATACGTGGGCTTCAACGATTAATTCTTTTATGTCTGATCAAAAAACGGCTACTTTTGAGCCTGATAAAAAAGTCTTATTGGCGTATAATGAGGATGAAACACTGGATATACAGTCGTTTTTCAACTGGGATATATTTGCTAATGATTTTGTGCTAAATGCACAAAAAGAGTTTTCATACGATGAAAATGGAAATATGATTGCTTCTTTTTTCAACACCTGGGATTTAGATAATGAAGTTTTTGTGTCTTTTTCAAAAGAGTTGATAACAAACGACGACAGTGGAAATATAACGATTTCTGAAAACTACAACTGGAGTACAGCAAACAACATTTATACACGCTTCTCTAAAGATGAATACACATACGATGAAAATGGGAATCAGATAGTTTATTTATATTCCACCTGGAATATAGAGAGTGGCGAATTTGAGCCTGTTTATAAAGAGGCGTACACATCCGATGAAAATGGGAATCTGACGGTCTCTAAACACTACCGCTGGGATGCAGCAGCTGGCAATTTTACTCTCAACTTTAAAAATGAATACACATACGATGAAAATGGGAATCTGACGCTTTATTTATACTCTTACGTAGATACAGCGATTGGCAATTTTGTGGAATCACATAAAGAAGAGTCCACACACGATGAAAATGGGAATCTAACACTTTTAATAATATATAATAGCGATGCAACAAGTGGAGCTTTGGTAGCTACTTCAAAAAAGGAATACACATTTGATACGAATGGGCATATAGAGTCTTATCTCTATTCCAATTATGACACAGGCTTAGCTGATTTTATACCCGCTTTTAAAATGGACTATGAAACCGATGTAGATACCGATTCTAGCCTAAAGAGAATGGGAACAATTTCTAAATATAACACGATCTCTGAACAATGGGACGCGTTTGAGGGCGAAGCACTTCAATCATTTCTTTACTACACTAAATTATCTTCATTATCAACAGCGGGTATTGAGCAGGCGCATTTCTCAGTATATCCAAACCCCGCAAAAGAGTCTTTATTTATCAATAATACAACGATTGAAAGGGCCACCATTTATACTATTCTTGGAAAAAAAGTACTTGAAATTAGGGGTCAAAATAAGCTAGACATCTCGCCGCTTTCAAAGGGTGTCTACTTTATTAACGTTTCAGATGGCAAAAAAGCATCCACTAAAAAATTCATAAAAAACTAACGCCTTAAAAGCATGCTGAATCCTTTCTAAGGAGTTCGTTCTTTTTATAAACTCAAAAAACCCTTCTTAACTGAGGGGTTTTTTGTTGAAGCAACGTCCCTAAAACACTAAAAGCTAAAAGAAATAGGCCCCTTTTTGTTTTGAGTCGGTTACTCAGTACGTTTAGCTCCAAAGCTACTGAACTATTTTTTTGTATGTTTGTTTTATAAACCAATTTAATGATGAAAAAATTACTTTTATTTTTCAGTATTTCTGTTTTCTTTATAGGCCGCAGTACTGCACAAGAGTTAACTAAAGAGCGGTCTAAGGAGTCGTTTATAGAATGGAATTTTGGGATTGCTTTTTTAGAAGATGAAGATTTTGTCTTTCCTGGAACATCCGTTCTCTGGGGTAAAACGTACATAAATGAAAATGACCTAATTTTTGAATATGAAGTTGGTTTTGCACTTCCAACTCTTGTAACAGGTAAAATTGGAATCGGCAAAAAATTTAATAACACAAAAGTTGTGGTCGGAATAAGACCCTTCCCATTTAACATCTATGGGCAATCTAGTTTTGCCAAAGGGGAAAAAGGCTATTGGATCACTTCCCTTGAATATAATCCGAGGAATCCCACCAATAGAGTTTCAAAAGGAATTTTAAATTTTGGATATCGATGGAATTTAGACAGCAAAGACAAAAAATAAAAGCGGAGCTATTTATTTAACGTTGAAGCAGTCAGAATGCTCTAATCCACTAGTGCTCCCTAAGCCACGTCTGTAAATTGAACGTGCTGTTTACATAATTACCCCATCGCTTACTGAAACTTTCTGTAGAGGCTTTAGGTGTATTGTTCTAACACAAATACGCATTTTTTAAATTGATTGTGATATAAAAGTCATTATATTTGTGGGATAAACCAATTTAATGATGAAAAAATTACTTTTAATACTTATACTTCCTTTGCTTAGTAATGGACAATCTTTTGAGCACGGAAGTTTTGCAAACCGTTCAGAACGTCACACAAATACTGATTTTAGAAAATTCCAAACCAATTTTAGCCATGATAGTTCAAGGGATCAAGCACATTTGTCAGCCATAGCTACACCTGTTGTAGGGTTGCGGTTGGACCGTTTAGTTGAGGTGAATTTTTCTGGAGATCAATTATCTTACAAAAGAGATTTGACATATGATGTGAATGGCAATGAGGTGCTTAAGACAATTTACCAGTGGGACACAGCGAGTGACTCTTTTGTGCCTAGTCAAAAATTGGAAAGCATTTTCAATGAGAACGGAGACCCGACGCTCTATACATATTACAATTGGGATACAGATACTAACGGATATGTGAATTATATAAAAATAACTTTCACATACGTTGAGAATGGGAGGACAATTTTAGCTCAAATATGGGATGCAAATGCTAACAGTTATGTGAATAATAACAAAGATGTCGTCACAGAGGACGGTTATGTGGAGACTACTATAACTCAAAGCTGGAATACAGACACTGAAGTTTATGTGGATTCNTATAAAAAAGTAATAACATACGATGAGAACAATAGGATACTAGACACAGACTTTTACAGTTGGGATTCAGAGACTGTATCTTTTTTGCCTTATAGTAGAAATGTATACACATACGATGAGAATGAGATGACTTATTTAATTCAAACATTGAATGCAGACACTGGCGATTATATCAATATTTCTCAAGAGAACACAACATACGATCTGAATGGAAATATAACGCTTATTGAAACCACGGCGTTTGATAACGATGGCGTTATAGCTTATTATAACCAAAGTGGATATGCTTACGATGAGAATGGACATATGGCCTATTCTTTATTTCCGAAATATGATTCAGAATCAAGTAGTTTTATACCCAGTTTTAAAACGGAATATTCAACAGTTCTCGACAGCGATACAAAGCTAAATAGAATGGGAATAAGTTACGAATATAACAACACGATCTCTGGACTATGGGATCCGTTTGAGGGCGAAGCAGTTCAATCCTTTTTTTACTACACCAAACTGGACCCTCTGTCAGCGGAGGATCTGGTAGATCAGCATTTCTCGGTATATCCAAACCCAGCAAAAGACTTTTTGTTTATCGATAGTACATCGATTGAAAGGGCCACCATTTATACTATTCTTGGAAAAGAAGTACTTGATGTTAGGGGTCAAAATAAGCTAGACATCGCGCCGCTTTCAAAAGGTGTTTACTTTATTAACGTTTCAGATGGCAAAAAAGCATCCACAAAAAAATTCATAAAAAACTAACGTCACAAAAATATACTGAATCCTTTTTTAGGAGTCCGTTTTTTTTATAAACTAAAAACCCATCTTAACTGAAGGGTTTTTTTGTATTATAAACGTCTTAAGGTTGGCGTACCCATTCTTCAATGGTCTTAAAAACACCGCAAAGGCGTTCCGATTTTTTGGTTAATGAGTATTCTACTTTTGGAGGGATTTCTGGGTATTGCTTTCTATTTATAAGCGAATCTTTTTCTAAACTCTTTAATTGGTCTGTCAATACTTTTCTTGAAATAGTTGGGATCGCGGCGGCGAGTTGACCAAATCGAATTACCCCTCTTGTTCTAATAATATTGATAATTATAAGCTTCCATTTTCCTCCTAACATTTCTGTAAAAGAAGTGACTGGGCATATATCGTTCGTTACTTTCATAAGACTGTTTTAGTTACCATAAAGTACCTAGAATATTATAGTTACTTAAAGGTAACAAGTTACTTTATGTTTCCAAATGTATTACTATTGCAGGAACAAAAAAAATAATAGCTATGAAAACAAAAAATTTAGTATCCATTTTATTAATTGCAGTCACAACAACTGCTTTTTCACAGATCAAATTTGATTTAAACAAGAGCAACATCAAATGGACTGGGGAAAAAATCACAAAGCAAGCCCACTCAGGTTCTTTAGCGTTTAATTCGGCAACAGTCTCATTAGACGACCCAAACAATCCATCTGGAGTCTTTGCAGTGGATATGACCTCATTAACGAATGATGATTTAACGGGTGAATGGAAACAAAAGCTTGAAGGACACTTAAAATCTGACGACTTTTTTTCAGTGGAAAAACACCCTGAAGCAACCTTGGTGATCAAAAAAGTGATTTCTCAAAACAACAACTCTTATCAGCTCACAGGAGACTTAACAATTAAAAGCATTACCCATCCTGTCGATTTTAGTTTGAGTGTTTACGAAGATAGAATTGAAAGTAAATTAACTTTTGATCGGTCAAAATTTGACATTCAATTTGCTTCAGGAAGCTTTTTTGAAAACTTGGGGGATACTCTAATCTTAGATGAAATTACGCTTGACATAACATTACTAAAAATATAAAAATTATGATTTACAAAAAACAAGACCGCCCCAAGTGTGGCTGTGGAAATACGCAAAACCCAGATGGATATTGTGATGGCTCACACTCAAATAATTAAAATTAAGCCCTCTTTTCAGAGGGCTTTTATAGTACAGGCCTGTATCCTCTTTTCGCATTTAGCCGTTTTCTCTACGGCTGAGGCACCACCACTGCGCTTTTAAGCGGTCTAAAATAGGTTTATCTGTTAATTGTGATAGGAAAGTGATTATATTTGTACCACAAACCAATTTAATAATTACAAAATGACCGTACACCAATCCGTATACGCGCTTGCTAAACATATATTCACCTATAAAAAACACTAATCCCTCTTTTTGTCAGTCTCTTTTGTCTCAACATCACTTACAGCCAATGCCTTGCTGGTGAAGTAAAAGTAACAATTGTCATCACTACAGATGGCTTTGCCAGCGATGGCTATTGGGAGCTTGTTCCAGCGACAAACGCCTGCGGCGTGGGAACCATTGCTTCTGGTGGAAATACAAACGTTGGATGCGCCGGCGGCGGCGCCGAATTAGGTCCTACAGGGGGCTATGCCAATGGTCAGGTTGTCACTGTAGGGCCCTGGTGTGTTACAGAAGGTGAAGATTATGCCATCCACTACATTGATGATTATGCCGATGGCGGTTTTGAATTTGAAGTGCTTGTAAATGGGTATGAAATAGAATACTTTACTGGGGAAACTGGACTCAATGAAGTCTTTACGTTTTCGGCAAGCCAGCCAATGGCATACGACCTGTCTTTAGAATCCACAAACGTGGTGAATTATATGGTTCCAGGAACCTTTGATTTG
>JGI20157J14317_10004848_pt1 | contig 10230 bp, 9 predicted proteins | sample COG_07_FD_14317 | JGI IMG/M metagenome (IMG submission 14317)
TGGTATTGTTATTCCAGACATGGAAGAAGATGCCAAGTTAGCTGCGTATGCATGTGACATAACATACGCAACAAACAATGAATTAGGTTTTGATTATCTTCGTGATAATATGAAATCTGACTTAAAACAAATGGCCCAAAGAGATCATTATTTTGCAATAGTTGATGAAGTTGATAGTATTTTGATCGATGAGGCTAGAACTCCACTAATAATTTCTGGGCCTGCCGAAGATAGGACAGAACTCTATAAATCAATTAATGCATTCATTCCTGAACTAATGACAAATCATTATGATCTAGACGAAAAATCTCGTTCATCGTCTCTTACTGACGAGGGAAACGAATTTGTTGAAAAACGTTTGCTCGAATTAAAATTATTACCTGAGGGGCAATCTTTATATGATCCAGAAAGTACATCACTTGTACATCACATAAATCAGGGTTTGCGTGCACACACTCTTTTCAAACGTGACAAGGATTATATTGTAAAAAATAATGAAGTAGTTCTTATTGATGAATTTACAGGGAGAATGATGTCAGGGCGCAGAATGTCTGACGGATTACATCAGGCTATTGAGGCTAAAGAAAATGTAAATATTAAAGCAGAAAATGTAACTTTAGCATCCGTAACTTTTCAAAATTACTTTAGGCTTTATGATAAATTAGCCGGTATGACAGGAACCGCTTTAACAGAAGCTGAAGAATTCTCTGAAATCTATGGGCTTGGTGTAGTTGAAGTTCCCACTAACAAACCAATCGCTCGGCTTGATGAGCACGATGCAATATATCGCACTGCTGATGAAAAGTTCACTGCAATTGTTGAAGAAATTGGTAAAGCACACTCAAAAGAACAACCAATATTGGTTGGAACAACATCTATTGAAAAATCTGAATACTTATCAAAACTTTTAAATGATAAAAAATTATTAAAAAATATTTCTGAAAACTTACTAAAACAATCTGTTAGTGCAAAAAAGCAAGAACAAAAGGATAAGCTTAAAACCTATTCAGAATCTTTTAATGAATTTTCGAAAAAAGGCATATCTCATAAAATACTAAATGCCCGCTTTCATGAACAAGAAGCATCAATCATTGCAGATGCTGGCATTCCAAGCGCAGTTACAATAGCTACCAATATGGCTGGTCGAGGGACNGATATTCAATTGGGAGGAAATGTTGAAATGCGTGTTGCNTCTACAATAGAATCCGACCAAAAAACAATCTGACCCAATTGAAATCCGAAAAAGTGTTACTGAAGAAGTAAACAAAGCAAAAAAAGTTGCATTAGATGCTGGTGGTTTGTTCGTTCTTGCTACGGAGCGACATGAAAGTCGCCGCATTGACAATCAATTACGTGGAAGATCTGGGCGTCAAGGTGATCCGGGTAGATCAGCCTTTTTCTTATCATTAGAAGACGATTTAATGAGAATATTTGGATCAGAAAAATTAGATGCTGTACTAGGTAAATTGGGCATGGACGAAGGCGAGGCTATTATTCATCCGTGGGTTAATAAATCCCTAGAAAGGGCTCAGGCAAAAGTAGAAGGTCAAAATTTTGATGTAAGAAAACAGTTNTTAAAATTTGATGATGTAATGAATGATCAGCGTAAAGCCATTTTCGAGCAACGCCTGGAAATTATGAAATCTGACGATTTATCAAATACTGTAAAAGATATGCGTGATGAAGTAATCGAAGATTTAGTGGACGATGCTATACCNTCNAAGTCTTATCCTGANCAATGGGATATTAAAGGCTTAGAACAATCAATTAAAGAAGCGCTTGGTTTAAATTTACCTATATCTGAATGGGCNGCTGAAGAGGGAATCGATGATGAAGATATCATTGAACGTCTTCGTAGTGCTGGCGACGATGAAATGACCAATAAAATTAAAGGAATTGGATCAGAAAATATTCGTTCAGCAGAAAAACAGCTTTTATTGGGAACAATAGACCAAAAATGGAGAGAACACCTAATTACCTTAGAACACCTAAGGTCGGTAGTTGGAATGCGTGGATATGCAAACCGTGATCCCTTGAACGAATATAAAACAGAATCATTTGAGCTCTTTGAAACTATGCTAGAAGGCTTGAGATCTGATATTACGAGACAGATGGCTCGCTTACAACCACAAACACCCGAACAACAAATGGCTGCATTACAACAACAAATTCAAACTGCACTTAGTCAAGGTATGGATGTTAATGAAATTAAAGCGCGCGTAAAAGAAGCTTACGGAATTGATATCGAGCTAGAGAAGCCAAAGGCACCCGAAATTGACAAAAATGATCCAAAAACTTGGCCAGCTTTAAGCCGTAACGATAAATGTTTGTGTCAATCAGGTAAAAAATACAAACATTGTCATGGGGCGCTGAAGTAACCTTAACTCCAGGTTGGATAGAATTTATTGGATAAAGAATTTGTAAAAATTTCACATCCTGTTGAAGTAACTCCAATAGAATGCTCAAATTGAGCTGATAGAGATTTATCTTTAGTGACTGCTGTCCAGTCATCTGCTAATATTTTGGTATGTGGCTTACCTAGGTTTACCATTGGTTCTATTGTAAAAAACATACCTTCTTCTAGAACAGCGCCTGTACCCCAGCGGCCAAAGTGTACAACATTAGGCGCTGAGTGAAAAACCCTACCTAATCCATGACCGCAAAAATCACGAACTACCGAACATCTTTGGGCTTCAACATACGCTTGAATTGCCGCACCAATATCGCCAAAAGTGTTGCCTGGCTTAACCTGATCAATACCAATCATCAAGGCAGTGTGAGTAATGTCTATAAGCCTTTCAGCTTTTCGCGATAATTTACCACAAATATACATACGTGATGTATCACCAAACCAACCATCTAAAATACAAGTAACATCAATATTAAGAATATCCCCATCTTTTAATTTCTTATCAGAAGGTATTCCATGACAAACAACGTGGTTAAGGGATATACAACTGGATTTTGTATATCCGCGATAACCTAGCGTTGCGGGTGTAGCACCTGCGTCAATCATATAATCGTGAATCAATGTATCTAATGCTTCAGTTGTTACTCCTGGAACAATAAAATCAGTTATCATATCTAATATTTTGGCAGCCAACGCTCCAGATCTTCTCATTCCTTCGAATTCTTCAGAAGTATGGATAGTAATACCATCTGCATTTAATCTGGGTTTAATATTCACAATATTTACCTTGTTGTTACTTGTTTTTGATTAAACAGAATTACTAGCATTTGCCAAGTCTAGTCTTTTTCCAATTGTAATACCTACTTTAGAAATAACACAATCATAACATAAAACTTTAACACCACTTTTAATAGCATGTTTGTATGATTTATTATAATTTGGATCAATATCTTCTGCTATATTAAACAAATCACCATCTGAGCGCTGTACTAAAAAAAGTATAGTTGCTTGAAAGCCCCTTTTAACCATATCAGCCAGTTCATCCATATGTTTTGCACCACGGATTGTCTTACTATCAGGAAATTCCACTAATCCTTTTTGCCGCGATAGGGTTACACTTTTAACTTCCAAATACATTTTAGGTGATTTTTCAAAATGAAGTAAAAAATCTACTCGAGAGTTTTCTCCATATTTTACTTCTGATTGATATTTTTTTTGATTTAAGTTTAGTGAATCGTTATCTAAAGCTTCTTTAACTATTTTATTAGCATTGTGAGTATCAACACCTATAAAGGTATTTTTAGTTTCAATTAATTTCCATGAATATTTTAATTTTCTTTTTGGATTATTGTTAAATTCCAACCAGATTGTTGATCCTGGTCTTGATAATTCTAACATAGAACCAGGGTTAGCTACATGTGCAGTAACTATAGATCCATTTTCTAGGGTGACGTCTGCTAAAAAACGCTTATATCTCTTTATTAAGGTGCCCTTAATTAGGGAGCTTTCAAATTTCATAAGGAATATATAAATGACCAATCCAACCGCTGCAATGATCGTAATAGGTGATGAAATTTTATCTGGGCGAACAAGAGATGCAAATATGTTCAATTTAGCGGGAAAGCTTACCATTCATGGTATAGACTTACTAGAGGTAAGGGTAATCTCAGATAAATCGTCAGAAATTATAGCTGCAGTTAATGAAACACGGGCAAAGTATGATCATGTTTTTACAAGTGGCGGCATAGGCCCAACTCATGATGATATAACTGCAGATTGCATAGCTGCCGCATTTAACGTCGAAATAGGTATTCGCGATGATGCAAAAAATATCTTAGCTACAAATTATGAAAATGGAGTTGACGACCTTACTCCCGCTCGGTTGCGAATGGCTAGGATACCTGATGGTGCATTTTTAATTGATAATGTAATTTCAAAAGCTCCTGGTTTTTCTATGGATAATGTTCATGTGATGGCTGGTGTGCCTAGTGTATTCAATAGTATGATTGATTGGTTATTGCCTAAATTAGAGAAAGGTGCAGAAATGATTAGCTCAACAATCAGAGTTGATTTGCCAGAAAGTATTATAGCTGAACCGTTGGGGGTAATCGCGAATAAATTTCCTCATGTATCTATTGGCTCGTATCCGTTTTATGAAGATAATAAGCATGGCGCAAATATTGTTATACGTTCTACAGAGACAATCTTAATCTCAAATGTTGAGACAGAAATTAAATCTGCATTTAAATTACAATGAAACCAAGCATTGAANCACTTTATGAAGTTCTTGATTTTACCTGGCCATCTGTAACAACTGAATTNCACCATGGCTGGCAAATAAAGAATGGATCAGGTGGCGGTAAAAGGGTCTCTGCANCAATACAAAATANCCCTACAGCGAAAGTTGAAGTAGCTGAAAAGTTAATGAATGCTCTTGGTCAAAAAAAACTATTCATGATTAGGGAGGGAAATGAAATCTTAGATTATAAATTGCATAAATTAGGATATAAGTTGATCGATCCATCTGTNATATTTGGTTTGCCCATTGAATTGTTAGCTAAAACATTCGATGGTAAATTTCATACATCACCAAACACTGCAATGAAGAGCTTATGGCTAAATGGTGATATTAATGACATGCGATTAAATGTAATGGCCCGTACAAAAGTATTGAAGACTTATGTTACGATTAATAACATCGCAGTAGCATTTGTAGCTATTCATAATGCCATTGCAATGGTCCATGCTCTTGAGGTTTCAAAAATAAATCAACGACAGGGTTTTGGTAAAAAAATTATGCAGCAAATAGCAGGGTGGGCCTCATTAAATGGTGCACATTATTTATCTGTCATTACTGTCCACAATAATTTTCCAGCAAAAAGCCTTTATGAACACTTAAAAATGTCCGAAATAGGCAGCTATCACTATAGAATTAAATTATGATCACCAGATTTCATTACCAGATTTTTTAAAATGCGAACTTAAATAATCTATAAAAACTCTGAGTTTTGGTGGTATATAGTCTGATGAAGGATAGACAGCGTAGACACCCAATTCTGGAAATTTTATATTGGTTAATATTTTCTGAAGAGATCCATCTTTTGTTTTCTCCCCATATATAAAGCATGGTAAGTACGCTAGCCCTAATCCNGCTTCAGCAGCCATCAATAAAGATTTTCCATCATTTACNCTTAAGTTGTCTTTTCCACGAATTTGACGTTCTTCACCATCAGGCCCTGGTATTCGCCAAAAGTTATTACTTTTTTCAAATGAATAATTTAGTAATTGATGATCAGATAAGTCATCAATTTTTTTTGGAATGCCATTGCTAGCTAAATAATCCCGCGAACCAACTATAGCNAATTTTGTATTGGCTATTTTTTTTGCTTTCATTGAACTGTCAGATAAATTTCCAATTCTTACTGCTAAATCAAAACCTTCAGAAACAAGGTCTACAAAACGATTATCTAAANTCATATGAATTTTTATTTTTGGATATGCTTTTATAAATGGTGTTATACAATTAATTAAATGATTTGACCCAAAATCATTTGAGACAGACACTCTTAATATTCCTTGGGCTTCTGTTTGCATTGCCTTAACAGATAAATCAGCATCTTGAATCTCTTCAAGAAACTTAATGCATTTTTGGTAATAATTAATGCCAATTTCTGTAGCGCTTACATTTCTTGTTGTACGGTTTAGTAATGTTACACCAAGTCTAGATTCCAAACTAGCAATGTGTTTTGATACAGAGGACTTCGAAAGTCTTAGCTTATTGGCAGCTTCCGTAAAACCACCGCTATCAACTACAGCAACAAAAATTTCCATTTCAGCCATACGGTCCATTTATAGATCACCGTCTGATGTAAACATAGCAGCAAATGGTTTAGTTGATTGGTTCTCTGCCAATAAAATTACTAGAACAGACGTCAATGGTATTGATAATATAGCTCCTGGCAAGCCCCATATAGTTGTCCAAAAAACCAAAGCTAACAATACAACAAAACTAGAAAGATTTACTGATTTCCCAATCATTTTAGGCTCAAGTATGTTTCCAACATATGTTTGCACAGCCATTAATAATACAGAGCTAGTATAGCCCATTGAAGAGAGCCAAATTGTGCTAATGCTAATCCAACAGGAAAACCAACACCAATCGCTGAACCTACATAGGGTATATAATTTAAAAACCCTATCATAACTGCCCAGAAAACAGCANTATCAATACCCATTACCCACATTATTANAAACGANATTGATGCTAAAATAATATTAATAATTGTCTTAATTGTTAAATAAACACCAATTCTGTTATTTACTTTTGATATTATTTCTAAAGCTTGAGTAGCATCACCGCCTAATGCTTTTGATATCTTAGCGTTGAAATTATTTACTTCTGTAAGTAAAAATCCTGCATAAAGAGCAGTCATAAATAGTATAGAACCCACTGAAGAAATTGAACCAAAAGCCCTAAAAGCAAATGATTGTAAATCAATACTCTTCCACCAGTTTTCAATAATTTTATTTAAAGAAGGTGCATTACTTAATCCGAATCCTTCAGCAAGGTTATCAACAACAATTTGTAAGTTAGTTTGATAAATTGGTAACTGTGATAAAGTATATTCTATATTATTTGAGATCATAAAAGAAATTAGCGCAACTATAGAAACGAAAATCAATAGAACTACTAATCGATGGATAAATTTTGAAAAGTAATTCATCATTGGCCATTTTGCGATAGCTTCTGAAGCAGTTAGCAAAATATATACTGTTAAAATACCTAAAATTATTGGTAATAAAATTGATTGTCCAATAAACAGAATCCAAACAACCATTATTGAAGAACCTATTAAGTAAAAAAATCTAGCTGCATTGTTTTCCATTATGTACTTTCAATTATTTTAAATGAAATTAATTAACTTTTAAGGTAAATCCTAGTGTTTATAACCAAAAATAGCCAAATAAGTTAAATCGAATCTACTTGCACATACTATATTATCTCTATAATAGAAAAATATACCGGAAAGGTTGGCCTCCACCCCTAACCTTCCATCGAAATTTACGACGGGCCGTGAGCCCGTTTTTTTATGTGAGAAAAATGTCAGACCTAATTGCAAAATCAGCTATAGACAAGCGTATGGCAAGTATTGTTCAGCCTGTAATTGAAGACCTGGGTTACGAACTTGTGCGAATACGATTGATGTCAGGCAAAGCAACAACCTTACAAATCATGGCAGATAAACCAAACGGCGGTATTGATGTTAATGACTGCTCAAAAATATCAACTGAAATTAGCGCAATTTTAGATGTAGAAGATCCAATTGAAGCTGAATACGCATTAGAAGTATCAAGTCCTGGTATGGATAGACCCTTAACAAGATTAAAAGATTTCCAAACATGGAATGGGTTTGAAATAAAAGTTGAAACTTCTGAGTTAATTGATGGTCAGAGACGCTTTAAAGGCTTATCACGTGGTATTGAAGATAATGATGTACTAATTGAAATCCCGCAAGGAACAATTGGTTTAGATTTTGAATGGTTATCAGATGCAAAATTAGTGTTGACTGATGAATTAGTGGCTGCTTCCCAAAAGGGCCGCACGAATATAGTTGAAAGTGATTTCGACGACATAGAAACAGAAGAGGAATAAACTATGGCTATTACTAGTGCTAACCGTCTAGAGCTTTTACAAATTGCAGACTCAGTTGCTCGTGAGAAGATGATTGATCCTGATCTAGTCTTACAAGCTATGGAAGAGTCTTATGCAAAAGCTGCTAAATCAAAATATGGTGCAGAACTTGATATTCGTGCTTTTATTGATCGTAAGTCAGGCGAGCTAGAAATGACAAGAGTTCGTGTTGTTGTTGAAGGTACTGAGGCTGAAAACATGTACACTGAGATGACAGTAGAAGAAGCCAAAGCACACAAAGAAGAGCCATCAGTTGGTGATTTAATAATTGATAAATTACCTCCAATGGACTTTGGTCGTATTGGGGCTCAATCAGCCAAACAAGTAATATTACAAAAGGTTCGTGAAGCAGAGCGAGATCGTCAATATGAAGAATTTAAAGATCGTCAAGGTGAAATAATAAACGGCTTAGTAAAACGTGTTGAATACGGAAATGTAATAGTTGATGTGGGAAGAGGTGAAGCCGTTTGTCGCCGTGATCAGCTTGTTAACCGTGAAATGTTTCGTAATGGAGATAGAATTCGTGCCTTCATAAAAGAAGTTCGCTCTGAAATGCGTGGTCCTCAGGTTTTTCTCTCTAGAACTGCTCCNGAATTTATGGCTGAGCTTTTTAAAATGGAAGTACCAGAAATTTATGATGGTATAATTGAAATCAAAGCTGTTGCGCGCGATCCGGGATCAAGAGCAAAAATTGGTGTTATTTCTTTTGACAATTCAATTGATCCTGTAGGAGCTTGTGTTGGCATGAGAGGTTCACGAGTTCAGGCTGTTGTAAATGAATTAGGTGGAGAAAAAATTGATATTATTCCATGGAATGAAGATGCTCCTACTTTCTTAGTTAATGCTTTACAGCCTGCTGAAGTGACTAAAGTGGTACTTGATGAAGATGCTGAACGTATTGAAGTTGTAGTGCCAGATGAACAACTGTCTTTAGCAATTGGTCGTCGTGGCCAAAATGTAAGATTAGCTTCTCAATTAACAGGTTTAGACATAGACATTATGACGGAAACTGATGAATCAGAACGCCGTCAAAAAGAATTTGAGGAACGTTCACAATTATTTATGGATACAATGAATGTAGATGAAGTTGTGGCTCAACTCTTAGTATCAGAAGGATTCTCAAGCTTAGAAGAAGTTGCATATGTAGAAACTGATGAACTCTTAATGATTGAAGGTTTTGATCAAGATACTGTTGATGAACTACAAGCCCGTGCAAGAGAAAGTTTAGAAGAAATTAATGCAAAATCAATTGCGGAAGCGCGTGAATTAGGTGTTGCGCAAGATTTGATTGATTTTGAAGGCTTATCACCACAAATGTTGGTTGCATTAGGAAAAGACGATGTGAAATCATTAGAAGATTTTGCAACTTGTGCTGACTGGGAGTTAGCAGGCGGATATACTACTGTTGATGGTGAGCGTCACAAAGATGACGGCGTACTAGAAAGTTTTGAAGTAAACATTCAAGAAGCCCAAGACATGATAATGCGAGCCAGGCTTCAAATAGGTTGGGTAACTGAAGAACAGTTAGCAGAAGATGCTGCAGCAGCTGAAGCTGCAAATGCTGATACTAATTCAGAGGGGGCTGAGACCTGATGTTTCAGGTCTTAGGTATAACTTGTGACAAGAGGCATTCAAACCAAACGCAACAATGAACCAGAGCGCAAATGTATTGTGCTTGGAAGTTCGCATTTAAAAGAAGAACTTATTCGTTTTGTTCTTTGCCCCGCTGGCGTGGTTACACCTGATTTATCAGAAAAACTTCCAGGTCGCGGGATTTGGGTAAGCGCATCATCTGATGCTCTTTTTGAAGCTATTAAGAAAAATCTATTTTCGCGAGCAGCAAAAAAACAAGCAACTATTCCAGATAATCTTTTTGAGTTAGTAGAACATTTATTAGTAAAAAAAGTAATAGAGACTATTTCCTTAGCGCGTAGAGGTGGACAAGTAGTTAGTGGATTTGAGGTTGTAAAAGGCGCATTAATATCTGGAAAAGCGCAACTCTTAATTCAAGCAAGTGATGGCTCAGAGAGACAATTAGGAAAACTACGGTCTCCAGAAGGAAAAAATGTATATTTTAACTGCTTAACTCAAAAAGAATTGGGTTTGGCATTTGGACGAGACTATGCGA
>JGI20157J14317_10004852_pt1 | contig 10226 bp, 6 predicted proteins | sample COG_07_FD_14317 | JGI IMG/M metagenome (IMG submission 14317)
AGCTGACTGGTCAGGCCAGGTATCTGTTTGGGACACATCCGATGGAAAAAAAGTGGGCGACCTTCGAGCAAATCCTCTTGAGATCAGTGATTCCTTAAACCTGGCCAAGCAAGAGTTTGAAAAAAATAAGCGAGCCCTTGAGCATGCCCGTTCAGCCCGTGATCTTGTTGTTCAGTCCACAAACATTGCAAAAGCTAAGCATGCTAAAAACCTAGAAAATTTAGCTAAGTCGGAGAATGGAAATAAACTTGCCACCGAAGCACATTCAGCGACCGAAAAAATGGGGAGTGATTCAATTGCTGTTCTCCAACAAATGGGAGTGGAAAAAGCATCCAAAGATAAAGAATGTAAGGACCTTAAAGTTGAATTGAAAAAACTGGATGCGAAACTGTTGAAGGATAATCAAATATTATCCACTGAATCTACTAAGCAAAAGGAACGGACTGCCCTACTCGACATTCAAAAAGAAGCACACCAAAAGATAGTTGCGGCGGCCAAAGATTCAAATGACACCCAACCCCTCGCCGCCTCTGTTCAGAAAACGAAAAGCCTCGAAGCTTTAGTGGCACAGTCCACCGAAAAAGTGAAGAAGCAGCAAGGCGTGGTCAATCAGGCTTTACTGAGTAAAAAATCTATCGAGCAAAATATAATGACCGCTGAAAAAAATCTTTTAGCAAGTATCCAATCTTACAATTTAGCGTTGGAGAAAAAGAAAAAGATGGACCTTGAAAGAAATGATAAAATTACAATTTTCAAAGAATCCAAAACTCAACTTGCCACAGCAAAAGCTAATGTGTCCAAGAGCCAGGTGGCATTAAGCAAAGCAGAGGAGAATTCTAAAAAACCACTGACTGAATTTGCACAGGCTGAAAAGAATTTCAAACAGGCTGAACATCAAGTCTCCCGCTGGAATGCTGAAATTATTAATGTTAAACGCCATATTGAATTAAGAAATCTTAGTAAGTTAAAATCCGAATTGAACGAGTACGAGGTTGTGCTCAATGAATCAAGGGCACTGAAAAACTCTGCACAGAAAGCTTTTCAAAATATTGCTGAGTCGTTACAGAAGTTACCTCAAACCATTGCCCGGAATAATGAATTGCTCGCTCAGAAAAAAATTGCTTTGGTTGAGACCGAAAAAAGAAAAGTTTTAGTTTTACAGGTCAGGGCAGATAAGAACTTATTTATTCAGGATGTGAATCGATTGGCCNCCCTTGCCAAAAATAAGTCTCAAGCACAGGAACCTNACTCCANGTTTGGTCAGGCAAGTGATAAGTTTCAGGAAACTATCNCATTACTTAAAAAAGATCTCGCTGAAACCGAAAATCTCCTCGCAGGGAAGGAACAGGAAATCATTCAGGCAAAGGACGCAGTTACTCAAGCTGCAAATAGCCTGAATAGTTCCGTAAAACTCCTAGAATCCACACCAGAGCAGCTTAAGAACAAAGAACAATCCCTAGAAGAGGCTAAAGCGGAAGAGGCGCTTCGGCAAAAAGAATTTAATCTGGTTAAAAGTAAAGTTGATCAACAATCTGCGAAGTCAGATGCCCTTTACCAACAATACCTTGGTTTATTACCAAAGAATTAATTTATTTTTTGGAGAAGCTTCTGCATTTCCAATCCAATTATACTCCCTGGACCAAGATCCAATACATTTCTCTTCTCAAGAAAATCAATCGCATCCCTTGCCTGTTCTTTCTGACCACTTCGGGCAAGAGTCTCAACATATGGCCTGACTAAACCGTAATACAACTCTCCTCCAGCGGTTTTTTCAAAATCCTTAACCATCCGTTCAAATAATTTTTCTGCATCGGACCAAAGTTTTTTCTCTAGTTTTTTCATTATTTGCTCTGCTCCCTCCTTGATTGCCAAATCAAACCGTCCGGAGCGGTTCTGTTTTAGAATTAGGCTCCTAATTCGGTCCGCTTGTCTCGGGTTACCCATCTCGTCGTATACATCTGCTAATTTTTTTTGTCCCTCAATCTTCAGGTCAACCGTATTCGAAAATGCCTTTAACCAAGCATCCCAAAAATTTCTCTTCTCCCTCAGGTCGGAAAGATTCCGCTCCACCCAGCTTGCTTCCTCCTTCCATACCTCGGTGAATGCAGGGTGAAGTGTTCGGGCTCTCTGAAGAGATTCCCGGAAAAAAACGGCGGTCGGGTTTGCCATAGCCCATGCAAAGTAATCCACTGCTTTCCCGCGAAATCCGCTGAGGTTTTTTTCTCCGCGGGCAAGTGCACCCAGTTCATCATCGGTAATTAACTTCCAGCTTTGCGGATCAATTGCATTGCCCACCGGATAATTCTGATTTTCATAGCGACCACAATCCGTTTCCCAACGACCCGGGTTTTTCAGAAATCCAAACCAGGCATGCCCTCCTCCACTTCCCTGTCCCACGAAGGTAAGAGTGGGAATGCCCTTGGCTTTCCCTGCCATCGAACTGAAATAGGCCTGATCAACACAAATTCCACCTTTTTCCTGGATGGAAGAAAGCGAATAACTCCCGTACGGCCAGCGAAAAAGAGCGCCCTCCAACCTCGGACGGTCATACTGAATGGAGGCAAATATTTTACCAAAGCTGGACCGTCTGAATTTAACGCTATTCCGAACCCATTCCAACTCGCTGCTCGGCAAGCGGTGATCTACCACAAATTTCAACTCCGTGACCGAGAGCTGACTAGGGTCATATTCCAATTTCCTCGCCAAGTGAGCTTTGACTAATTCTCCAAACCGTTGACTGGGCAGAGAAGGATCAATCGGTACATCTTTGTTGGAAACCTGATGGTGAGGCCAGTCCCTTGGAAAAGGTTGATCAAAGACAACCGCGTAGGCGGAAGCTAATGCTGCATATTTTTCGATGGACTGAGGATGATCGCGGGCGATCGAAAGAAAAATTTTCAGGGCCTGGATATCATTGTCCTCATGATGTAGAGCTTTAAGAAAAACTTTTTGAAGAGTGGTTTTTTTTCCCACCTCAATAAAAACGGACTCGAACGAGTCGTTTCCTGTTTTGGAATAGAACCGTGAATAGAGATTGATCCATCGCCAGTGGTCAAACCAGGAAAAGAAGTCCCGGCCCTCCCTCATTGATCTGTCCTCTTTCTTCGTCCAAATAGAACGAAGATTGGACATCAATTCATTAGCAAGTTTATCGAGGTCACCTTCCTTGTTCATCGACCACCATTTGTCCATCTCAGATGGGCTCCAAATGGCTAAGGAAAGGGTGGTTCCGCCCGGTCGTTGTGGCCTAACCGATCCGACTGGAGCACGAGATACACTTTCCTTGTATTGTCCGTTGAGGGCATTTTTGACATAGGCCTGATCTTGCCCTGAGAGCATAGCGAGCGGGAAAACAAATTGCTTAGAATCATTTCTTTCAATCGTGAGCTTATCCCCTGACTTGCTTATTAAACGGGCCTGAATTCGCACGCCAGTGGTTGAAGTCCAAGTACGGAATGGGAATTCCGCGGAGAAACACTTAAATCCAAAGATGAAAGCAATGACCACTGAAAGAAATAACTTTTTCATTAGATGAGTTTAACGGAACAGAGATGTTTCTACTATTATAATAAAGTAAATGTTTTGTAGTCCCTAGTAAACATAAAGCTCTGTGATTCAAAAAATAATCTAAAGTAACCAACCTTTTCCATATTTTCGCTTGATATACTTTTTCTCTGCTTCATCGCGGGACCACCCCAGTCAATTCTTTCCACCGTTCGTACCTCAAGATTGCCTAGAAGAACAGTCTCAGGAACTGAACCAGCACAGGAAAAATTTGATTAGGGCAGGCATTCATCGCGAATACCGAAAAACACTCCACAGGATTTACGGTCTAAGTGGAAGTAACTTTCTGCTCAACACGCGGTATGAAATTAGATTTTTGATAGGTTCAAGTAGAAAGCAATACCTGACAATCTAGAAATATCCAATCAGGCAAACTTGACTTTCGAACTTACGGCGTAATTATTATTTCCTTTATGAATTTATTATATTTCTCAATTCATTTACATTTTTGGACCGGAACACTTTTTTTACTTTTCTTTAATTCTGTATCACTCGCAGGAGTAGAGAAAAACGAATCTAATTCATCGGGTTTGACCGACCTTCAACTGGCTAAAAGAGATGCGGAAGATTTTGAAAAACTGGCAGCCCTTATCAAACCCTCTATTGTGGTGGTCGAAGGTGTGGATCGAATCGGAAGAGAAGGAGGAAGAGGAACTGGATTCGTGGTGAGTTCAAACGGGATAATTGCCACTAACTTTCATGTCATTGGAGAGCATCGAGAGTTCAAAATTCGCTTTGCCGATGGAAAAACTTACACACCCACTGCCATATTAGGAATCGACCGAGAGAACGACTTAGCTATTTTCAAGATCGACGCAGAGAATCTGCCTGCACTGCAGCTCGGTGATTCGGATAAAATCTCACCTGGTCAATCCGTATTTGCAATCGGAAATCCACTCGGATACAGCCACAGCGTAAGCCGAGGAGTAATTGCGGCGGTTCGTGAGCTTGAACAGGGCGATGGTCGCCCCCTGGTTCAAGTGGCAATCCCCATTGAACCAGGCAGTAGTGGGAGCCCTACACTGGATCTAGACGGTCGAGTAGTATCCATACTGGCCATCAAGTCGGGAGGGGCCATGGGTTTTGGAGTACCTGTAAATAAGCTAAAGTCTCTGCTCAATAAACAAATCCCAGTCCCAATAAAAAAATGGTTCACCATTGGAACACTCGACAATACGGAATGGAGTTCTATAATGGCGGGGAGTTGGAAACAACGGGCAGGAACCATTATTGCTTCCGGTCTAGGATCAGGGTTTGGGGGAAGAATGCTTTGCCTCTCCGCTAAAGATACAATTGCAGTACCGTATGAATTAGAAGTGGAGGTTCGCTTGGACGATGAAAGCGGTGCAGCCGGTTTGGTTTTTCACGCTGATGGCCAAAATAAACACTATGGTTTTTATCCCACAAATAAATCGCTTCGCTTAACTTGCTTTGAAGGGCAAAGCGTTTACTCATGGAATATTTTGAACACGGTTACCTCACAAATGTACCGACCGGGGCAATGGAATAGTCTGCGGGTCAAACTCAAGGAAAAGGGAAAAATCATGTGTTTTGTAAATGATCAACTGGTTATTGAAATAACCGACTCTTCCCTCCAAAATGGAAAAGTTGGACTTTGCAAGTTTCGTTCGCCAACTGCAGAGTTTCGCAATTTCAAACAGGCGAAGAGCTTCCCCACTTCTTTAATTTCTCCGCAGGCAAGACGAAAAATTAAAAATATTACTAAAAACCTCACTGAGTTAGAACCACTGAGCGAACAGGATCTTGAACAATTAGTCACGATGGGCTCATCAGTTCCTCAGGCCCTAAAGGATCAGGCTTTAATACTCGAAAAGAAGTCTTCTAACTTAAATCAACTGGCACAAAAAATTAAGGATATACTACTCGTTGAGGAACTCACACAGTCTCTTGCTCATGAGGATGAAAACTCAGTCGACCTGCTTCGATCCGCTCTCCTGATCGCACGGTTAGAAAATCAGAACTTTGATCTGAATACATACCTCGATAAAGCAGAAAGACTGGCCAAGAATATTGCATCCCACTTTCCCGAGAAAGCAACAGGGGAAGAAAAATTAAAAATATTAGTACATCAACTATTTGTGGAGATGGGTTACCACGGCAGTACACTTGACTATAGTCATCCCTCAAACAGTTACATCAATGAAGTGATGGATGACAAGGAGGGTCTCCCAATCACCTTGTCAGTTCTGTTTATCGAATTAGCAAACCGGTTGGAACTACCAGTCAGCGGGCTCGGACTGCCTGGACATTTCATTGCGATGTATCGGGACGAATCAAAAAATAAATCGAGGGAAATTTTGGTAGATCCATTCGGGGGGAAAATTGTCAGCCGAAAAGAAGCCTCACAAATTACCGGACTACGTCTAAGCGAAAAAGATTTTCAGCCTTCTTCTAAGAAAGACATCATTACACGCATGCTGCGTAATCTGATTCAATCTGCCAGCACCAATGGTGATGCCAGTACCCGCTTATTATACATAAATGCAATTTTAGGAATAGATCCAAAAGATAGCTATACCAGAGCGATTCGAGCCATGCTCCATTACGGAGAAGGCCGGTATTTAGAAGCGATGAAAGATATTGATCAATTAATTTCAGAAAACCCAGACAGTCCTGAAATGGCCCCATTAGTCGAAATTAAAAATCGCTTACTTAAAAAACAAACTAAGTAAGTTATTCCAAGTCGTCTTCAATCCATTCATCCTCTCCCGTTTTCCCATCAGGCCCCATTGAGAAAAGTCGAAAACCTCGCCCCCCCTCTTGCAGAGGGTATTCATAGACATAATCATTGCCCCAAGGGTCTTTAAACGCGACGTCCTTACCCAAAATTTGAGATAACCAAAGCATCAATGATTTTCCCTCGTTATGTTCGATATCAGGAATCTGGGTGGTGTCATAAGATTCTAAGTCGTATCCAAACAGCTCAGTCGAAATAGTGGCAGGATACGGAGGCATCTCCAATGTTCCTTTTTCATTATGAAACCCGGCAAGTGATAAAAATAAGCATTCTCCGGGAGTGCAAACATTCTGCGGGCAGATGGGGTACCCATTGAAAGACCGACGATAGTTCTCGATCGAAACNTTTAGAACTCGCAACTCCACATATGCCTGTTTGTGTGCCTGTTTATCCAACACATAAAAGTAACCCGTAAACATCAGCCCACATAATACTCCCACAATTGCTAACACCACAAGCAACTCAACCAAAGTAAAGCCGGTAATTTTCGATTTTATGCGAATACCTTCCCCCACCCTAATTGGACCAAAGCTTCTCGCACATCAGCTAGATCCTCATCCTCCAATGCCATCAGTTTAAACTTCTCGTCCCTCTTCACAGCTTCTTTTAAAAAATCCATACACTCCCCCGGTTTTTTTAACACACAGGCATAACAAGCTAAATTAAAGCGAATTAACCCATCATCAAAATGCAAGGCCAAGCCCTCTAACAGGATAGATCGTGCTTCGGTAATTGATTCATGGCGACGGGTCGCATAAGCATCCGCAATCCACCAGTCCACCTCCTCCGAAAATTCATACCTCAATCCCCTGGCAATCTTTTGTGCTCCCTCCCAATTTTCTAATTCTTGATCGATACTGAGAAAAAAGACCTTACTCCTTTTCCCCCAAGGTTCTTCCTTGGGTAATGCCCTTAGCTCCCTCTTTGCATCCTCATACATCTCCATCGCGAGATAACCATGGGACCTTCGCCAATGAACTTCAGGTTTTAAAATGTGGGGAGGCAGATCTTTCATTTCACTCACAAGATTGAAATTAATCCCCCGCTTTACAATCGGCAAGCGACAAAGAAAAAACTAGTAATCATACTAAAGTAGAGTATTTAAAATATTCTCACTCAAAGAAAAAGCCTGTGCCATGAGAGCCTGCGAACTCTGCAATCTAATTTGCTCCTTCGCCATTTGGGTCGATTCGTCAGCCAGGATATTACTGGTTAGTCTGGATATACCCATCTCACTTAAATAAACCTGATTACTTAATCGCTCACCCGCGATTTCCAATTTGGACATATTTGCACCGATGGTGCCCATTTGGGCACCAATCCCCTCGATCTCTTTCGCCAAGCTCACGACTGCACTTGCCGCCTCCCCTGCTGTCGAGATCGAGACATTCTGCATTAATCCAATTCCCACCGGATCAAGAGTAACCGAATCGGTTGAAGAATCGCCTAAAGTCACATAGTTTGATGGTATCGATGGTACGGAATAATTAGCCGCAATTTGAAATAGAGAAGTAGACTCAATTCTCAAAGTTAAACTAGTTGTTTCATTATTTGCAGGTGTTGTTGAAACTTGTCCTTGATTAGTAAACTTAGTCCCCGTTTTAGAATCCATTCCAGAAGGACTGCCATCATCTGCTAAACCAAGATTCGCTAAGTAATAACTTTTATTATCAAAATTGCTGTCGGTCGGCACTGTTTCATCATCATCATTACCCTTAATATTATCAGCTCCATCTAAATCTGTTTGTGAAGAATTACCATCAGACAAAGGTACAAATTGAAAAGTTGTGTTTTGACCTGGACTGTACTCAACAATGAATCGATCAAAATCAAACTTTTTAGCGTTGCCTGCAGTATCCCAATTATCCCCAGTATCAAATATTTTTAAGGANCCTTGTTTTAGGATATACCTTTCTCCAGAAGTTCCACCATTAACATCAATTGTCATAATTCCAGAAGTGAACTTAACATCTTTCGTAACCTCCCAAGCATCGGTATTACCACTAAAATTTTCATATGTTTTTGGCGTTGTCTCCGCCAAACCAGCACCAAAATCAACATCTTTTTTTACATAAGCGGCAATGTCATCGTAAAGAATTTTCCCCTCATATGTATCTGCCCTTATGCTTAGGCTATCCTGTCGCAACGTCTCAAACTCAGTACTCAAAACAGAACGATCTGATTGACTAAGCAAGGGGTCCATTGCCTGTGAAGCCAACAGGCTCATTCTCTCATAAAGTTGATGTGCCTTCTTCAATCCCGCTTCCTGCATTTGTATATAACTGACCGCATTTTGCATGCTGCTTGCTAATTTACTTTTAGTGCGGTTTTCTGCCCCCAAACGGGACGCCATAGTCAAACCGCCTCCGTCCCCACTCTCACGCATACTTTCAGCCGCGTCCCCCGAGTTCATAAGGCGTCTTGTAGAGTGTTCAATACCCGTGGCACTTCGATGCATATTCATCGAAAGTCTCCCAAGATTGACAGTAGAAATTCCGGTCATTCCCCTTACAGAAGATTACTCATTAAATTCCGGTTGATCCCTCGGGATTGTACAAGGAGAGAACTGGTCACATCTGACCTTAAATTCTTTTTTACCAAATCTATCGCAGTCTCGGCATAGTCTCGCTCTTTTTTGGCCAAATTGGATTGCTCCGCAATAACATAAGAAGAGAGACGGTCTGCGGAAATACTCAAGTCGTTCACCATAGAAGCCAAGTTCCCTCGTTGCTTTAAAACATTGTCTAACTCGTTCAGTATTCGAGAAGCAGCAGTTGATGCATTTTCATTCGAATCTACGGAAACATCATAAAGAGTACTAAATAAAGCGGGACTCAGGTTTATTTTTTGCCCACCCACATCTACCGACAAAACATCATCGCTTAATAATGCATCAAACCTGGCTTCCGCTTGAAACAAAGAGCTGGATTCGACTATAACACTGAGTTGAGTCTCATTTGGCTGAGCACTGTTGGTAAGAATGGGATCTCCATTGAAATTCGACATCGAGCTTTTAGATCCAGAATTAAAGCTAGAATTATCGTCCACACCATCTAAGTCACTATCCAAATAACTATAATTGTAAGTTGTGGATTGTCCTGGAGAATATTGAATAACGAATTGATCAAAATCTTCGTTATACGCATTCCCTGCAGTTTTCCACCAACTACTATCAAATAAAATATTATTACTTCCTTGCTTTACATAAAATCTTTCCGGTGCTGTTCCCGCATTAACTTTTAATGTTAGTGTACCTCGGTCATAACGAACATCCTTTGTTGCAGTCCATCGGCTCAAGTTTGTTCTTCCGTTATAAGCCGTGTCATCATCAGAATCTACATTCCTGTGCTCGTAGGTATCGGGTGCTGTTGGGTTTTGCTCAGTTTCATTCAAACCACTGTCAAAATCCACACTTTCCTGAAATATATAATGCCCCTGGAATTTAGTGCCTTGCAAATCGTATAGGGTTTCCTTCAAGCTTTCGAATTCTGCATTATACATTTCCCGTTCAGATGAACTGATCAAATCATTGGAAGCAGAACCTGCAACACTTGCCATTCGATCCATTACTTGAAGAACATTTTCTAATCCGGCATCTTGAATTTTTGCGTAGGTCAGAAAATTTTGCATATTTAAAACTTCAATTCTTTTCCGATCGCTCAAACTGCTCATCCTCGCAGAATAACTGGCGTCACCGGAGTTACCCTTTGATATAGCAACCTCAGCTGCCTGCATTGCCAATGCTTTACTTGTCGTACGCTGCAATCCAAGCATGGCCTTTCCCGTAGCATGGGAAAGGTTGGCATAAACTGGCGAGTTAGGGGAAAGCATCAGGGAAGATTCTCAGATCAATCTAAGCTATTTTAGCTAAAATCCCCCTTTGGAGTTGTAACCGAAATCGATG
>JGI20157J14317_10004855_pt1 | contig 10218 bp, 10 predicted proteins | sample COG_07_FD_14317 | JGI IMG/M metagenome (IMG submission 14317)
ACGCAAATCATTCCGGCCGGATTAAGCAGTTTTGTGATGACTGCGGGGCGCGTCTTTCCGCATTTGCGCGATGTTGCCATTTTACGAGCATGGGCTGGAATCGAGGGTTATACAAAAGATAATTTGCCGATCATCGGCAATGGCAGCCAAGCAGGCATAATTCATGGTTTTGGATTTTCAGCGCATGGGTTTCAGCTTGGCCCTGCAGTTGGCGAAGCTTTGGCAGATCTGGCGATGGCGCGGCAAACGCGGGTGAACCTGACGCCGTTTTCACCACACCGTTTCGCCGTATCGCCGGATCAAGCCGCCGGCCACTAGGCGTAAAAGCGGCGTTATAATGCTTGGTGAGATAGAGCTAGGTTATTTTGACGTTGTTTTGAATTTATCCTGAATCGCATAAAGCCCCATTGCCAGTGGCAGAAACCACGGATCGCCTGAATAAAACGGCATTGTGCGAAAGGGAACTCCCTGAAATACGCTTGCCTGAAACGCGCTTTCATCAAGATCAGCAAGCACCATATGCGCCGCCTTCTGACCCAGCCAGCGCGCCCAAACCGTTCCCGAACCGCAATAGCCCGATGGGTAAATAACCCCATCATGAACCGCTAATTTTGGCAGCTGGTCGAACGGAAAGGCAACAAACCCGAACCAGTGATTTGTGATGGTGATATCGACAAGCTGGGGAAAGATTGACGTCAATCCCTGGACCAGCCTTTTGCGTGCCATGGCCGGATTAGGGCTCATGCGGCGTCCGCCCAGCAAAATGCGTTTTCCATCGGGCGAAGGTCGGTAATAGTGTCCAAGCTGCAGGGCCTCGCCATACATATTTAATCCGGGCATCAAGCTTCGAACCATGTTTTCGCCAAGCTCTTCAGTGGCGATCATTTCTGAAATCACCGGAACGAGGCGGCGGCGCAGCCATGGTTGGCCGGCATCGGTATAGGCATTTGTGGCACTGATAACATGACCGGCATGGATTATGCCGCGGCTAGTCTCAATGCGAAATTTGAAGGCGGGTGATGATGTGTTTTGCTGGCTTACCGCAATCACTTTTGTCTGGGTTGCGATTTTGACCGAAGCTTGGCGCGCAATCTGGCACATACCAGCNAGTAATTTCGCCGGATGAATGCCGCCAATATCGTCGCGTANCATGCCGCCGCAATAGCGCGATGTATCAATATAATCAGGAAGNCTGGCGCGATCATAAACNGTTGNCTTAATATCAAGCAATTTGGTTAGCCTTTCAGCGTCACGTCTCATGCTNTCAAGCGATTCGGGACGCAAGGCACCAACCAATCGTCCAGATTGCTGTAGGTCGCAATCAATCTTTTCGCTGATGATGAATTGCGCCAGATCAGCCCGTGCCGCTTTGGCTTCTTGGTAAAAAGCTGTGGCTTTATCCGCACCAAATCTCTTGGCCAGATCGTCAAAAGGCAGCCGCAGATTGCCGCTGGTAATGCCGCCATTGCGCGTTGAGGCACCCGACCCAATCTGATCGCGTTCAAGAACCACAACATCAAGCCCAGCGCGGGCAAGCGGAATGGCCGCGCCAAATCCGGTATAACCGCCACCAATGATCACCACATCGGCACGTTCTGGCCACTGCTCAATGTGGAAATCTTGCGGCGGTGCGGCCTGCCACCAATAGGGATCAGCAGAGATGCCTGTCATGAATATTATCCTTTATCGAGACATTTCGCGGGGCGCGTTGCCCGAAGCTATTTAGCAGGATTATGCTAGACTGAAATGTGGAAGTGAAAAGCCTGCTTTTTCTCAGAATGTTATCCTTTGTGATTTTTTATCAAACTGTGGTTAGCTAATCTTCTAAAACTCTGGGGCCGGTGGTGCTGTAACGCATTACCGCCTATGTTTTGCCATTGCCAAACCGCCCTCTAGGACAAAGCATCACATCATCATGACGATCGAAACTCCTAAAACTAACCAGCCCGCCACAAACAGCTTTGCCCGATCGGTTTTTGGGCTTGCAAAAAAATCTTTTGGCGGCTGTTATTCGACAACGCGCCCTTCATCCATCAAGGTGATCCGATGCGCCATACGTTTGGCAAAGTTCAACTCATGCGTCACGCAAATCATGCTCATCCCCTCATTGGCAAACGCGACCATGGTGTCCAGAACTTCTTTGATCTTTTATTTTAATTGGTTTCTATTCTGTCTGCATCTGGATATCGGGTAAAAATCTGAGGATCAATATCATGGCTATTTTTAATCTGGGTTCGATCAATATTGATCTGATCTACAAAGTACCACATTTCCCAACCGCTGGTGAAACGCTTACCACGCGTTCATTCATGCGGGCCCTTGGTGGAAAAGGTGCCAACCAGTCAATTGCATTGGCTGCGGCCGGTGCCAGTGTCTTTCATATCGGTGCGGCCAACCCTGATGATAGCTGGCTGTTTGATGAAATGCGAGCATCGGGCGTGGATATAACACATGTTCAGGAATCTGGCACCCCAACAGGTCATGCCATCGTCAGCGTGAATGATGAGGGCGAAAACCAGATTTTGCTGCATCCGGGTGCAAACCGCGCAATCGATATGGCCGCCGCTAATGCGGTGCTGGATCAGGGCGTGGTGGGTGATTGGGTGCTGTTGCAGAACGAGACCAACGGGGCCCTCGAATTTGTTGAGGCGGCAAAGGCGCGTGGTCTTCACATCGCGTATAGCGCTGCACCCTTTGAGGAGGCAGTGGCATTGGCGCTGCTGCCGCATTGTGATTTGCTAATCGTGAATGATGGTGAGGCGGCGGCATTGGTAAAAGCCATCGGCGCCCCTTTAGAAAATCTGGGCTTATCGCATTTGGTGATCACCAAGGGCGCACATGGCGCTGATTATATGGGCCAATACGGCACCTATCATCAGCCCGCATGTACCGTCGATGCGATTGATACCACTGGTGCTGGTGACTGTTTTTATGGGTATTTTCTGGCTGGGCTGGCGGCAAATGAAGACATTTCGGCAATATTGCATGACGCCAGCGCCGCTGCCGCTTTGCAAGTTACCAGATCGGGGGCGGCTAAGGCTATACCTTTGCGCCAAGATGTCATGGCTTTTGTCGCTGCAAACATAAATGATCAGTGGTAGTATTACAATATTATGACCCAGAAAATTATCATCGATACAGATCCCGGCATAGATGACGCAATGGCGATTCACATGGCCTTTGCCGATAGCCGACTTGAGGTTGTGGCAATGACCAGCATTTTTGGAAATGTGACGGCTGAGATTGCCACACGCAATGCGCTGCGTCTGGCTGAAATGGCCAATTACGACACCATTATTTGCGGTGGTGCCAATGTGCCTTCAGTGCGCGCACCCGAACCACCAGCTGATTTTGTGCATGGTGCACAGGGGTTTGGAACGGTCCCGGCAGCGATGCCAAACGGTAAGCCGGATGCCCGCCCCGCCGCCGAGTTTTTATGCGAGAGCTGCGCCGCCGCACCGGGAGAAATTATCATCTGCGCCGTTGGCCCACTGACAAATCTGGCCGCTGCCTTGGCGCATGATCCAGATCTAGTAAATAACGTGAAATCAGTTGTGATCATGGGTGGCTCTGCCGCTTATCACGGTAATGTCACGGCCTGTGCAGAGGCGAATATCTGGAACGATCCCGATGCTGCGGATGCTGTTTTTGCCGCCGATTGGGATGTCACTATGGTCGGGTTGGATGTGACCGAAAAAACTCAATGCACGCCAGCTGATTTCGCGTTACTTGCCGAGAAATCACCAAATATCGGCGGGTTTCTCAATGATGCTGCACAATTCTATTTTGATTTTCATGAGAGTAAAACAGGGCTAAGATCATGTTTCATGCATGATCCCTCAGCATTGCTGGCGATCACTGACGCTGAAGTCTTTGATTTTGAAATTATGCCAATGGAAGTGGTTTGTGGTGGTGACGAGATTGGCCGAACGCGTCGATATAGTGGTGAAGGACGCCGCGCGATAAAAGTTGCAATTGGTGTTAACAGCGCTGCGGCACGAGATTTGTTTATGGCGCTGGTGGCAGACGCAGACAAAATTGCTGATACGAGAAAGGCTAGCTAGACAATGAATGTAGAAACCGTGGATTATCAGGATCCGGGGGCGCGTGTTGCCTTGCAACGCTCGTTGCGAGACACCGGTTTTGCCGTACTCGCCAACCACCCAATTACCGCTGAGCGCATTACCACCATTTATGATGGCTGGGGCGTATTCTTTGCGGATGATAAAAAATTTGATTATGCCGTCCAGCAGTCGCGCCAGGATGGATATTTCGCGTTCCGCTCCGAAAACGCTAAAGACTCGGCGATCAAGGATTTGAAAGAATTCTTTCATGTCTATCCAGATACGACATTACCGGCCAATCTGAAGGCTATGACCAAGGCCATTTACCAAGATTTGCAGGCGCTGGGTGTAGAATTACTGTCATGGATTCAACAGGAAACGCCTGATTATATATCCCGCGAGTTTACCATGCCGCTTGATGCGATGATGGAGAACAGTCAGAAAAGCCTTTTGCGGATCCTGCATTACCCTCCGGTAAAGCAAGCTGAGACAGGGGCCATCCGAGCCGCCGCCCATGAAGATATCAATCTCATCACCTTGTTGCTGTCAGGCTCAAAGCCGGGTCTTCAAGCTAAGGATACAACTGGAAACTGGCATGATATCGCGTGCGATGGGGGGATGATTACAATCAACAATGGCGACATGCTGTCGATGGCGAGCAACAATTATTACCCGTCAACAACACATAGGGTGATAAATCCAGATGCCAAACAGAACCAATCGCGCTATTCTATGCCAATGTTTTTGCATCCGCGGCCTGAGGTATTACTAAAGCCAGGCATATCGGCTGATGATTATCTACAACAAAGATTACGAGAGATTGGTCTGAAATCAACAACCGCGTAAATAATTGATAAAGGGAGTGTATAATGATCCGTATCAAGACACTAATTGCGGCAGCTGCCGTTGTAGTAAGCTCAGCAGCCATGGCTGCTGATATGAAACCTGCTGTCATCTATGACATGGGTGGAAAGTTTGACAAATCCTTTAACGAAGGTGTTTACAACGGGGTGAAAAAATTTACCGACGAAACCGGCATCGAAGTTATGGAGTTTGAAGTCACCAACGAGACTCAGCGTGAACAGGCAATGCGCCGTATGGCGGAGCGCGGCGCTACAATTGTTCTGGGTGTGGGTTTTGCTCAGGCAGACGCGATTGCAAAGGTAGCCGCAGAGTTTCCTGACACCAAATTCTCAATAATTGATGTGTCTTGGCTGGATGCGCCAAACCTCCGCCAATATGCATTTAAAGAGCATGAGGGAAGCTACATTGTTGGCGTCGCGGCGGCTAAAGCATCAAAGACTGGCAAGGTCGGCTTTGTTGGCGGTATGGATATAGGCCTGATTCGCCGATTTGCCTGCGGTTATGTTGGCGGCGTAAAGTCAATTAATGCAAATGCCGAGGTTTATCAAAACATGACAGGCACAACACCATCAGCATGGAATGACCCGGGCAAAGGCGCCGAGCTGACACAATCACAGATTGACCGTGGTGCAGATGTTATCTATCACGCTGCCGGTGGCACTGGCACAGGCGTAATTCAGGCAGCAGCCGATGCTGGCAAACTTGCCATCGGTGTGGACTCAAACCAGAATGGCATGGCGCCAGGCAGTGTTCTAACATCAATGCTAAAGCGCGTTGACGTTGCCGCGTATGAGACTTTCATGGATTCGAAAAACGGTAACTTCTCATCCGGAGTGCGCGTTCTTGGCCTTGCCGAGGGCGGCGTTGACTGGGCTCTTGACGAGAACAATGCCAGCCTCGTAACAGCCGACATGAAAGATGCTGTTGCCGCTGCGCGAGCCGACATCGTATCTGGCAAAGTCGTAGTTCACGACTATTTCAGCAATGAGAGTTGCCCATACTAAGGTTAATGTGGCCAGAAATTCTGAAATGGCGCATTCTTCTATAATTTCCAGCGGCGGCGAAACGCTGCCGTTGGCTATTGAATTATTAAATATCAATAAAAGCTTTGGTGATGTCCGCGCGAACCGCGATATTAGCCTAGAGGTTAAATCAGGCCATATTCACGGCATTATTGGTGAGAATGGGGCAGGCAAATCAACCCTTGTCAGCATCTTGTACGGATTCTATTCAGCCGATTCTGGCAGCATAAAAATCAATGGGCAGGATACGCCTATTCGCTCAACCGCTGATGCGATAAGCAACGGTATTGGCATGGTTCATCAGCATTTTATGCTAGTGCCAAATTTTACTGTTCTGGAAAATGTGATGCTTGGGCATGAGGGCAGTCTCAGCATTGAGATGGCAAGCATAGCCGCCCGCGTGGAATTGCAAAAACTGTCTGATAATTTTGGTCTGGCGGTTGATCCTGACATGATTGTTGAGAATTTGCCGGTTGGCCTGCAACAACGTGTGGAAATTCTAAAAGTTTTGTTTCGGGGAGGGCGGATTCTGATTCTTGATGAGCCTACCGGAGTTCTGACGCCTCAGGAAACAGAACAGCTGTTTGATATTTTGCGAGGCCTTCGCAGCGAGGGCGTGACCGTGCTGTTGATCACCCACAAATTAAAAGAAATTATGGCGATCACCGATGATGTGTCGGTTATGCGCGGTGGTCAGATGGTGGCGCACCAGCAAACCAAAACAACGTCGCCGGCTGAACTGGCGCAATTGATGGTTGGCCGGAAAGTGCTGTTGGAAGTTGATCACACACCGGCACAACCGGGCGTGGCGGTGCTAACGGTAAAGCAGTTGTCATTGATTGGGATTGATGGGGTGGCACTATTATCGGATGTATCGCTAAATTTGAATGCTGGCGAGATTGTTGGCATTGCCGGTGTGTCAGGCAATGGCCAATCGGAGTTGCTGGATGTCCTGTCTGGCATTACCACGCCCACGCAAGGTGAATTTTGCATCGGGCAAATACGGATCAGCGCTGATCAGCCGTCCAATCCGTCCAAATTGCGCGATATCGGCGTCGCCCATGTCCCCGAAGACCGCCACAAGCGGGGGATTGTGCTGCCCTTTAGCGCAGCCGAGTCAATGGTCCTTGGTTGTAGCAAACCGGATAAAGAAAATGTGGGCTGGTGGCTTAGCCCAGCCAAGCTTGATGCGGGATGTTTATCCCTTATGCACGATTTTGACATTCGCCCGCCTGATCCAAGGCTGGCCAGTGCTAATTTTTCGGGTGGCAACCAACAAAAAATTGTTCTGGCCCGCGAAATTTCAACAGAACCAAAATTGCTACTGGTTGGCCAACCGACGCGCGGTGTCGATATTGGCGCAATTGAGTTTATTTACAAACAGCTGATCATGTTGCGCAATGCTGGCTGTGCCATTTTATTAGTGTCGGTCGAGCTTGAAGAGATCATGAGCCTGTCGGACCGCATTCTGGTGATGAATAATGGCCGGATCGTCGGTGAATTGGCGCGTGATGATGCCGATGAAAAACAACTTGGCCTGATGATGGCAGGCATCGCCGCGTATGAATCCTCTGACAAACCCGAATTAGGAGCAAAACATTGAGCGCCCCTCAAGATTTACCACGCTGGGCAGATGTTGGCTTGATCCCGTTATTAAATGTATTGGCGGCATTGTTGGTGTCGGGGATTGTTGTTGCGATCATTGGCGAGAACCCGTTCGACGCGATGATGGTGATGCTAAAAGGAGCGTTCATCTATAAAGGTTCGTTAGGATACACCCTCTACTACGCAACCAATTTCATCTTTACTGGATTGGCGGTGGCAGTGGCTTTTCATGCGCTGCTTTTCAATATTGGCGGCGAGGGGCAGGCCTATCTTGGTGGTCTAGGTGCGGGCATTGTCTGCCTGTTGTTCGACAGCATGTTGCCGGCCCTCATTATGGTGCCATTGGCGATCTTGGCGTCGGCGGGCTTTGGTGCGATATGGGGCGCTATTCCAGGTTATCTTCAGGCAAAGCGTGGCAGTCACATCGTTATCACCACCATCATGTTCAACTTTCTGGCCGCCTCGATCATGGTCTGGTTGCTCGCAGGGTCATTAAAGGCGCCGGGTCAGATGTCGCCAGAAACACGTTCATTTACACGGAGCGCAGAACTGCCATTCATCCATGATATTGCAAATTCTATCGGGCTGGAAATGGCACGATCACCGCTTAATCTGTCCTTTGTGATTGCATTGTTGGCCTGTGTTGGAGTCTGGGTTTTGATCTGGCGGTCACGCCTTGGATACGCAATCAGAACCACTGGACATAGTGCCGGTGCCGCAGAATATGCAGGTATTCCGGTAAGCCGGGTGATCATTATCACCATGGCGATTTCTGGGGGACTTGCAGGCATGATGGCGATTAACGAGATTCTTGGGGTGCAGCATCGCACCATTCTAGGTTTTACGTCGGGCTATGGGTTCACCGGTATTGCCGTGGCGCTCATGGGGCGGAATCATCCTATTGGGATCGTTCTTGCCAGCCTTTTGTTTGGTGCGCTTTATCAAGGCGGGGCCGAATTGGATTTTGAATTTTCCACAATCAACCGTGAGATGGTGCTGCTGATACAGGGTCTAATCATTCTATTCTCAGGTGGCCTTGCCTATATGTTTAACCGGCCTTTGGCACGTCTACTTGGTCTGTGGTTAAACCCGGGCAAAAACATACCAACAACCGGGGCCGAGAATGGATGATTTGTGGCTGCAATTCTTGCTCACCATTGATGCCACTTTTCGGTTGGCGACACCGTTGGTGCTGTGTGCGATGGCAGGCATTTTTTCAGAAAAATCGGGCATTATCGACATCTCGCTAGAGGGTAAAATGCTGATGTCGGCCTTTGCCGCCGCGGCCGTTGCCGCGCTAACCTCATCCGCAATGGCGGGCCTTTGGGCGGCGATTGGCATTTCGGTTGCCTTGGGCCTTTTGCATGGCTTGGCCTCGATTACCTTGCGCGGAAATCAGGTCATTAGCGGCCTTGCGATTAACATTATGGCTTCTGGCCTGACGGTCACCATCGGCATTGCGATGTTCCAGAAGGGCGGGCAAACTCCAAGCCTTGCACGCTATGAACGGTTTCGGCCAATCGAGCTGCCTTTCGCAGATCAGCTTGGACAAATCCCGTTCCTTGGCCCGATCTATCGTGAGGTGATATCGGGTCACAATATTCTGGTGTGGGTCGCGCTTATCGCCGTGCTTTTCACCGCTTTTATCCTAGCGCGCACGAGGTTTGGTTTGCGTCTGCGGGCAGTTGGCGAAAAGCCTGAAGCATTGGACAGTGCAGGGATTTCGGTTGTCAAAACCAGATTTTTGGCACTCATCATAGCGGGGGTATTGTGTGGCATTGCCGGTGCCTATTTGTCGACCGCGCATGGTAGTGGTTTTGTGCGCGAGATGACGGCAGGAAAAGGATACATTGCCCTGGCGGCTATGATCTTTGGCAAATGGCAACCGCGCGGGGCGCTATATGCCTGTCTGCTTTTCGGTTTCCTTGAGGCCCTAGCATCACGTTTGCAGGGTATTGAAATTCCGTTCATCGGTGCGGCGCCAGTAGACCTCATCCTTGCCTTGCCATATTTGTTGACGGTAATTTTGCTTGCAGGGTTTGTTGGCCGGGCAGTGCCGCCACGCGCCATTGGCCAACCCTATATCAAGGAGCGCTAGAGATGGATGATGAGGCCCTAATAAAGGCCGCGATCGCGGCGCGCAACAAGGCCTATGCGCCCTATTCAGGGTTCAAAGTTGGCGCCGCTATTCTGGACAATTTGGGCCAGGTTCACACCGGACAGAATGTTGAGAATGCAGCTTATCCAAACGGCATTTGTGCTGAGACTGTAGCGATTGCGATCATGGTTCAGCAAGGCGGATCGCTGATAAGCAAAATCGCTGTTTCCGGGGGCGACGGCGATATGTTATGCACGCCATGCGGTGGGTGCCGCCAGCAAATACGCGAATTTGCCAACGGCAAGACGCTCGTGTTAATAGCCGATGACAGTCAGCTAAAAGCCTCCTTCACCCTTGATGCGTTATTGCCAAACAGCTTTGGCCCAGAGAATCTGGACCGAAGTGGTCTATTTGATTAACCGAGGTTGATTGCTTCAGGTAAGCAACGGCGCGGGTTGTGGCTTGAAAGAATGTTTGGCTCCGGGGAGCTTGATGCGCGGTCCGCGGACCTTGAAACAATGGATGGTGCACTCGACACGTAAACTGGCTGCAACAGCGCATTTCC
>JGI20157J14317_10004866_pt1 | contig 10200 bp, 10 predicted proteins | sample COG_07_FD_14317 | JGI IMG/M metagenome (IMG submission 14317)
TATATTAAAGAAACTGGTTTGCCAGACTGGACTGCCGCCGCGATTCTTTCCTTGATAGGAATATTTAATATTTTTGGTACATTAACCATGGGATACCTCTCCTCTAAGTATAGTAAAAAAATTCTTTTAAGTTGGCTTTATTTCTTAAGGGCCATTGCACTTTTTTTATTTTTATTATTTCCATCTTCTATTTACGTGGCACTTGGATTTGGAGTTATTTTTGGACTTTTGTGGTTAGCAACTATCCCACCTACCAATGGAATTGTAGCTCAAATTTTTGGAACCAAATACTTAACTACTTTGTTTGGAATTGTTTTTTTTAGTCACCAGATGGGATCTTTTCTTGGAGCTTATTTAGGGGGTTATTTTTATGACCAATTTGGAAGTTATGACTATGCTTGGTATTTATCAATACTACTGTCAGTTTTTGCAGGTCTAGTACATTTGCCTATTGATGAAAGGCCCATTGTCCGGGTTGCACCAATTAATTCTTAATATTATTTTTGATTATAAATAGAGATAGCCTTTTTAAGCTTGTCCATAATTTCGTCGACATGTTCCTTTTCACAAATAAATGGAGGCGCTAAAATTAATGTGTCTCCAGTCGATTTTAAATTAATTCCATTTTCATAACAAATTTTAAAACATTCAAACCCAGCTCCAGCAACATGTCCTTTGTTTTTTAAGTCAATAGCACCTAGTAATCCATAACCTCTAATATTTTCTACTCCTTCTAAATCTTTAAGTGAAAATAAACTTTTTAAAAAATAAGGAATTAAATCTTGAACTCTTTTAAGAATATTTTCTTTTTCAAAAATATCTTGTACAGCCAAACCAGCAGCAACAGCAGCAGGTATACCGGAGTAAGTGTATCCATGAAAAAGTTCTATGGTATCTTTGGGCGCTTTATCAACAATTGAGTTGTATATTTCATCTTTAACTACAACCACACCCATGGGCATAATCCCATTAGTAGTTGCTTTGGCTAAAGTCATTATATCGGGAGTGACATCAAATTCTTCAGATGCAAACATAGAGCCTGTTCTAGCCCAGCCAGTTACCACCTCATCAAAAATTAAAATTATTTTATATTGATTACAAATTTCTCTTAGCCTTTTTAAATATCCTTTTGGAGGAACTATAATACCAACTGATCCTGAAATTGGTTCTACTATGCATGCTGCAATACTATCTTCCCCATGCTCTTTTACAAATTTTTCAAGATCGTTTGCTAGCTCTATTCCAGTATCTGGCTGACCTTCTACAAATTTATGATCAGGCAACTGAGTGTGCCTCATACGCAAAACTCCAGGCATCATAATATTATCATAGCCTTTAATGTTATTTGGCATACCACCTACTGACATCGCCCCAATATTCATTCCATGATAACCTTTTTCCCTTCCAACAAAACGATAGCGTTTTTCGTTTCCATTTAATCTATGATAAGTAAAAGCAATCTTGATAGCGCTCTCTACGGCAGTAGAGCCACAAATCGTATAAAAAATTTTATTTAAGCTATCAGGTGTTTGGCTGGCAATTTTAGTTGCAAGTTCAAATGAGCCACCAAAGCCTTGGTGAAATGGCTGACAATAATCTAATTGCTCCAGCTGTTTGGTAACGGCGTTAATAATCTCTTTTCTTCCATGACCAAGCGGGTTGCAATATAGGCCAGAACTAGCATCAATTTGCGATCTTCCTAAATGATCTTTTAAGTAAACTCCTTGAGCACCAACAATTAATCTTGGATTTTCTTTAAATTCCCTGTTTGCAGAAAATGGCATCCAATGTTCATTTAGTGAATTGGGAATTATACCTTCTTCTTTTTTCATATTAGTTACAACCAGTTTTGTATAATGAACACTCTTGTAGAATTATTAATATCCATTAACAATCAAAAAATACAGTATAATTAAATATGGAAATAGAAACAAATTCTCTCATTGTTGATAAGGAGCAGTTAATTAATTTTTTTAAAGATGGCTCTAAAGCTTCTGGTTTAAAAATAGGAACCGAGCATGAAAAATTTTTATTTAATATAAAAACTAAAAAACCTATTGGATATCAGGGACCACAAAGTATAGAAAAAATATTTGAATTATTAGAACAAAATGGCTGGATTCCTATTCACGATGAGAAAAGTGTTATCGGTTTAAAAAAAAATAATAAAAGCATCACATTAGAGCCAGGACTTCAAATAGAACTTTCTGGAGAGCCGCTTGATAGCGTTCACGAGACCTGCAAAGAAGTAAATGAATACCTAGATGAAATGGTGGAGGTTTGTAAGAAGCTCAATATTGGTTTGGTAGGAAATGGTTTTAATCCTAATGCTACTTTTGGTGAAATATCTAAATTACCAAAAAAACGTTACGATATTATGCGCAACTACATGCCAACAAGAGGTACATATGGGCTTGATATGATGCATCGTACTTGTGGAACTCAAATTAATTTAGATTATAAAAATGAAGAGGATTACAAAATAAAAACAAGAGTTGCTACGTGCTTAATTCCTATCGCACTTTCTATTTTTTCCAACTCTCCTTTCAAGGAATCAAAATTAAACAACTATTTATCCTACCGCTCCTTTATTTGGCAAAATACAGATCCGGACAGATCAGGACTCATTGATTTTTTTATGAGCGATGAAAACAGTTTTGAAAAATATGTAGATTTTGCTTTAGATGTTCCTATGTATTTTGTCACAAGAAATAACAAAACATTAGATGCAAGCGGTGAAAGCTTTAGAAATTTTTTAACAGGTGATTTAAAGAAAATACCAAACTTAAGCCAGACCTTAAAGATTGGGAGTCTCATATATCCACTATTTTTCATGAAATTCGTATAAAAACATATATGGAGATTAGATCTGCAGATTCATGTTCTTGGTCGGGACTTTGTTCTATACCTGCTTTTTGGACTGGGCTTCTCTATGACGAAGAGTCATTAAATCACGTTCATGATTTAACCAAAGATTGGAAATTTGAAGAGGTAAATAATGCTTATTTAGACGCAGCTAAAAACGGCCTGAATACCAATATGCGAAACGAACCCATTTTTGAGCATGCTAATAAATTTATTGAAATATCTAAGCAAGGGCTGGTTAGAAGGGGTATTAAAAATAGGTCTAATAAAGATGAATCTATTTTTTTAAATGAAATACAAGAAATGATTAAATCAAGAAAAACACCTGCCACCATGCTAATAGAGAAATATAACTCTAGCTGGAAAGAAAATATAAACATTTTATTTGATGAAGAAGCTTTTTAATATTGCCATACAAATGGATCCTTGGAGCACAATTAATCCCAAGGGAGACAGCACTTATAGCCTAGCACTAGAAGCTCAAAAAAGAGGAAATAAATTATTTTGTTATTCCCCCAATAATCTTTCTTTAGAAAACAATAAAGTGAATGCCAAAGGTAATTTTTTTACTTTAAACCCAAATAAAACTAAATTTTTTAGCTTTAAAAAAATAACAAAAATAAATCTAAATTCAATGGACGTCGTTTTAGTTAGGCAGGACCCTCCATTTAACATGAATTATATTACAGCAACTTATTTACTAGAAAAGCTATCAGACAAAGTATTAGTTATTAACAATCCAAAACATATTCGCGACTATCCAGAAAAGCTATCCATGTTTGACTTTGAAAAGATTATACCCCCAACTTTAGTCTCAGGTAATCTTCAGGAAATTTTGCAATTTAATAAAAAAAATAAAATTTCAATTATAAAACCACTTTATGGAAATGGAGGAGAGGGTATTGAAAAAATTGATTCAAACAAAGCTAGAAACAAAAAATTAGTAAATAATTTGCTAAAGAAATATAAATTGCCCATTATTGTTCAAAAATTTATTAAAGAAATAAGCTTAGGAGACAGAAGGATTATTTTGATTGATGGTGAATATGCAGGATCCGTTGCTCGCATACCAGCTAAGAATAGTATTAAAGCTAATTTTCATGCGGGTGGTTCAGCCAAAAAAACCAATTTAGTGTTTCGTGATAAAAAGATATGTAGTTTACTTAAACCTTTTTTGAAAAAGAAAGGTTTGTTTTTTGTAGGGATCGATACAATCGGAAATTATTTAACTGAAATTAATGTAACTTCGCCCACAGGAATTCAGGAAATTAATCAGCTCAACAATATTAAGATCGAAGAACTATTTTGGAATAAGATAGAAAAAAAATTTAAAAAAAATAATTAAATTATTATTGAGAAGTTATTTTTAAGCAAAAGATATAATCCAAAGCAATTTCATTTAAATAATCGTACCTACCGCTAGCTCCACTATGTCCTGCATCCATGTTCATTTTTAGAAGTAGTAAATTATTATCTGTTTTATAATCTCTAATTTTAGCAGTCCATTTTGTCATTTCCCAATACGTCACTCTTGGATCGGTTACACCACCAGTGATTAACATATGGGGGTATTCTTGTTTTTTTACGTTATCGTATGGTGAGTAGCTTCTTATATATTCAAAGGCTTCTTGATTATTTTTCAAGTCCCCCCACTCTGGAATTTCAGTAACAGTTAAAGGCAAATCTTCATCTAGCATGGTGTTACAAATATCTACAAAAGGAACTTGGGCAATTATTCCTAAAAAAAGATCAGGTCTCTCATTGGATATATAGCCCATTAGCAACCCCCCTGCAGAACCACCCTGGGCAATAATTTTTTTCTTAGAAGTGTATTTTTTTTTGCAAAGCATTTCAGCACATGCAATAAAATCTAAAAAAGTGTTTTTCTTTTTAAGAAGCTTTCCTTCTTCATACCATTCTTGCCCCTTTTCTCTCCCACCCCTTATATGAGCAATTGCATATATAAAACCCCTATCAATTAAAGAAAATCTACTGGTAGAAAAAGAATCTGGAATTGTAATTCCATAACTTCCATATCCATAAAGGAGCAAAGGATTAGATCCATCTAACTTCAAATCTTTTTTATAAAAAACGGTGATGGGAACCTCAGCTCCATCATGAGATTTGCAGAAAAATCTTTCACAAGTATACAAATTAGAATCAAATCCTGATGGTATTTCTTGAGTTTTTTTTAAAACTCTCTCTTTGGTTTTGCAGTTATAATCAAAAATAGATTTTGGCGTGATGGGTGATGAAAAAGAGAATCTTATCCAGTCAGTATCAAACTCATATTGATCCGAAAGATCAAGCTCATAAGCTTTTTCATCAAAATGGATAGTATGTTCTTCGTCATTATCTAAATTTCGAATAACAATTTGATTTAAGCCATCAAAACGCTGAAGGTAGATAATCCATTTCTTAAGAATTAAAAAATCTAAAATTAAAATATTTTTTTTATATAAAATAAAATCTTTCCAATTTTTTTTAGAAAAATGACTCTCTTCACAGGCCATAATTTTAAAATTTTTACACTCGTTATAATTTGTTAAAATATAAAAATGACCTTCACGATGATCTATTTCATATTCTTCTTTTTCAACTCTTTTCGAAAATAATTTAATAGGAGCATTTATTTGAGATATCTTTGGTATAGTATTCGCTGGTTTGATGATCTGCAGTTCTAATGAGTAAATATTTTTTACTTTGGGAAATAGACACAGAACAAAAAAAAGCAGAATCTTTTTCTTCAAAAATTAAGATATCTTTTTTATAATTTTCACCAATTTTATGTTGAAAGATTTTATTAGGTCTTTGATTATTATCTAGCCCAATATAATAAATGAATTGATTGTTCGTATCCCAAACAATCTCCCCTGTAGTATTTGGTATGTCTTTAGTAATAATTTTTTCCTCTACAAGATCTTCTACAGAAAGTAGGTAATTTTCACTTCCGTTTTTATCAATATTGTAGGCAATATATCGATGGTCATGGCTATGACTAATAGAGGCTATATTAAAAAATTTTTGACCGATGGATCTTTTTTGAGCATCAAAAATGACGTCAGTTTTACCAAGGTTTGATCTTTTGTAACATGGGTACTCAGATCCTTCGGCATATTCCATAAAGTAAGAAAAATTTCCGTCTTTAATAGGAACGACGAATCCTTGTCTTTAATTCTTCCTTTCAGTTCTTTGAAAATTGTTTGTTTGAGAGTTTTTTGGTCTTCTAATTGACTGTCAGTGAATTTATTTTCTTCATTTAAATAATTTAGCACTTCAGAATTTAAAACCTGAGGTTTTTGCAAAACTTCTTGCCAATTATCTTGTTTAATCCAAGCATAATCATCGTTTAATTCGTCGCTATGAATTTTAATGACTTTTGTTTCCTTGCGAAGTTTGGGTATGGTATTCTTCATTTATGAATTTTTTATTTTTAGGTATTGTTATTTTTTTAACTGTATATGGCTTTTTATGGTTGATGGCCAATGTTGAGTCCAAAGCATTTTCTACTTTTTTTAGATTTTCCACCATTGGTATATCGATCTTAGCTATCATTGTTTTATTTTTTGTGGGAAGGTATTTGCTATCACTCCCGTTTTTTGCCTTAATACTTGGAGCTTTAAAAAAAAAAGTATTTAATATTTTTAATATTGTTTACTTATTTAAACTTTTATCTTCTGCAAAAAAGCAAGGCCCATCTTTTTATCAAAAGTCACAAGGAAGTAATTCTTCTGGCATTAGTAAAGAGGAAGCCTTTCAGGTTTTGGGAGTCAAGCCAGGTTGCAATAAGGATGATATCATTAAAGCACATAAAAATTTGATACAAAGTTTACACCCAGACAAAAGTGGCAATCATTATTTAGCTAGCAAAATAAACAACGCAAGAGATATCTTATTAAAAGAATATAGTTAGCATGAGCTTTATAATAGAAACGTTTAATTATTTTTTTATCAAAAACAAACTTATAGGGTTTATAATTTTAGCAACATCTGTTTTTTTAATATACGTATTGAGCTTATTAATATGAAAAAATTTCTCATATATTTATCAATATTAATTTTAGCCATACTCATTTTTCTTAAATTTTTTTTTGATCCCATAGCAAAATCAATAATCTCAAAAAGATTATCAGTTGATACCGGCAGAGAAGTTTCTCTAGGAAAAATAAATACTAATTTTTTGAAAGGCTCCATTCAAATAAAAAATATTCAAATAAAAAATAGTCCAATATTTTCTCGAGAAAATTTGGCAACAATTTCATCTATAGAAGGCAAACTAAAATTAGATATGCTTACCTCAGGCATAATAAATTTTAGTAAAATATCGTTTGAAAATATAAATCTAAATTACGATGTCATTGTCCAAAATGGAAAAATCGTGGACAGTTTTTATTTATTGGAAGGTTTTTTAAATAAGAGTCCCAATAAGAATTCTATCGTTGAAAAATCAAAGCCCACGAAGCAAATTTTACCTGGCAATAATGAGTTAAACAAAAATAGAAAAAGTATTGATTTTGTAATTGATAGATTAATTATACCAAAAATAAATATTTCTGTATTAGCAAAAGATTTAAAATTTAAAAAAAATATTATTTTAGACAAAATGATTTTTACGAATGTGGGAAATACTAAAAATTCAAATCATTTCAAGGATGTGATTTCTGCAATTACTACCAATATCGCTGTTAAGATTAATAACGAAGTAATTGTAGAAAATATCAAGAAGCAGTTTGAAAAAAAAATAAATAAACTGTTAGGGAGTGAAAAGTTAAAATCTATATTAGGCAAAGATTCAGAGAAAGTAATTCAGAATTTAAAAAAATTCTTTAAATAATTTCTTTAATTTTTTCTAATGCGTCTTCAGGATATATTTTGTTCATACCCATTGTTCCATGACCAACAAGCTTTATATCTCGTGGCGTGATGGGAATAATTTTGTTTGAGTAATCGCTATAATTTGCGGGAGTATCACCAAAGAGACCGTAGGATGAAATGCCAAGACCTGCACATAAATGCATAAAGCCAGTGTCATTTCCTATGTAAATTTTAGACCCATCTATCAAATTAATAGATTCTTTTATGCTTTTTTCACAAAGCGAGATGATTTTAATATCTGAGAATTTTTTTTTTAATTGAGCTGCCACTGGTTGCTCATCGATTCCTCCAGCTATTAAAAAAGTGTATTTTTTTATTTTAGTTATTTCTTCAATTAGTTTTGCAAAATAATCAGTAGACCATTTTTTTGTAGGACCACTTCCCCCAACTCCAAGAATAATAGTATCATTGTTATTAGGCGGTATATTTTTTCTGTATATCTTGTAAGAAAAATTTAAGTTTTGATTGTTTAGCCACTTTGCACAAGATGCTTTTGATCTTTCTACAATATTTTCATTTTTTTTTACCCATCCATAAAAATATACATTTTTAACACCCGCTAATTTACAGATTAGTGGATATCTAATACCATAATGAAAAATATAGACTTTTTCATATAAATTTTTTTTTATAAATTTAATAAGATTTAAATTAGATTTTTGAAAATCCTCCAGAAAAAAAATGTCTTTTATAAAAGGATCATGTTCTAATGTTTCTTTAGCGCATGTTCTTTTCTTAGTTAATAAATCAACTTTTGAATTAACACTGTTCAAACAGATCTCATGAATTGCAGGTAAAAATACGCACAAATCTCCAATGCCAGGACGAGTTTGAATTATTAGAGTTTTCATTTCTTATTAATATAACTCATGCCTTCGGTAAATAAATTACTTATTTTCTATAAAGTATTTTAAATATTTGCTATTAAATCAGGCATCAAGATATTTACATTTTATGGAAATTAGAAAAAATATTTTTAAACAAAAAATTTTAAAATTTGAAAAACAGATTGGTATATGGAGCTGTTTATCTAGCAATACAGTTTCAGAAATCTTATCGATAGTAGGTTTTGATTGGATCGTTGTAGATATGGAGCATTCTCCTAACGATATACAAGAAGTGCTTTCCCAACTTCAAATTATACAAGGTTTTTCTTCTGAACCAATTGTTCGTGTTCCTTGGAATGAACCAGTAATAGTAAAAAGAGTTTTAGACATGGGAGCGCAGACTATTTTATTTCCATACATCGAAGATGAAAAAGAAGCCATCGCAGCCGTACAAGCTACAAAGTATCCACCTAAAGGAATAAGAGGTGTGATGTCAGCAGCTAGAATGAATAAATATGGAACTGTCACTGACTACTATACGAAAGCAGACAATGAAATTTGTGTTTTGGTTCAATGTGAAACCAAAAAGGCAATTAAGAATATTTCTAAAATTGCAGAGGTTGAAGGAATAGATGGTATCTTTCTTGGGCCAAGTGATCTCTCAGCATCAATTGGTAAAATAGGTCAATTTGAAGACGAAGAGGTCCAGTCACTCATTATGGAGGGGTTGGAGTATTGTAAAAAAAGTAAAAAGCCAGCCGGTATTTTAACTGCCAAAAAAGACTATGCCAAAAAGTACGTGTCGGATGGATTCACGTATGTAGCCATTAATAGTGATACAAATTTAATTGCAAGAAGCGCGGAAAATTTATTAAAAGAGTTTAAATAAATTTTTTAATGAAAATTCAAATTTTTATAGATACGGTATGTGGTTGGTGTTTTATTGGCAGCCAAAGGTTAATTTCATCCATTCAAGAACTAAATAAGATTTTGAGATTATCTATGTTCCTTTTCAATTGAATCCAGATATTCCGAAGCAGGGAATGAATAGGACAGAGTATGTGCAAAAAAAGTTTGGAAGTTTAGAAAATGCAAAGCCTATGTACGACAATATGGTCCTAGAAGCCCAAAAAGAAAGTCTGCAGTTCAAGCTAAGCAGTATTACAAAAACTCCCAATACAGTGGCTTCCCATATATTGATTGATCTTGCTAGAAAAGAAAAAGTTCAAAAAGAAGTTGTCTATAATATTTTTTCAGATTATTTTGAAAAAGGGATTGATATTGGCGATGAGAACAATTTGGTAAAAGTTGGAGTAAAGCATGGTATTGATGAGGATATCTTAAAAAAAGAGTTACGATCTTCAGAAAACATAAACAAAGTAAACAAGATGGATGCAATTGGAAGAAAAATGGGAATCACAGGGGTACCATTTTATATATTTAACGAAAAAATTCTTCTATCAGGAGCTCAGCGACCAGAGGCAATATTAAAAGCAATAGAAGAGGCTCAGTGAAAATAAAAGCAAAAACTAAAATGAAGAAGAAAACTCTTTCTAAAAAGAAAAAGATTAAAACTTCTAAGCTTAAAAAAACAAAACCAGCTCGTTCTAAAAAGAACACCAAATTAGTAAAA
>JGI20157J14317_10004869_pt1 | contig 10197 bp, 8 predicted proteins | sample COG_07_FD_14317 | JGI IMG/M metagenome (IMG submission 14317)
AAATAGTTTTAAGAAAAGAAATAATAAATTAAATACTCAAAAAGGTGGTATATATATTTTCCCAAAAGCAAGAAAAGCAGCAAAAGCAGCAAAAGAAGCAGCAATAAAAGCAAAAGAAGCACAAAATTTAGAGAAAGAGAGCCAAAAGATTGAAGAAAATATAAAACTATTTGGCAAAAATAATGAAAAATTATTTGATAAATATAAATTTACTTTATCTAAATCTAATAATAATAATAATGATAATATAGTAAAGACTTTAAATAGTAATAAATTTAGTAAAATCGTAATAAATAATAACAATATAGAAGCCATACTATTAGATGAATATTTATACGAAGAATTTAAAGCGATATTAGATTTTGATGATAACGAGTTTCATATGCAAATAAAATTTATAGAAGATTTAATACAGATTATAACAAAAAAAAACGCATCAAATAATCAAATTCTTCAGCAATTAAAAAAAGAAAACTTATTACTTGAAAAAGAAATGGAAAACAAATTTGGAAACAAAGTAAAAGAAGATATTAAAAACAAACATAATAACGAAAATAATATAGAAACCCAAGTACATATATTTTGTAAATTACAAACTGTTTTTGATAGAGAATGTAATGCTATATTTGAAACAATACTAAAAATAAAATATTATACACAATTAAATAATTTATATAAAGAAAAAATAGAGGGATATAAAAAATACTCCAAGGCTAATCACAATTTTTTTAAGAATCAAAATAATAAAAAACAACAAAGAGAAAAACAAATAGAACTAGCACAAGAACAACAACAAAAAGAAAAAAATAAAGAAATTTTAAAAAAATATTTTTATAATAAATCAGAAATACAAAAAAATTATAATGGTAAACATTTAAATAAAAGAATACATATTCTTACCAAGAAAAAAATAAATAATGTAGAAACAAAGAATACAAATAATACAAAAGTAAATAATACTGTAAATAGTTTATTTAAACAAGGTAATATGTCTTATATTCAACCCGAAATGCTAACTTTATTAAAAAATACTTTTACATCAAAACGTGAATTATTAACGTTTTTAAGAGATTTAAAAAAAGAACAAAATAATAAAAATAACGAAAATCCATATGTAATAATGACTAATAATAATAAAAAACAAGTATTAATAGAATATTTTAGAAATAATAGAATTGATAGAATAAATAAAGAATTGTTAGAAATAATAAAGAAAGACAGACATAGTTATACTGTAAATCAAGCAATACATTTAATATTTTGTAATTTTACTAAAAATCCACCCTGTAAAATAAATGAAAATAAACAAACTGAATTAAAAGACTATGCCAATGGTAATATTAACACTTTATTAAAGTTTATAGACGAATTATTAAAATTAGATAATGAAAATGTATATGAAAATATGAGTAATTTAATACCTGTTAATTTAAATAAAAACCGTGATGAATTAACAACATATTTTTTAGCAGATTTTAGTAATTATGAAAATGATAAAAATATAAATAAAATAAATATAGATTTTTTTAAAAAAATAAAAACATTTGTGGAATCTAATTATAATAGTTTAACTACATCTCAAGGTCCTTATGAAATAGATAATTATTCTACAATAAATAATAATAATAGCAACAAATACACTTTTGACGAAATTGTTAATAGTTTATTTAGTTGTAATACAATCAGAACACTAATGGAATGTGAAATAGATATAGATATGATAAAAAAATTAAAAGAATATACAAAAAATATTAAGACATTAGTAGAATTTTTAAGTAAATTATTAGAAGATGCAGGTATAAATACAAATGAATACGCATCTTTTGATGAAATATCAGCAATACCGGAAGAAAATCTATATACATCTTATAATTCTAAAATTAATTCTACATATCAAAATTATCTTACTGTGCCTTCGAGAAATAGTAATCCTTTTGTAGTTAATAATGATTATGCCCATCTATCAACCTTTCAAAAAAAAGGTAATAAAAATAAAAATACTACATATTCACAATTAAATAGAGGTACTATAACTACCAGACCTAAGTCTACTAATAATGATTTAGTACCAATATTTAATTTAACTGAACAAAACCCCCACGGTAAGCCCACCTCCCGTCGTTCCAAAGCCATACCCCGCACTAGCACCCTCACCCGTAAGCGTGCCCCATTATCCTTCATTGGCTCTCCCTAAAATCCCAATTTAATTTATTTTTTAAATATTTTTAACATTTTAATAAAAAAAAAATCTAATACTATAAATAGATAATAGTTATAATAAATTTTTTTTAAAATGGCTGTTATAAAAACGAAAACTAAATTTACTAAATCTAAATTTACTAAAAATAAATATTCTACTAAAAAGAAAAATGTTTCTAGAATGACAAAGAAAATGAATGTTATGAAAGGGGGTAGTAAGGGGAAGCCTCTTGGGAGTATGAGGAGTGGGAGTATGAGTGGGAGTATGAGTAGAAGGCGTGGGAGTATGCAACAAATTCCAACCCCAGTGCCACCCCCAGTGCCACCAAAAATAAACCCCTCTTCTTTATATACTGTTCCTAATAAAAAGAAATCAGTGACAAATACTTTTAAGTCTAATCCTAATCCTAATCCTAATCCTAATCCTAATCCTAATCCTAATCCTAAATACGTAAATATTGCTCCTAATAAACCTATAATTAATAACAATATTGTTAAAAAGTATTTTTTAGGTGAAGGTAAAAAATTAAATACAGGAAGTAGATTTGCTAGAATAAAAATTGATAACCTAAAAACAAATTTACAAAAAACAACAAATTTAGCAGAAAAGAAAAGAATAATATTTAATACTTTACGTGGAAAATATGAACCAGCCATTGTAAAATATGCAATTGACAATCCTAAAATGTTTATAAATCTATTAGAAAAGGAGGCTACATTCCAGCATCAAATGGAAGGAATTTATGTAGATCCAACAACCTTGAATTTCTAAACAAGTAATAATACTATCTTTAATTAATTAAAAAAATATGTAGGTAAAAGAGCACTGAGCACTGAGCACTGAGCACTACTAACTAATTTTTAATTCATTTTTAACATTTTAACATTTTAACATTTTAACATTTTAAAAATAAAAAAAATATAAAAATCAAACAAAATTAATTATTTATTGAGTTAAAAGACTGCCTTTACCGCTCCAAAAGTCTTCATTGGTAGATTTTTTCATATATGCTTTATTACAACGAACGGCATAATCATAATCACGGACAATTAAGCGTGTATCGGAACCACCACGTCTCCAACTAGGGGCAACAGATTCTTGAACAATATGGTCGACATTTTGAACATTGTGTGAAAGATGGTCGATTAAAGGGGTATATTGTTGAGGGATAGTAATACCAGAAAGGGTATTGCTACTTCTTTTAATTTTAGTATCTTCGGCAAATTTAAGTTCGCTTTCTTCGTCGGCTTTTAAGTTTCCACGTCCCATATAAGGAACGGTTTTGTAAGGACGTTCGAATAATTGTTGATTACATTTGGGGTATTTTTTATGTAATCCAATACGTAATTTACTACCATCATCGACAACACAGGGGTTTTCAGTTCCAACACCGTTTTTAAAGGGCATAGAAACATTGTCGGTGGCGTGCTTAACAGTCTCGGGGATAAGACATTCACAATCATAAAGATTGGTGACGCTGTAATTACCTGGACCAATGGATTGACGAGTATCAATATCTACAAAACATTTATCATCGTGAGACATGGCTTTGTAATTAATATTGAACTTTTTAGAGCCATCACGGTTAATACAATTGCGTTGTTGGTTAAGCATAGCATTCTTATTATCAAAGTTTAATTCATTAGAACTCATTTTAAATTTATTATTATTATAATAATTATATTATATTATATATATATTATATTTATTAAATATTTTTTATTTTTATTTTTAATTTAATTTAATTAAATAAATATAATTATTTTAATTAAATATAATTTGTATTTGTATATTTGTATTTAATAGATAAATGTTAAAGTATTTAAATATAAAACAACTAGTATATAAATACGTATAATATAGTTATAATATTTCGTAATTAATATTAATTATTTAATTAAATTTAAAATAAAAATTAAATAAACTATATAAATATTAAAATATAAATAAAATAAATAAAATAAATTATATAAAATGTCAAAACCAAATCTCCCAACGTGTAAATTAGATGATGAAAGTTGTAATACATTATTTACATCTGTTATTGAAAAATTAAAAATAGAAAATCCAACTTTTTTTTATCCTATTTATAAAAAATTAGTTGATGAAAATGCAACATCTGAAGAATTAAAAAATTTAGTATTAGATAGTAAATATAAATGTAAAGAAATTATAGAAAAAATTATAGATAGTGATGATGATGATGTTTTTTCAACAGATGAAGAAGATATAGAAACAGATGACGAACTATTAAATGAAGAAACGATGTCTAATAAATCAGATAATCAAAATGATAATCAAAGTGATACTAATAGCATTAAAAGTAATGAAGAAGATAATGAAACACAAAATGAAACACAAAATGAAATACAAAATGAAACTATATTAGACAAAGAAGTAAAAGATACACCAATTGAAGATGATGAGAATAATGAAGAAGATTATATAGATGCTTATGATAATTATGATGATAAAGAAGTTGAAGAGGCAATTAATAATACTTATTTAGCAACTGCTATTATTGAAAGAATGAATAAATCAACTAATGAAAAAACCCAAAGAGAAGAAGTAATACATATTAAAAAAACGGCTTTACTTGACCCATTAAAAGTGATGCAGGACGAGTATGTTATTCCTGGTAGATTACAAAATAAAACTATGAATGACGAAGCCTTGAAAAATACAACTAGTAAATTAAATTCATATAACAATTGTGGTCATGTTGAATCCTTATTTTTATATCTTGGAAATAAATTAGTTGAAACAGGTAAATGTCCTTCATTTCCTTATTATTATGGTTGTATAAATGGCGAAGACCCTAATTATCATCATAATATTACAGATGAATATGAAACTGTCTCTAGAACCAAATGGTTTAAAGACCGTGTTAAAAATGATTTTGATTTACTTATTATTGAGGATAATGATGATATTGAAGATGATGAAAACCAAAGTCGTAAAATTAGAAGACCATCTAGTTGTATAAGTGATAACGATGAGAGTGATAATGAAAGTGATTTTAAGTTTAGTGACGACGACGAAGATGACGATGATGACGACGATAAAACTAAATTTAGTATAGATGATGAACCTGAAGAACCTGAAGAAAAGAAAACAATTGATGTTTCAGCGGATAGTGTTATAGATGCGATTGATACTCAACTCGACACTATTAATAAAACTATTGAAGAAACTGAACTAAGCAATAATGAAGAAAATCAAGATGAAATACTACCAAAAATAGTTGATGTATCTTTTATAAAAGGTATTGATGATGAAGATTTTGAATTTTCTATTGATATTAATGATAATGATAATGATAATAATAATGATAATGATACTACTCTAGAAGGTGGCAATGTAAAAGAAGAAGATCAAACTGAAGACAAAACTGAAGACAAAACTGAAGACCAATCCGAAGACCAATCCGAAAACAATAGTGATATTGAAGATTTTATTGAAGAATTAAGTGATATTGATGAAGATAATTTATCAATAACAGATTTTGAAGATAAACCAGGAAGTCTTTATTATGTTAAATGTGAAAAAATGCCAGTTAGTTTATCATTAATGGAAAAATTAGATGATACACTTGATAATATGTTAGACAATGATTATTCTATGAGTGAAACTGAATGGTTTGGTATGTTTTTTCAAGTAGCCTTTGGTTTAGCAGTAGCACAAAAATACTTTAATTTTGTTCATAATGATTTACATTCGAGTAATGTTATGTTTAAAAAAACACTTCTTAAATATTTGTATTTTCAAGTAAATAATCAATATTATCGTATCCCAACCTATGGTAAAATTACAAAAATAATTGATTTTGCTCGTGGCACTTTTAAATTAGGTGATAGATGGGTATTTAGCGACCAATTTAAAGAAGATGGCGATGCGTCAGGACAATATGATTATCCAGTTGATGGTAGTTTAAAAAATTGCGAACATAAACCTAATCCCAGTTTTGATTTAGTCAGGCTTGGAACAACAGTAATACAAAGATTAGAAGATGCTCCTAAAGTTCGTGAATTTGTAGAACAAATCACATTAGATGATTTTGAAAATAGTCTATGTTATGATGAAGATACATTTGAATTATATGTTGATATTGCTCATCATTGTCATAATGCTATACCCATTGAAGTAATGATGAGAAAAGAATTTAAACTGTTTAAAATTAATAAGCAAAATATTCCAAAAGGACAATATGTTTTTAAGTATTAGAATGATTATTATTTGTTTAGTTTAATTATTTTATTTAGTTTTATTTTAATTATTTTATTTAGTTTTATTTTATTTAGTTTTATTTTAATTATTTAATAAATTATGAAAAAGTATGAAAAAGTATGAAAAATTATGAAAAAATAAATTTAAGTATTTAAAATTTGAGTATTTAAATTAAATTGGCAAAAAAATTAAAAAGATAATAAAAAATTAGGATACTACGGAAATAGTTGGGAACGATCCAACGACCTAACGGTTAACAGCCGTTCGCTCTACCACTGAGCTATATCTCCATATTATATATATAACAATTTCTTTAAATTGAAATAATTGTAATTTAATTAAACTAAAATAATTATAAAAAGCAAAAAAAATAAAATTAAAAATCGTAAAAACAAATTAAATACTAAAAATTAAATTAAACACAAGTTAATTCATAGACACTTCCATATGTGCGGGTTTCCAATATTCAAATGTATTACCAATTGGTCTTTTAATAATCAAAGGTATTTTACGTTGTCTTAATTCTTCTTCAGCAATAGAAATAACACTTTGTCCAGGACTTATTTTAATATTAGGTGTTGCTCCACATTCAATTTGTGTTGCTCTTTTACCAATTAATAATGCCATTTCATATTTTGTAATACGTGGATTTGTTTTATTTTTAGTATAATCATAATTCATCATTACATTTCTAACATCTAAATCATCTTCATCAAACATATCAACTGTATTATTTGTTTGTTTTGCTTCTTCAATTTTAGGTTTAGTAGCAGTAGCAGGTGTTGAAGCAATAGATTGTGATTTTTTTACGTCAGGCTCTTTTTTCTTCACTTCAGGCTCTTTTTTCTTCACTTCAGGTTCTTTCTTCTTCACTTCAGGTTCTTTCTTCTTCACTTCAGGCTCTTTCTTTTCAATAATAGGTTCTTTTATACTTTTAGAAGGCTTAATTATAGAGATAGTTTGTTTATCTTTAGTATTATCTTTTTCACTATCATCTTCTTTTTTATCTTCTTCCACTGGCTTTTCTTCTTCCACTGGCTTTTCTTCTTTTGAATTAAGTTTTTCAACCTTAATAATATTTTTATTATCTTGAGGTTTATCTATTTTAGATTGTATTTTAATTTTTTTAGGAGGCATTTTTAAATTATAAAAGTTTAAACTGATAAATCTATAAATTAGTTATTAATTCTATATAAAATATTAATATAATAATTATTATTTTATTTTATATTATATATATTATTTTTATATTAATTAAATCATATGATATTAATTAAATAGTATGATATTTAAAAATCAATTTTAATTTATAGTAAAAATAAACTCTATCAAATAATTTAATATATACTAGATAATAAGTTAATTACTGGAGTTTCAAAAAAAAATACAAGAAAACCCATAACACATCCAAGAATACCTCCAATAATAACTTGTTGTATAGTATGACATCCTTCTATATAAACTCTACTATATGAAATATAAGTTGCAATTCCTAATATAATTATACAAGAAAGTATTATCCATATATAACCAATTATTGTTATTGGTTTATTCTCTTTATCATTATTATACCAGTTTTTAATTATTTTTAAAATAAAATAAATTGCAACAGACCAGGCAATTTGACTATGTCCGCTAGGCATTCCATACGTTGTAGAAAGGAGACCATCTAAATATGTTCCACAACTTGTAGCATTTTCTGGTCTTTTACCAATACCTAAAAGTGGTATAGTTTCTATATTAAATAATGAATAAATAGATTTACTTATATATTTTAATAAAATATTACTAATAACAATAATATTAAATGTAATAAATAAATATAAAGAAGAATAAGATGGTTGTATTATACAATATAATAATAAAGCATAAAAATATAGTATTGGAGAAGACCTTGCTAGTGTAGGATTTAATTTATAACGTTTTTCTGTATTCATTTTAATTATATTAATACTAATAAACTTAAAATAATAATATAAACTTAAAATAATAATATTATTATATTATAATTATATTAATATATAGTAATATTATTCTAATTTATACTTATAATTATAATGAAAACAATGTATAAAAATGAAACATTAGTAATATTATGTTATATGATAGTATTAATAATACTTTATTGTATTTATTTAGTATATCATTATTATGTTAGTAATAAAAATAGTAATAATAAAAAGAATAAAATAAAAAAAGAGTATTTTAACAATAATAGTAAAAGAAGTAAAATGATGAAAATATATAAAAATAGTAATATATTAGACCCTGATGAAGACCCAGATGATGAAGGTGATGACCCTGATAGTAGTTATGGTAGAGACCCTGATTCACAGTATTTAATTTAAACACTTATGTTTTATTAGTAGATGTTTTATTAGTAGATTTTTTACCTTTGCTTTTACCTTTACTTTTATCTTTGATAAATTTATCAAGTATTTTAATACATTCAGAACCTGGTGTATGTAATTTTTGTTTAATTTTATTTTCTAATTGTTCTACTGTTAATTTATTATTTTTTTCAAACATACAATGACATAATTTTTTAGCAATAGTTTTATCAAGTTGTATATTATTATATTTTTTATTTTTTACTTTATTAATACATAATTTACTTATATTTTCATTTAAGTCAGTTAAATTATAAAGTTCTCCAATAGTGGTATCACTTTTTATAGTTTTAATACTAGATAAAGTTGATAATGATTTTTGACTTTTTAAATCTGATAAAGTCTTAATGCTAGATTGTGATTTACTTAAACTTTTCGATTGTGATTTACTTAAACTTTTCGATTGTGATTTACTTAAACTTTTCGATTGTGATTTACTTAAACTTTTCGATTGTGGTTTATTTTTTTTAAGAGTTGTGTTATGATGTCTAGATTTTTTAGTTTTGGTATGCACTTTACTTTTGTTATGTGCTTTAGTTTTGTTATGTGCTTTACTTTGTTTAGATTTTTTACTAACAACCATTATTAAATATAATTTATAATATTAAATATAACATAGAAAATATATTATATAAATTAAATACTTTTTATTTAAATTATAAATAATCTAAAATAGTCTAAATATAAATAGGTAATTAGTCTAGATATAAATAGTTAATTAGTCTAGATACAAATAGTTAATTATTCTAGATACAANTAAATACATATTCCCAATAATAGTATAATATAGATTACAAAATAAAATAAATAATTCATATCTCCATATATTTTTTCATTACTTTCATAATAATAATAAAGTATTGCTATTAATAAACTTTTAAAATAGGTTCCCATAAAATTAGGTCTAAAATATTTTACTAAATTGTCTTTATTAAATACATAAAATANCCATAGAATAGGTAAAAAATGCCATAGTAATATAAATATTACAAAAATACATTTATAACTATCTCTATCTAGTTTATTTGGTAATACTTGTTCTAATAATCCTTTCATTAATTCATCTAAATCTGTCATCATCATATATGTAATTATAATAGAATTTGTAATAACTAATGGAGCAACAATAAATAATAATTCATACGCATTCATATAATAAGCAACAAAACTTAATATAATTGATAAATTAGAAATATAACGAAAGGATAACATTGACTTTATCCAGAAAGAAAATGGTAAAACATCATTGTTTGTATTCATCTTAGTTCTATTTTTCTCTATAGTTTAATTTATTAATAATAATATTATAAATTTAATTTATTAATAATAATATTATAAATTTAATTTATTAATAATAATATTATAAATTTAATTTATTAA
>JGI20157J14317_10004878_pt1 | contig 10191 bp, 6 predicted proteins | sample COG_07_FD_14317 | JGI IMG/M metagenome (IMG submission 14317)
ACTAATAATTTTCCTGAATTTACAGGGAGGCTTTGTCCCGCACCCTGTGAAGCAGCGTGTGTATTAGGAATTATCAATCCACCGGTTTCTATCGAAATGATTGAAAAATATATAGTTGAAAGAGGTTTTGAAGAAGGATGGATAAAAGCTAATCCTCCTTTAAATAGGACTGGAAAAAAAGTCGCAGTTGTTGGATCTGGTCCAGCTGGATTGGCAGCGGCTCAACAATTAAATAAAGCTGGTCACTCTGTTGATGTATATGAAAGAGATTCTAAAATTGGTGGTTTATTAAGATATGGAATTCCTGATTTTAAGATGGAAAAGAACATTATTGATCGAAGACTATCTATTCTTGAAGAAGAGGGAATTAATTTTTTTACTAACAAAGAGGTTGGGAAAAACTATTCTGTTAATAATTTAAAAAAATACGATTCAATTGTACTTTGTGGTGGAGCAACGATTAAAAGAAACTTGCCAATAAAAGGATCTGATTTAAAGGGTGTCAAGCAAGCTATGGATTTTTTAAAGCTTCAAAATGAAGTTGTTGACGGCTTAAATAAAACTACTGAACCTTTAAATGCGAAAGATAAAAATGTCATAGTTATTGGTGGTGGTGATACTGGATCAGATTGTATTGGAACTTCTAATCGTCAGGAAGCTAAATCTGTAACAAATTTTGAGATAATGTCAAAACCAAATGAGAACAGAACAGATGAAAACCCTTGGCCATATTGGCCATTTAAGCTAAAAACAACTTCATCACATGAAGAAGGTATTCATAGAGAATGGAGTATACTTACAAAAGAATTTATTGGTGATGAAAACGGAAAAGTAAAAAGTCTTAAAACAGTTGAAGTTGAATGGATTAAAAAAGAAGGTGAGAGACCCCAACTAAAAGAAATTTCAGGATCAGAAAAATTATGGCCTTGTGATTTAGCATTACTGGCTTTAGGTTTTACTGGTCACGAACCTGATTTAATTGATAAACTAAATTTAGAAACTAATATTAGTAATCAGATAGTAACTAATAATTATCAAACTAGTGTTTCTAATATATTTTCAGCTGGTGATATGAGAAGAGGACAATCTTTAATTGTTTGGGCAATTTCTGAGGGAAGAGAAGCAGCTTACCAGGTTGATAAATATCTAATGGGACATTCTGAGTTAGAAACTAAAGAAAAAGGTGATTTACCAACTGTATAAGTTGGATTTAATTAAAAAAATTCCAAACTAGTCCAAATCTTATTATAAAATCTCTGTAAGGATAAGATGGTGAGGAATAAAAGTTGTTTCCTGTTGTTGTTGAATTTATATGTTCTGCTTTTAAATATAATCTTGTTTGTTGGATTTTAGCATTAACAAAAACATCTATCATAGGAAATCCTCCAATTTGCTTTTCAGACTGAATATGAAATGAACTGACTAAAGGATTATATTCGTTGGCATGGAATTTTGAAAAATATTTAAATGAGATACCTGCTTGAAGAAACATTGCCTTATTAAAAACATTGTTTGAGTAATAAAAAGTATTTCGTGTAATAAGGTCGGGTAAATTTAAAACTTTTTTGTCCTGATTTACTGATTGATAAATAAAAGAGTTGTCTAAAGCAAATTTTCCAAATTTAAATTCTTTTTGCCATTTAAATTTCAAATACTTTATAGAATTTAAATATTGACTAACATTAGGAATTAAATTAGTATCCCCTTCATTGTTTATTGAATTGTTATTTAATAATTCAAAATAGGTTAAATTATCAATCAAACGGTAATCTAAACTTAGAGATCCAAATGAATTGGAATTTAATTTGAAAAATAAATTTTTAATCTCCAACAAATTCAATTCTTTTTGCCATCCAACATCATTGTATGCGCTGTCAAATAACTCAAAATTAAAACCAGGATGCTTGGTTAAAATATTTAATCCAAGTGAATAATTAATATTTGAAGTATATTCTGAATCAAGGGTGAAATTTAAAAGATCTCCTAATCTACTTCCAAACAAATTTTTAGAAAATTTTGCACTTACATTATGATTAAAAATTGATTTTTTTAAAGAAAAAGAAAGTGAATTTTCATTTTCTTTAAATCCATTATAATTATCACTTAGAGCGTTTGTTTTATAATTGTAATTATAATTTAAATAAGAGACCATTACATTTCCAAAAAAATTTGACTTTAAACTTGTATAAAAAACATTAGTTATTGTCTTAAGTTCGGTCTTATCACTAATTGAATTTGTAGCTGTTCCGTAATAATCACTCGATTCAGTTTGTTCAAAAGAGTTATACATAGTTTCGTATTCGAAAACATGACCCAAAGAAAAAGTATTTGATTTTTTTAATTTGAACAATAATATGTTCTGGTCAAAGAAATATCTTTTATTTAAAAAGTAACTAGTCGCGTTTTCAAATTTTACCGAAAGTTTTGATCTTTCCGAAAATAAATTATCCTCAGATTCAAAATTAAGAATAGATGCATTTGTTAATCCACCATTCTCTCTGTTCTCTAAATTTTGACTTACATAATGTGTCCTTAAACTATAATTTTCATTTTTAGATTTATAGTTTGAAGAAAAAACAAATTGCTTTAAACCTGATAATATATTTTGATAATTACCTAATGATCTCATTCCTTTAAAACCAATTGAAAAGTTAAAATTTTCTGACGTATTTGTTGAAAATAACACATCGGTAAATTGACCTTGTTTCATAACTGATTTAAATAACAGTTCAGTTAATGGCGTAGGGACGTAATAATAGTTAACATCGCTAGATTTTAAATATATGTCTTGCTTTGAATTAAAACTAAAAACCGGTAAAGAGGAGTTTTGAAAATTTGATGTAAGTGAATTATAAGTTTGACCTAAATTTGAAAACTTTAATTTTTCAAAATTATCATTTCTTAAAAAGTTAAATCTATAAAATTTTTTTATTGTTAATGAGGTATCAACATATGTTGTGTCACTATGGTTTTTAAAAATCAAATACTGCTTGATTGAAGCTAAATTTTTTCCAGCTACTGAATCTTTTTCAAGTCCAACAGAGTTTTTAAAAGAGTCAATTAAATTTAAATCCTGACAAAGCGAAGTGTTGACTGAAAATATTAATATTAAAAAAAAGTAATAAAACTTCATTCTTTGTATTTGAATCAAAGTTATTCATTTCATTTCATTTATTATTTTAATTATTTCTTAAATTTAAATAAAGTCATTTATGTTAATTAATTCATATTCAAAACTTATTGAATGCGGAACAGATGAAGCTGGAAGAGGGTGTTTAGCTGGTCCAGTCACAGCGGCGGCAGTAATATTACCAAATGATTTTAGAAACACAGAACTAAATGATTCAAAAAAGCTATCGGAATCAAAAAGAAATGATTTAAAAAAAATAATTATTGAAAAGGCAATAGATTATTCAATAGTTCACATTCCTGTACAAGTAATTGAAAAAATCAATATTTTAAATGCTTCAATTTTAGCAATGAATACAGCTATTGAAAATTTAAAAATCGTTCCTGAATTTATAATTGTAGATGGCAATAAATTTAATACTAAAAATAAAATACCTTTTAAATGTATAATAAAAGGCGATACAAAGTACATGAGTATAGCTGCTGCTTCAATACTTGCAAAAACATCAAGAGATGAATTAATGTTTTCACTATCGAAAAAATTTCCATTGTATCAATGGAACAAAAATAAAGGTTATCCAACTAAAAAACATAGAATAGCTATATCAAAATATGGTATAACTAAACATCATAGAAAAAAATTTAAGTTGTTATAAAATAAAATAATTGTTCATTACTTTTACTACACGATTTATATGAAAAATAAAATATTCTTACTACTGACATTAATATTTATAGGATGTCAAAATGAAAAGAAATACAATAGTTTAATAGACCTAGTTCCATCCAATCCGTTAATACTTATCAAATATAAATCGAGCAGTAATGCTCAAAAATTTAATCAAATTTTTAATAATCTTATTAATATAAAAATTGATTCAGTTTTGACAAGTTATGAAAAAGATGAGGTACTAATCAGCTATCACAAAATAGGTAAAAAAAGTATTGTTCCAATTTACTTCACTAATTCAGAAAATAAAAAAATAGAGTCTAAAGTAGTAATTGATTCAATCTTATACGATGGTTCTATTATTAAAAGAATTGGAACTGAGAAAAAATATAAATTCGTAACCAACAAAAACAATGTTACCATTGAATCTGAAAGTAAATTACTTGTTGAAAACACGATTAGAAAATCCAATCATGTTTTTAAAGAAAAGGTTAGCGATTTAAAAAAACTTTACAATATTTCAAATTCAAAAATTGCACTTTTCATCTCAAATGATTTTAAAAATTATATTGAAAATAAAGAGCTTTTTAGTTTATTTAATATTAATAAATTATCAAATTGGATTCAATACGATATTGATTTAAATCAAAATGGAATAACATTAAATGGTTTAGCTTTTCAAAATGATTCAATTCCTAAAGAAATATCTTATTTAAATGGAATAAAACCAGTAAAAGTAATTTTATCAATATAATTCCCAATAACTTTTCTGATTTTCAAAGAACTAGTTTTAACTATTATAAATATCTAGAAAATTTTGAAAAAAACGAATCAATAAAAAAAATAAATGAATTTAAAAAGGACTCTATTTTATTTGAAATTGATGAATTTGGACTTTTAAAAAATAAACTTGATTCGATAATACTCGTTAATTTTGAAGATAAATTATTTTTAAATAATGAGATTTTAAAGAATAGTGAAAACAACTATAGTTATAGAGATATTAAAATACATAAATTAAGAAATCAAATAATTGATTACCAACATTTGAAATTTATTAATTATAAATTGAAACAAAACTATGCTAGTATTATTGAAAATAAACTAGTAATAAGTAATTCCAAAAATAGTTTGGAAAAAATAATTATAAATATTTCAAACTCGTCAACTATCAAAAATGAAAATAAGTTTAGCCAATCATTTGAAAATATTCCGGAAAAAAGTAATTATTTAAAAGTTTACAACTTAAAAAACTCTAAAGAGAAAACTTTAGAATCATTGAATATTTCAAATAAAAAATTCCCGTTCATGATTAATCATACTAGATTAGATGATAATATAGTTTACAATTCATTTAGTGTTATAAAATCGATTGAAGAAAATAAAAAAAATGGAATAAACTTAGATTATAGTTTTAAAACTGATAACCCAATAAACTTAACTCCCAAATTTGTCACGAATTATGTAACAAAGAAAAAAGAAATAATAACACAGGACATAAATAATATTTTATACCTAATATCATTGGATGGAAAATTAATTTGGAAAGAAAATATAGGCTCTAAAATTATTGGAGAAATTCATCAGATTGATCTTTACAAAAATGGCAGATTGCAATATGCATTTAACACAGACAGTGATTTTCAAATAATAGATAAAAATGGAAATCAGGTTAAAAAAATAAAAAATAAAAACACTTTAGGCTTGACTGTCTTTGATTACGATAAATTAAAAAATTACAGATTCTTATTATTTGATAATGAAATTAAAATATTAGATTCCAAAATGAAGAATGTTAAAGGATTTATCAAGAAAAATATTATTGGTATTCAAAAAAACAATCCAAAACATTTTAGAATTGGTAAAAAAGATTATTTAATATTTAACTCTAACAATAAACTTAAGATTACTGATAGAAGAGGTAATATTAGAATTAAAAATAATCTTATTAATATTGAAAATGAAATATTTTTAAATCAAAATTCATTTACCACAATTGATTCTAAAAATAATGTTGTAAAAATCAATACTAAAGGAGAAATTATAAAAAAACCATTGCCATCTGAAAGTAAATATCTCTTTAGTGCAGATAAAAATAATTTAGTTCATATTAGCGAAAATATATTAACAATTAACGGAAAAGTAAGTGAATTAGAATTTGCTAATTACACTAAGCCAATTATTTTTAATAATAAACTTATCGATAATATTTCTCTAACAGATAAAGATCAAAAACTAATATATCTTTTTGACTCAAATTCAAATTTAGTTCCGAATTTTCCAGTATTTGGTTCAAGTAAAATTGATTTGTTTGAAGATAAAAATTCAAGAAAATATATTACTTCTGTTGGTGAAAGTGACGAAATACTAGTTTACTCCCTCTACTAATTCAGCAGAAAATATTTCAATAAAATGTTGTGTTATTATTTTTGTGACTTGATTTAAACTGATATTCCTACCTGTCTCTTTTTGAATTGATGTCACAGATTTATTTGAAATTCCACACGGTATAATGTTTTCAAAATAACTTAAATCATTATTAACATTGAGAGCTAAACCGTGCATAGTTACCCAACGACTAGCCTTTACACCCATGGCGCATATTTTTCTAGAAAAAACTAAATCTGAATCAATCCAAACTCCAGTTTCATTTTGACCTTTCAGAAACTATTCCAAAATCATTTAATGTTCTGATTATTGTTTCTTCTAAGAATCTTAAATATTTGTGGATATCAGTGAAAAAATTATCTAAATCCAGTATTGGATAGCACACAATTTGGCCCGGACCATGACAAGTTATGTCACCTCCTCTGTTTGTATTAAAAAATTGAATCTTCTTGTCATCTAATTCATTTTTATTCAATAATAGATTATTAATATCACCACTTTTACCAAGAGTGTAAACATTGGGATGTTCCACAAAAATTAAATGATTATCAGTTTCTATTTTAGTATTATTTTTTCTGTTTTTAAGTTTTATATCTATAATTTGGTTAAATAATTGAAGTTGATAATCCAAAGCATCCTGATAATCCACTAATCCCAAATCGTGAACAATAATTTGCTTATTCATAAAAATTAATTTTTAGGATTATTTAAAATAACTAAAGCAGCTATTACACCAGGAACCCATCCACATAACGTTAAAATAAAAACTATAATAATTGATCCGCATCCTTTATCTAAAACAGAAAAAGGAGGAAATAGAATCGATAAAATTACTCTCCAAAAACTCAACAACTTAATTTAAGATTAGTAATGTAAATATATTAATTAAATGAAGAATGAAATACAAACCTTCCTTTGAAATTGATTGATTATATTTGAAAAAAAAAACAAACATGCTATCTGAGCAAGAGCAAATTAGAAGAGAAAAATTAAATAAGTTAAAAGAAATGGGAATTGACCCATTTCCAGCAGCATTATTTCCAATAAATACTAATTCTTTGGAAATCATTTCAAATTATAAAGAAAATAAAAAAGTTTCAATTGCTGGAAGACTAATGTCAAGAAGAATACAAGGGAAAGCAAGTTTTGCAGAAATACAAGATAATAAAGGGAAAATTCAAGTTTATTTTAATAGAGACGAAATATGTACTGGAGAAGATAAAACCATGTACAACGAAGTTTATAAAAAACTTCTTGACTTTGGAGATATTATTGGAATAGAAGGTGAATTATTTACTACTCAAGTTGGTCAAAAAACAATTCTTGTTAAGAATTTTAAATTATTATCAAAATCTATTAAACCAATTCCACTTCCTAAAACAGATTCAGATGGAAACACTTACGATGAATTTTCAGATCCAGAGTTAAGGTATAGACAACGTTATGTAGATTTAATTGTTAACCCTGAAGTCAAAAAAACATTTATAAAAAGAACTAAAATTATTAATGTCATACGCTCTTTTTTTAATAACAACGAATATTTAGAAGTTGAGACTCCAATTCTTCAACCAATTCCTGGTGGAGCATCTGCCAGACCGTTTATTACTCAACATAATGCGTTGAACATTCCACTATATCTTAGAATTGCCAATGAACTTTATTTAAAGAGATTAATTGTGGGTGGGTTTGACGGAGTATATGAGTTCGCAAAAGCTTTCAGAAATGAAGGAATGGACAGAACACATAATCCAGAATTTACAATGGTCGAATTATACGTTGCATATAAAGATTATTACTGGATGATGGAAATGACGGAATCATTATTAGAAAAAATAGCAGTTGATGTTAATGGGTCTACTGTTGTAAATCTAAACAATCAAGAAATTAATTTTAAAGCACCATTTAAACGTATAAGNATTATTGACTCTATAAAAGAACATACNGGAATAGATATTTCAAAAATGAATGATAACCAACTTTTTGAAACAGCAAAAAAACTTAATATTGAGGTAGATAATACAATGGGAAAAGGAAAGNTGATTGATGAGATTTTTGGTGAAAAATGTGAGCANAATTACATACAACCTACTTTTATCACTGACTATCCAAAGGAAATGAGTCCACTTACTAAAGAACATAGAGATAACCCTAATCTAACTGAAAGATTTGAACTATTTGTTAATGGTAAAGAACTTGCTAATGCTTATTCTGAATTAAATGATCCGATTGATCAATTAGAAAGATTTGAAGATCAATTAAAACTTTCAGAAAAAGGAGATGATGAAGCTATGTTTATTGATAACGATTTTATAAGAGCTCTTGAATACGGAATGCCACCAACATCAGGAATTGGAATTGGAATTGATAGGTTAGTTATGTTATTTACTAATAATGTTTCTATACAAGAAGTACTATTTTTCCCTCAGATGAAACCTGAGAAAAAAAATATAGCATTGAGTGAGGAAGAAAAAAGTGTTTTAAAGATTATTAAAAATAATTCCTCAAGTAAACTAATAGAAATAAAAACTGAATCCGGATTGTCAAATAAAAAATGGGATAAAACAATAAAAAGTTTGACAAAAAATAAACTTGTTATAGTAAAAAAAGTTGAAGATACATTGCTAATTGAATTAGTTGACTAATCTTTAATAAACATTCTTAGTGGTATTTTTTTAATTAATTCTTAGAAATAACTTAAAAAAGAAAAATATTTCGCAACAAGAATGAGATATATTTAATATATTCATAATAAAAATAATACTAATTATGAACAAAAATAATATTTCTACTTTTCTATTTTGTCTTCTTTTATCTTTAAATCTTGCTGCTCAAAAACCAACCACTAAGGAAGACTCCAAAAAGCCTAAAAAAGAAAAAACTTTTGAAGACATAATAACGAAAGAAGCAATCACTGACAAAGGATTATTTAACATTCATAAAGTCAAAGAAAAATATTATTACGAAATAAATGACACTCTCTTTGGAAGAGAAATGTTGATGGTTACTAGGATAGCTAAAACTGCATCTGGACTTGGTTTTGGAGGAGGAAAACAAAATACACAAGTTTTAAGATGGCAGAAAAAAGATAACAAAATATTGTTAAGAGTAGTTTCGCACAACGTTGTTGCATCAGATTCACTTCCAGTCAACGAAGCTGTTCTTAATTCAAATTTTGAACCAATTTTATATAGTTTTAAAATAGAAAGCAAAGGAATAGATTCTACTTCAACACTTATTGAAGTTACAAAACTATTTAGTGAAGATGTAAAACCATTAGGATTTCCTCAAAGTAGAAGAAAAGGTTATAAAATATCAAGTTTAAACTCTAAAAAATCTTTTATTGAATCTATAAAAAGTTATCCTGAAAATATAGAATCAAGACATGTAAAAACATATAATTCCTCATCACCACCTTCAAACTCTAGCACTGGAACTATATCGCTTGAAATCAATAATTCAATGATATTATTACCTAAAGTTCCAATGAAAAGAAGATATTTTGATCAAAGAGTAGGATGGTTTGCAAGAAGTCAAGTTGATTACGGACTAGATGTACAAGAAAGTAAATCTTTAAAATATTTAGATAGATGGAGATTAGAAGTTAGAGATGAAGATTTAGAAAAGTTTAAAAATGGAGAGTTAGTAACTCCAAAAAAACAAATAGTATATTATATTGATAGAGCTACACCCGTAAAATGGAGAAAATATCTAAAACAAGGTATTGAAGATTGGCAAATAGCATTTGAAGAAGCCGGATTTAAAAATGCAATTATTGCTAAGGATCCTCCAACTAAGGAAGAAGATCCAGATTGGAGCCCAGAAGACGTAAGGTATTCAGTTGTAAGATATTTAGCCTCTCCTATTCCAAATGCCAATGGACCACACGTTAGTGATCCTCGATCTGGAGAAATTTTAGAATCGGACATTAACTGGTACCATAATGTAATGACATTATTGAGAAATTGGTTTTTTGTTCAAACTGCTGCTATAAATGAAGATGCAAG
>JGI20157J14317_10004887_pt1 | contig 10183 bp, 7 predicted proteins | sample COG_07_FD_14317 | JGI IMG/M metagenome (IMG submission 14317)
GTATATTCCAACGATTTCTATCATTTAGATCTGACAGCCCTGGTTGAGCCTCGGCATAACCATCACGCATATTAAATCCGCCGCCGAGACTAAAAGCAGCGTCGCCATTACCAATTGCATTGGTATAATAAGCCTTACCTGTAAAATTATTATAGTTTCCGTAGCCAAGTTCAGCATAGCCTTCTTTTTCAGAGGAAGGTTTTGCTGTGACTATAGATATAACGCCCGCTGAAGCATTTTTACCAAAAAGTGTAGATTGCGGCCCGCGCAGTACTTCAGCGCGCTCTATTTTGGGTAAGTCGCCAATACGCGCCGCTGAACGCGATCTGTAAACACCGTCAACAAACACACCGACAGAAGATTCAATACCGGCATTATTAGCGCCATTCCCAAAGCCTCGTATAATAAAGTTTGTATTCGTAGAGGTTTGCAATTGATTGACCCTCAAGGATGGTACCAAAGACTGTAAGTCGTTAAGATCCATAATACGGGCATTTTCAATGGTTTCACTATCCGTTACAGATACCGCTAATGGGGCTTCCTTTAAAGTTGTTACTCTCTTTGTAGAGGTAACGATTATGTCATCGTTTAAGGTTTGGGCATAAGATGTTAACGTCAAAGCGACAGAAATTGCAGTGGTAATTGCTAGTCCTCGTAAAAGTGATTTCATTATTACTCTCTTTTTCTATAGCATTAAATTTTATGGCTAATAAAATTTACTATATTATAAAAAATGTAGAGGCAAGTATTTGTAATAGGTTTTGTACAAGCCAACAATTCCTACCTCGGAGTAAGATAAGTACTAATGTATCATATCATTTAGTTACCTGTATCAGAGGTTATCACCCTATGGGCCTAACGGCTAGATGCACACACTTCATGAGAGAGATATCACGTCAAAACGTTAGTTCTACGGTTATGAAGTCGCTATAGCTACCGATGTGAGCATTTTGTAGAGCGGGAATACGGCCGTAAACCCCATGATTTACGCTAACACCAATACCAGTGCCATTTACTGTAACAGTGCCTCTGGTGGAATCACCCCATACAACGGCACGGTTAGCGGCTGTAAAAAGGTTGTAGCTGAGCGTATTAGCGCCGCTGCTCATGAGCCGTTGAGTATGGGTTCCGCCGCCCGCGCTGAGGGCCACAGAGTAACCGATTCCGCTAGGACAGTTCACATCAATATTGCCGGTACTATCAAGCGCGGTATTGCTGAAGACATCATAGCTTCCAAAATTCACCCCCGTAACATTAAGGGTGCATGCATGCCCCTGCTGCGCTGTTAATGCGAAGGCTAGTACAATGAGACAAGATGCTAAAACGTTACGCTTGCGGGTGCCCGCAAGAATACTTATCGCTGCAAAGTGATCTAGTCGGCAGATGCGGCGAATAGTAGGTTTTTGACTAATAAATATTCTCATAGTTCCACTCTAGTGCAAGTATAGGATCCAAGATCAGGTAACGGCTCTTTCGAATCAGGGAAAGATAGCATGAATTCACAGCTCTGCTTAAGCCAAGTAACTCTCAGCCGGTTACTCGCAGCTAGTCCGGTCAAATAGAGAGCTCCGCCCATGCCGACTGGAAATACATCATTTTCTTCTACGTTATCTGCAATAATGCGCGCTAATGCACCTGCCGGCAAAGGTTCACCGTTTTCGAGAACCACGGTGAGCAGCGCCCCGCGCGAGCGCTCAACCGGGAACTGAAGTAACACGCCACTGCGAAAATATGGCACGGCATCGAGTTGAAGCTTGTCGACCTTCGCATCGAGCGGCAAATCTGCTTGTTCGATCCGCACTGTATTTATTTGATACGCTCGCATTCTTGGCAGCAACGCACTGCCGTTGACATTAGTGCGTGCTACCAATTGGTTGTCTGCATATATTCCCACCCCGGAATAACCAGGTACCTTTACAACAGCAAAACTGTCATTAATGCTCCGGCTCAAGAAAGCGCTACCCCCAAGGAAAGCCACGCTACCGCTTGCGCTAGCGCGGAAAGCAGTCTGGCCGTTAGCCTGGGATGCTCCAAAGGTGTAGCTACCAATCTGATTTTGTATATTTAGCTCTGCCTGACGAATATCTGAGTCGCCTATCCCTGCAATAAAGCGATACCCCACTCCGCTGCCAGCTGGCATATTGCGGCCCACCTTTAATTGTGCCTGGTCAACACCAGGCTTGACAGACGTACTTATATTGGCGTTGGTACGACTACCTAATAACATTGAAAAATTTAAGCTTAAGACCGTATCGGCGTCACCGCTTAAAAATCTCATCACAGACATCCTTAGGTTGCCTAGACTTCCTACCTCTTTGGAATAACTACCGCTTACTATTACATTATCCTCCTTTTCACGAAAGTTCTGCTGAGTAAATCTTGCTGAAAAGGAGCCATATCCGCTAGTTGAAAGACCTACAAAGGCTTGACTGACTTGCCGTGGCGCAAGCTCATCGGACTGCATACCCAACTTTATAAAGCGTTGGCTAGCGATCTGGGTATTAATACCAAAATTTAAGGAACGGCTCTGTCTGCTAAACCCAAGTCTCATAAATTTACCTATTCCTTTATCGCTGTGGCTCGCAGCAAAGGAACCAGATAATACGCCAGCTGCAGGTAACATCATGACGCCACCAATACCCACGGTTTGCTGATTACTGAGAAACTCACCGTGAGCCTCGCCGGTTAACTGCTCGGTAAGACCTAAACGGTGGGTGCCAACCGCCAATAGGCGGCCATAGTTGTTGCTATCGGTTCCATAATTATTACGTGCAAAACCTAATTCATAAGAATAATCATGGAGCCCCTGCTTTAACAGCCTTGAGGTGGCGTAGAAAGGCTGGGTTATGACCTGTTCGCGTCCTATAATATCGCGTATAACCAAACGTGCATCTCCTTGACCTGTCGTAACCGGAAGGTCCTGGATGCTAAACGGCCCGCTAGGGACTTGGCGCCTCATACGCAAAGCATTATCGACATAAAGGTCTACCGTAGACGGCAGCGCAGCTTCGCCAGAAATTCCTGGAAGCGGGAAAGTAACAAAGTCGGGCTGGACAGAAAAATTAGTCGCCCACTGAATACCGCCGAAGCGCACCGCCCCGCCCCAACCACTCGCACCGCTAATCGAATCTCCTAAGCGAAGGCTTGCGAGTTGCTTAGGCTTGTCTCGCGTCAAAGTAGTATCTAGCCGGATAGCGTTAGCTTGCCCAGTTAGATCTGACGCCAAAATAAGAGTTTTAGCTGTACCCCAGCTACCGAAACCCCCTAGTTCAAGTATCCCGCTAGTATTAGTTTTCCCTTTCGTATGACTGGCAGCCATATCATAATTTAGAATTCCGCCTGGTGATGCTTGGGAAGGAGAACTAAAATCGCTATTGTTTGCCATAAGCATTGTGGCATCAAATAAGTTTGGAGGAACTTTTACCTCAAGTGTTTGTGTAGTTTCATCTAATTTATATGTCAGGCCTGCTAGCCCATCAAGTGCATAGAAGTCTTCGCCTCCGAGAGTTAATGGGTTGGTATTAGGCAAGCGCATGCGCCACCGCCTTAAATCTTGCGCTCCCGCATACAAATTATCGCCGCTGCGCAGCAACAGGACAGTGTCCTTTCGTATCTGGTTGATAAATACGTCTAACAAAACTTCTTCAGCAGAAATTTCAGTTTCTTCCGCCAATGAAACAGACGGTATTAGAGTCATCACAGTTAGAAGAAATAGCAGTGCATTTAGAAATTTGCAGACCTTAATTCTAAAGGTAATGGCCCCCGCCCTGTCCATGTCAAGGTGCAATCACAATTTTAGCCTCCATGTCACCCGCATCCGTCTGAGCAAAAAGATGAAGAGTGGTACCTGGTGGCGGAGCCGGACTTTCAGCGTTGACCGGTAGTTCCCAGTCATGGCTCTGTCCGTTTAACACATATGTAGAGGTCTGCTGAGTTATCCAAGGTTGCGCACTATCAGGCTTCGATAAACTGAAATTAGCGATTTGGATATGGACGCCACCTAAGTTGGATAAGCTGATTTTAAGTGCACCATTAGGAGTGCGCGTGGCTTTCCATAGCAAATCGGGCTGAGCGGCAAGTGCGGGTAATACAAACACCGGTAGACTGACGCGCATAAGCATCTTTGTCCCCATGAAATCAGGATCGGGAGGAGGCGGTAATTCCTGCATAAAAATTCGATAAGTCAGCTCGCGACTCGCATCAGGCGCGCGCCTTAGTCCGGCCCGGATTAACTGCGATTCTCCAGGAGGAACGGTGAAAATAGGTGGATTGACCAGCAGTTCACGGGTGGGCGTAAAAACATCATTTCCATCTTGCTGAGACCAGTTCATTACTTCGAGTTGCATTGACATTGGCTCCGTGCCAGTGTTGCGCACGGTGATTGCTTCTATCTTCTGGTTGGCGGATAACGTCGCACGCACCGGGCTTACCCCTATAGTGCCGGCGCTAACGACGCTGGCTCCCATTACCAAAAGAATGATGCCGAAAGCTGCTTTGGTCATTGCACGCGCGAGCATTAGAAACGGAGTGTTACGTTGATTGTATCGGTGTAACTTCCTGCTAATGCATTCGTTTGATTTTTGTGAACTTCACCGTAAACAGTCAAATCCTGCGAGATACCGCTACCTATCACTTGGCCGACCGAACTCCTATCTATTGGATTATCAGACCATACGTTTCCCCAGGAATAACTTGCTTCAGTGTAAATGTTGTACCTCAAGAAACTAGTTTCTCCTGCATTGGCCATTTTGCGATAACATTTAGAACTCATACAAAATGTGGGATGGAGACCCGGATTCATGGTTACAACGCTCGTTGTACCTGATGTGCAGGTCGCTGATAATGTGGCAGTGGCTCTAAGATCTGATGTTGCGTTTGCGACAATAGGGTCATAGGCGCCGAAGGCCAAGTCTGTGATACTCATGGTGCAGTTCGCATTAATGCTGGCTGTCACAGCCATGTCTGATGCTGATGTAGCAGCATAAGCGGAAACGCTAAGACCTGCAGCGGATAGCAGCGTAGTCGACAAGGCCGCTATTATACGTAAACATTGGTTCATTTTCGTTTTCAAACTATTAATCTAATACGTAAAGCAAAAATACAGGCCGCAAGCGGCCTGTACCCGTACTTGTGATGTTATTAGTAATTAACCGTCACAATTAATGTGTCAGAGTAACTACCTTCTGCAACTGAAGTTTGTCCGGCCGCAACCCTACCGTAAACCGGCATTACTTCTGCCGAACCAGTAGCGGTATAAGTTTCGCCAGTAGCAACTGTGTTGGTCCATACGGCTGAGCGGTCATCATTGCTATAAACTTGATATTCAAGATAGTCACCTTCACCTGGTCCCTGCATGCGGCGGACTGGATCTGCATCAGTCGAGCCTTCCGATGCGCCTAGGCCTTGACCAATAATTACACTTCCAGCTGAGCCTACTGTACAGGTCGTAGTTACCGACCCTGCTGCGTCCAAATCAGAACTTGCGTTGGCGACAATAGGATCATAAGCGCCAAAGGCGATATCTGTGGTAGAGATGGTGCAGTTCATGCCTATATTAGCTGTAACTGCCATATTTGCGCTGCCTGTTCCAGCGTAAGCAGGCACGCTAAGCGCGGTGCCTAATAGCATAGCCGATAAGGCTGCTATTTTAAGCTGTGGGTGATTGAGTTTCGTTTTCATATGTTTTCCTTTATTTAAAAATGCAATTTTCAACAAAATTAGATTCAACTGCTTCACAAACTAATCGATTGGGTACGACAAGAATATTTCTCCCTTATCCACCTAAAAAATGAGAGTCAACAGATTTATTGTATAATTAAATTTGTTTATAAGTTAAATTTGATTATATATTAAATTTAATGTACTATTAAATTTGTTAATGAGTAAAATTTGTCTATAGTATAAATTTGTCTTATAGTATAATTTGTTGAGGAACTTGAAGTGAAAATCTTATAAAAATGCGAGAGATACTCTAAATAAAAAAATCAAACCATTATCTCTAACTCTAATACATTAACTTCAATTTATAACGACAGCANTTGCATCATTATCAAAAATTAATTTCAACTTGTATAGAGTCTGAAAAATTCCCTTGGCTCACTGATTGCAATGCTGGAACACGACCATACGCTGTGGTGATTAAAGGAGTGCCAGTTCCAGTATAAGACACACCAGTGCTCGGCATATTACCCCAAACTGCGCTAAGGGCACTGTCAGTATAAATTTGATAGCTTAGATGATTATCACCTGACTCGTCTACCATTCGTCGAGCCGGATTATCAAGAGAACCCGAGCCAACACTATTTATACCTTCTCCCATAGTAATATCTCCGGATGCGCCTGCAGTGCAGGTCGATGTTACCGTGGCCGTGGCTACTAGGGCCTCTGTGTCGGTAGGATCATAGCTACCAAATTGCATAGCAGTAGTAATAATGCTGCAAGATGCCTGAATATTTGCGGAAACAGCAATAGTTGCACTCGCGGTATCCTCAGCGTAACTTTGAGTGCTAAGACTAACATAAATTAATGCCGTGAACGATAAAATTACTCGTTTCATACATTAAGTGTATTCTTTTTTCGCTTAGTTTTCTATCTTATTATAAAAAAACTTTATGCGTATTTATATATTCAGCAGGATCATGAATTGGAGAGTTTATTTAACTCTTTAATTATCCTCTCGTGACATTCAGGTGACGCATCTGTAGCATAAATTACAAGCATGCCTTCTAATACTTGATTACGATATCCATCCAAATCAAGATACCCATAAACCCAGTCTTGCCGGCCCATACGGTGACATTGATAGAGTTGCCGCACAAGAACTTCTTTTTTAATATTCCCTAAAAGATAACCATGATTTAATGCAGCGTCACAGCATACTTCTGCAAGTTTAATAGACTGCTTGTAAAAACTATCATCAGATACGCGGTCTAAAAATACACCTGCTTTCTCTGCCGCCATGTAGGCAGAACGATAAAAATCGTCATTCCCAGTATACATTTCAACAATGCTGTTAACATAAAAAGTTGCACTCTCTACAGGGTCGTCAAAAACTGGCTTAGACATAATGCCCCTAAGAGCTAAGACTAATTCCGCAATTAGCTCTGCAGCAATATCGTCTTTTTTGCCAAATAAATTATGAATCGTTGGCGTAGTAACACCAGATTTTTGCGCAAGCTCAGCTATTGTAAAATCATCTAACCCGTTTGCAGCAATTAGCTGTTTTGCAATATCAAAAATACGTTCACGGCGTAATTTCTTATTCGCTTGACGGGTCTCATTACCGAGTGCTCTTGGTTTTATCATAACCTCACCTAACACAATATATTGGATAATCAAAGCACATTTTATTATCAATAAAAAGTGAATTTAGTTTGAAAAGGCTTCTATGACTAGAAGACCATATAATGAACACACCGCATTTTCTGATTTTAAATCATGAATTTTTAAAAATATCAGCAGGGTTCATATTAGTTGGCAAAATATGAAAGTGATTGATTTGTATAAAATATGATGACTATAGTATAGCACATTCATGGAAAAAATAGAGGCTTACTATGATACGTTGGGTTTTTGGAATTTTTACATTTTTTCTCAGTTTTGTAATTGCATTAAATGCTTCTTCACAAAATATGATTGAGGCTAATTATGACTCAAAAATTCCAACCCTTCTTCAAAGCGTAGGTCATTCTAATGGAGACCGTATCACCTCACCAGCTCAGGCACTTACCTATCTGAACGATTTGCAGACCTCAGCACCGGAAAGCATGATCATTAAGTCTTACGCTAAATCCTGGCAGGGACGGGACCTAGTCGCCGCCATTATCAGTTCACCAGAAAATATAGAGCGCCTTGATGAGATTAAAGCTGATATACAAAAATTAGCAGACGGCAATCTCTCGCCAGAGGATCGCAAAAAACTCGTCATCACCACTCCAGCAGTAACATGGCTTTCATATGGTGTTCATGGAGACGAAATTTCATCAACAGATGCCGGCTTAAGCCTAGCCTATCATTTAATAGCCGCTCAGGATGACCCGATCGTTAGCACAATACTCAAAGATACCATTGTTATAATAGATCCTGTACAAAATCCCGATGGCCGAGAAAGGTTCGTACAATCATTTGAGTCCTCATTGGGCCTTGAGCCCCTAGCAGATAGGTATAGCGCTGAACATGATCAGCCATGGCCCGGCGGAAGGTTCAACCATTACCTTTTTGATTTAAATAGAGATTGGTTTGCTGTGTCTCAGCCTGAAACTCGAGGTAAGATCAAAGCTATATTAGAATGGAACCCTGTTGTTGTAGTTGATGCCCATGAAATGGACGGTGACGAAACTTATTTTTTTGCACCTGCCGCTAAACCTTTTAACCCTGGCATCACAGATGAGCAGCGGGAGAAGCAGTTCATACTTGGTAAAAACCATGCAGATTGGTTTGACAAATATGGCATTGAATACTTTACGCGTGAAATTTTTGACCAATTTTATCCTGGCTATGGTGATATGTGGCCAACTCTCAACGGCGCTATTGCTATGACTTACGAACAAGGGTCAGCTAGAGGGCTTTTATATAAAAGATCTAATGGAGAAGAACTCACTTATTTTGAGAGCGTTAAAAATCACTTCATAGCAACGCTTTCAACTGCTGAAGTAGTGGCAAAAAATAGAAATCTCTTCTTGAAAGATTATGCAAATTATCGAGCATCAACTTTAAAAGAAGGACAAAAATCGAACAACCGTTACTTTGTTGTTGATCGCAGCAAGAAAGCTTGGGACGTGGACCAGTTTGCTCAAAGAATGGTTCTGCAAGGCATAAACACTCATCAAGTCATTGGCTCTAGTAAATTTTGCGGACAAGAATACCCAAAAGGGGCTGTCATAATTGATCAGGCTCAGCCTAATGGTAGGTTAATTAAATCCTTACTCGCTGATAGCACCCCCTTACCAAAGGATTTCATGGCAGAACAAGAATCTCGCCGTGACCGCGGTCTTCCTCATGAATTATATGATGTAACAGCGTGGTCAATACCTATGATGGACGGCTTATCAGTCACAACCTGTAAGTCAGCTGATTTATCAAAGGCCGCCCTAATAAAGTTAGGCGAAACCCCTAAAGTTCCCAGTATATCTAAAGCCTCTTTTGGTTATGCTATTCCTTGGTCCGATGCAGGACAGGCAAAGTTAGTCTTGGCGGCTTTATCAGAAGGTTTCAAAGGCAAAACAACCGATAAGAGCTTTACAGTGGGAGACCGTGAATACCCTCGCGGCACAACTATTTTTCCTGTAAAAGGAAATCCTGAGAACTTAGTGTCTCGGCTAAACGAAATATCCAGCAAGATTGGTGCCGAAGTTGTACCTATGGAGAGTAGCTGGGTTGAAGATGGCCCTAATTTTGGATCAAATGAATTCAAATATTTAAAATTACCCAAAATAGCTTTAGCTTGGGGCGAAGGAATGGTTCCCACTGAGACAGGTGCTACCCGGTTTGTTATTGAACGCTATCTCGGCGCTCCTGTAACGCCCATCAGAGTGAAAACATTGGGCAGAGCAACTCTTGAAGATTATGATGTTATTATCTTACCACAAACCTACTCTAATTTTTCGTATGTACTCGGCGATACCGGCATTGAAGCTTTGAAAACATTTGTATCAAATGGCGGAGTATTAGTTGGTTTTGATACTGCATTAGAAACGCTTACTAGTGAGAATTTTGATTTATTGTCAACATCCTTAGAGACTGCTGCAACTGAGGACGAAAATAACAAAGAAGACAAAGGTGCCAATAAAGAGACCAATCTTGTTTCCGGTACAGTAATCAAAACAAAAGACGATTATAAAGCAGCCATAACGGATCCAGAAAAAAATCCTGATTCAGTGCCAGGCGTATTAGTAAATACTATTATCGACACCGATCATTGGTTGTCAGCAGGTTATGAAGAAGCTTCAGCGCTACTACGGGGCAGTAATATTTATCAACCGCTTAATGAAGCCGACGGCACAAATGTATTTAGCTATGCTGGCCCTGAGGAGTTACTAAAAAGTGGATATTTGTGGGAAGAAAACCGGCGCCAGCTTGCCTTCAAGCCTTTCGTTATGGCGCAACCCCATGGTGAGGGCATAGTTATAGGCTTTACCCAAAGTCCTGTTACGCGCGCTTATTTAAATGGCCTAACTCTGCTGCT
>JGI20157J14317_10004889_pt1 | contig 10182 bp, 10 predicted proteins | sample COG_07_FD_14317 | JGI IMG/M metagenome (IMG submission 14317)
GATCATACTGTACTGCACAGCGATCTCGGTGGTAATGACCTGCAGATCTCGCGATGAGGCGCCAGCGATTGTCTGGACCTTGGCCAAGCGCACATCAAACTCCTGAATTCCCTCGATAAACGGCGTCTTTATATGAAACCCTTCTGGCAAGTAGTCTGGCTGAACTGCGCCTAGGCGTTTAACTACGCCCACATAGCCTGCATCTACAATGACAAAAGATGATAAAACGATAATCAAGGTTAGAAATGCGGCTGCGCCGCTAAATATATTTTGAGGGGTTGGCTTCATAATGGGTCCTTGTTATGTTGATTGAATGCTGACATGTTTTTTAAGCGAAACATATGCATAAATGAATAGCAAGTAGGCAAGCATCTTTGCTCGACGACTGGTAACAGTGACTGGGGTCTTTAACGTTATTAGGAGCCATAAAAAAAGCCCCTTATAAAGGGGCTTTTAGAGGTGGCGGTGGGATAGGGATTCGAACCCTAGATACGCTATTAACGTATGCCAGTTTTCAAGACTGGTGCATTCAACCGCTCTGCCATCCCACCTGATTCTGCTTGCCAGAGTATTATTTATCTACCCTGACTGTCTGAAGGCGCTGATTATACAGCGCCTTTTAGCACTGACAAGTAACAATTACTCCTTTGGTGCTTTTTCGCTACTTTCAGTAGCTGCACTGGTATCTGCAGCAGTTGTTGGCTGTGCTTTTGCAGCGCCGCGCCTTTTGCGAGGATCGTTGGATGCTCGTACCACTGGAGCTTTTGGCGCCGCGGCTGCAGGAGCACTTGATTCAGCTGCCTGTGGAGCTGGCACAACTGGTCGCTCGGTGCTGACCTCAACCTTGGCCACTGGCTTGGGCCGCTGGCGAGGGTCATTGCTGGCGCGAGGACCTTCTGCAGGCGTATCCGCTGCAGCTGATTTTGCTTTTGGCTTGGCTTTAACTTTGGCCTTTGGCTTTGCTTTGGCCTTAGCTTTTGGCGCATCTGCGGCCGCCGACGTCTCTAAATTAGCGGTCTCCTGCTTTGGAGCTCCAGCCTTTGGTTGTTTAGGAGCCTCAGCGGTCTCTTGTTTAGGAGCCTCAGCTGTTTCTTGCTTAGGAGCCTCAGCTGTCTCTTGCTTAGGTGCTTTGGGCTTAGCCTTGCGTCTTGGCTTTGCCGCTGGCTTCTCTGTTGCTACCTCTGGGCTATCTACAGCTGTTGGCGATACTGGTTTTTCCGCTACAGGCTCGCTTGGTGCTACAGAGCTTTGCGGCGCATTGCCTGCTTCAGGGGCTGCTACTGTTGCTGTTTTATCCAGCATTTCCTGCGGCACATCCTGGCGCTGGCGACGGCGGCGTGGCCCACGGCGCTTATCATCTGGACGACGTTTTAGTTGGTCGCCCTGAGGTGCTGCATTATTACCATCTTGGCTTTCGCTCTGTTTGGTATCCTTGGCAGCGTTACGCGCCTCTGCATCATTGCTCTTAGGCTGATTGCGGCGATTATTATTGTTGCGGCGATTCTCGTTATTGCGAGAGTCATTGCCCTTCGTATCACTGCCCCGTGAATCACTGCTCTTGCTATTATTGCGACCTTCGCCCTGAGCATCCCTGTTATTGCGGCTGTCATCATTGCTGTTGTTGGAGCGTCGGTTATTATTGCGATTGCGGTTGTTCTGCCCACCGCGGTTTCTGTTGTTGCGGTTATTACTTCTGGGTTTGGGCTTTTCTTCCTCTTGCTTTTCTTCAGCAGAACCCTCACCGAACATGCTATCCCACAGGCGTTTTACCAATCCTGGTGCTTTAACTTCTTCGGGCGTGGCTTGCTGCGCAACCTGAGGTGCAGGTGTAGATGGCACTAAGGTTTTAACTGCAGGCTGGGCCAGGGCTTTTGCTGTATTGGTAGCGTCCGACACAACCTCAACTTCTGGCTTGCTCAACTCGTGAGCCATTTTGTAGCTAAAGTCTGAGGTGTCTTCGTCCTGGTTGCGGATGCGCACTACCTCAAAATGGGGTGTTTCCATCTCTGTGTTGGGTAATACAGTTACCTGAATTTTATTACGAGACTCTATATCCAGAATCTCTCTGCGTTTTTCATTGAGCAAGAAGGTAGCTACAGGCACGGGCACAACAGCACGAATTTCGCGGCTGGACTCTTTCTGAGCTTCTTCTTCAACCAGTCTGAGAATCGACAGCGCCAGCGACCTAGTGCCGCGAATAGTACCCTGACCCTTACAGCGAGGGCAGACCTTGGACATGGTTTCTTCCAGAGAAGGGCGCAGGCGTTGGCGAGACATCTCCAGCAGACCGAAGCGAGAGATACGGCCGACCTGAACTCTGGCGCGATCTATTACCAGTGCATCGCGCATTTTATTTTCCACGGCTTTCTGGTGCTTGCTATTAAGCATATCGATAAAGTCGATAACAATCAGGCCGCCCACGTCACGCAGACGCAGCTGGCGGGCGATTTCTTCCGCCGCCTCTTTGTTAGTGTTAAATGCAGTCTCTTCAATATCGCCGCCTTTGGTGGCGCGGGCACTGTTGATATCGATTGAGACCATGGCTTCAGTCACATCGATAACGATTGAGCCGCCAGAGGGCAGCACAACTTCGCGACAGAAGGCTGTCTCGATTTGATTCTCAACCTGGTAGCGGTTAAACAGCGGAATCTCTTCCTGGTAGAACTTAACCTTGCTGGTAAAGTCTGGCATTACAGTGCCTATAAAGGCGGCAGCCAGGGCATAGGCCTCTTCGCTATCCACAATCACTTCACCTACATCCTGACGCAGATAGTCGCGAATAGCGCGGACAATAACATTGCTTTCCTGGAACAGGAAGTGGGGGGCTTTGGAACCATCAGCTTCTTCTGTGATGGTATTCCACAGCTGCAGTAGATAGTCTAAATCCCACTGCAATTCTTCGGTGGCGCGGCCAATGCCGGCGGTGCGAACTATAGCGCCCATACCGTCGGGAATATTCAAACCGCGCATAGCTTCGCGTAGATCAGCGCGCTCATCGCCTTCAATTCTGCGTGAGATACCACCGGCGCGAGGGTTGTTGGGCATAAGCACCAAATAGCGTCCCGCAAGGCTCATAAAGGTAGTCAGTGCTGCCCCTTTGGAGCCGCGCTCTTCTTTCTCTACCTGGACCAGAACTTCCTGGCCCTCTTTAATTGCGTCCTGAATGCGCACGCGCCCACCATCGGAGGAACCTTTTTTAAAGTACTCTCGAGAGATTTCTTTCAGGGGTAAGAAGCCGTGACGCTCAGCGCCATAATCCACAAATGCAGCTTCCAGACTGGGCTCTACTCTGGTAATTTTACCTTTGTAGATATTAGATTTTTTTTGTTCTCTGGTACGGTTTTCAATATCCAGATCGTACAGCCGTTGGCCGTCGACCATGGCTACTCGCATTTCTTCTGTATGCGAGGCGTTAATTAACATGCGTTTCATAATTCACCTATTCTCATTGTTTAGAGTGAGAGCCAGATGAGAGAAGGTAAGAAGGGGAGGTGAAAGCGAAAGTGCTAAATCAAATAAACTGTCAGACTGCTCGAAGCAGTAGTCAAAAACCTTAAGCAGCAGCAAACACGCGCTTTTAAGGGGTTTGGCCTCACAGTAAAATTATATCTGTAGCCTATGGGATACTGTTGCTAATGGGGCTCTAGCTGCTAAGACTGGCAATAACAGGCGCTTTTCCCAGTGGGTAAAGGCCCTATTATCAGTTTTACACGACCCTGGGCAATGGCCCAATTAGTCGCAAATTATTAACAATATCTTAAAATTCTTTCGTTTCTCAAACAGCCAGTTACTGTAATTCAACGTTTTGAGTGGCATATCTGGTCTAGTGTAAATTTGCTAGACATATAAGACAGCGCTCTAAAACGGCAGTATCTGGACTCTAAGCCTGTTTCTAAACTTATTTCACTGGCTGAGATCACTCAGCTATTGTTGATTACCTGCGAACCACCTATATAAAAAGCTATGTCAGGTAATCAGTTATTCTTTGCCCAATCTAAATATGGGAGCAGTCTCACTCGGGGCGGCCAGCTTTTGGCTTGTGGCCGAGGGACATCGCGGCGCAATATAACAACAAATGCACTCAGCTACAATTGAATCCCATAATTTAGTTGGGTGATTATGCATCAGGTGGTTACAATAGCGCGGTTTTCCATCGTCTAAGTTGACCTATCTTGTCTGAATCAGATTTCAAAACCCAGTCTAAACAGCAGCCCAAGCCAGCCCAGGCGTATACTGCCTCAGAGTTTTCTAAGGTGTCGTTTGTCGAAATTGGCCCCGAGCACGAAGGGCAGCGCCTGGATAATTTTTTAATACGCCATCTTAAAGGTGTTCCCAAATCACGTATCTACAGGCTGCTGCGCAAAGGCGAGGTGCGCGTTAATAAAGGTAGGGTGAAAGCAGATACCAGAGTAAAGCAGGGGGATATTGTCAGAATTGCGCCAATACGGGTTGCGGAGCGGGGTGCTGCGCCTGTACCCGGTAAACAGCTGAAGCGCTACCTGGCCGACAACATACTGTTTGAAGATGAGGGTTTACTGATTATTAATAAACCCAGCGGATTGGCAGTTCACGGGGGTAGCGGTATTTCTCTGGGCGCTATTGAAGCGCTGCGAGCTGAGCGCCCCGAGGCCAGATTCCTTGAGTTGGTGCATCGGCTTGATCGGGATACCTCAGGCTGTCTCATGCTGGCCAAAAAGCGTGCTGTTCTGCTGGAGCTGCAGGCAGCTATGCAGCGCAATCAGGTTGAAAAACGCTATCAGGCGCTGGTCAAGGGGCAGTGGCCCAAGGGCAAGTCGACTATTAACGCTCCGCTTAAGAAAAACCAGCTGTCCTCGGGCGAGCGTATGGTGCGGGTGGATGCAGAGGGCAAGCCTTCGGTGACTCACTTTAAAATTGCTGAGCGCTACAGGGACGCCAGTTTGCTGCAAATCAAGCTTGAAACTGGCAGAACTCACCAAATCAGAGTGCACTGTCAGTTTTCTGGGCAGCCCATAGCAGGGGACTCCAAGTACGGCGATGAGCACTTTAATGAGAGTTTGCGTGATGCGGGACTAAAGCGGCTATTCTTACATGCCAGCAATTTACGGTTCAGACATCCTCTGTCTGGTGACTGGGTAGATGTTGAAGCGCCCCTGCCAAAAGAGCTGGCAACAGTGCTCAGCAATCTTAGTTGAGGAGCAATCTTGAGTAATCAACAGACAGCTGCAAAGCTGATAATCTTTGACTGGGATGGAACCCTCTCGGACTCTGTGGCACGCATCTCGCGCTGTATTCAGCTTGCTGCTGAAGATCATCAGTTACCCCAGCCCAGCTTTGACCAGGCCAAAGAGATTATTGGTCTTGGGCTCAGTGAGGCGATCAGGCAGCTCTTTCCCTCCGCTGATGCCTCTATGGTGGCAGATTTTAGCGCCAGCTACTCAGCCCATTACCGCAGCCAGGATAATAGCCCCTGCGATTTCTTCCCGGGCGTATTGTCCAGCCTGCAGAGCTTGCGAGCCTCCGGCTATCTGTTGGCGGTGGCCACGGGCAAAAGCCGTGCAGGGCTAGACCGGGTATTTAAAGCCACTGATTTACAGGGCTTTTTCCATGGTTCTCGCTGCGCTGACGAGACCCGCTCTAAGCCCCATCCGCTTATGCTGCAGGAGTTACTGGAAGAGCATGGCATGGCGCCGCAGGATGCCGTAATGGTAGGGGATACTGAGTTTGATATGGAGATGGCGGTCAACGCCAATATGCCTCGTATTGCGGTGAGCTATGGTGCCCATGAAAAATCTAGGCTGTTGGAGTATGAGCCCATTGTCTGCCTGGATGATTTCGCAAAAATTTCAGATTATCTATAGAAAACAATAAGTTATTATCTCAACTTAAAGTTATATCTATAAGTTAGAGGGTCTCCACACCGAAGCCCTTTAGCGCTGTGCACAGGCTTATGAGCGGCAAGCCTATCAATGAGCTTGGATCCTGACTGGTTACAGCGCTAAATAGGCTAATGCCCAGCCCCTCTGCCTTAAAGCTGCCGGCGCAGTCGTAGGGTTGTTCCCGCTGCAAATAGCGGTCTATTTGGCTTTGCTCAAGCTGGCGGAAGCAGACCTGGGTAGTATCCACCAGCTTTACCTGCTTTAGGCTGCCGTCTGGGAGCTGCTGTGCAAGGGCCAGGCCGCTGTGAAATTGCACGGTTTGTCCGGACTGAGCCTGCAGCTGTTGCTGGGCCTGGTAATGATTGCCAGGCTTGCCCAGTATCTCGCCGTTTAGTTCAGCTACCTGATCAGAACCTATTGCAATGGCTCCAGGAAACTTCTCAGCTCCCGCCAGGGCTTTCTCTGCGGCCAGTCGCTCGGCAAGGGCCGCTGGGCTCTCAAGAGCATGGGGCGACTCGTCTATATTGGGTGAGTAGCAGCTAAACTCTATATCCAGACGTTGCAAAAGCATTTTGCGATAGGGGGAGGAAGAGGCCAGAATTAGGGTGCTCATAAATTATCTCATTGGCGAGGCTTTAATTTAGGTTGGCAATGGTACCTGTTTTAGCCTCGGCAATCAGCGCAGATAGGTTGGGATTAGTGCGAGTTTTTCTTTGACAGATCATAGTCTTGACCCTATCATGCGCGCCTAACTGGGTACCACCGATATTATGGCACTGCCGACTCAAATTGATCCGCGTAAACTGGCTCTGCAGGGCAACCTTCTCGAAGGCACTGTAAAGCTGACTGATCTCCCTAGGTTGGCAACGTCGGTTAACCTGATCTGTGGTCCTCTGCAGGCCAGCATTCAGTTCGGTCTCGATGAGTCCAGAGCTAAGATTGCCCAGGGTGAGGCTAGAGTACAGGTTGAGACTGTGTGTCAGCGCTGTCTTGATCCAGTTGAGGTGCAGTTGCAGGCTAAGTTTGCCGTGCAGGTGATATGGTCTGAAGATCATCTCAACCGGGTAGCGGCAAACTATGAGCCCTGGCTTGTGGTCGATAAGCTGGCCAACCTCAATGAGTTACTTGAGGATGAGATTTTACTGGCACTACCTCTGGTTAACTATCACCCTGTGGGTGAATGTACCGGAGACACCTTTATAGAAGGGGTAGAGTCCACTGGTGATGAGGTTGTTTCGGACAGCCCGTTTAATGTTTTACTGCAGTTGAAAAAGTAGTCAGCTGCGCTTAATTTTTGCTTAGGAGTTCCTATGGCCGTTCAAAAAAGTCGCAAAACCCGATCTAAACGAGGCATGCGTCGCTCTCACGATGCATTGACTGCAGCAACTGTATCTGTGGATTCAGTGAGCGGTGAAAAGCACCTGCGTCACCATGTGACTGCAGACGGTTTTTACCGCGGCCGCAAAGTTGTTGAGACCAGCGCCGACTAACTGATAGATCTCTCTTGGCAAATTCGCTCAGAATTGCCGTAGACGCTATGGGCGGGGACTTTGGTCCCCGTGCTCTGGTGCCCGCGCTAGTAGAATCGCTCCGTAAACACCCCAGTGTCTCAGCTCTGGTGTTTGGTGAGCAGCGGGCATTAGAAATGGCGTTGAATAATTGTTCCGCCGAGGATGTTCTCCCCCGTATTATCTGCCGCTTTAGTGGTACTTTTATCAATGATGATGACAGTGCCTCCAATGTGATTCGCAGCAAACGGGACTCCTCTATGGGTCTTGCGCTGCAGGCGGTTGCCCATGGGGATGCCCATGCCTGTATCAGTGCAGGTCATACCTCAGCGCTGATGGCTCTGGGGCTCTCAATACTGAAAACTCTGCCCGGCATTTCCCGTCCCGCTATCTGCACCTTATTNCCAAGCCATCAGGGCCGCTGTTATATGCTCGATCTGGGCGCCAACCTAGACTGTTCACCTGCCCAGCTAAATCAGTTTGCTGTGCTTGGCTCTCTGACCACCACTGAGTTGGATGGTATTTCTCAGCCTAGGGTGCGCCTTTTAAATGTGGGTCAAGAGGTCAGCAAAGGCAATGGTGTGATTAAAAAAACCGCCGACTTGCTTGAGGCTGATCCGCTGGTTAACTTCTGTGGCTATGTTGAGGGAGATGGCCTGTTTGAAGGCGATGCGCAGGTTGTGGTCTGCGATGGTTTTAGCGGCAATGTAGCGCTAAAGGCAACTGAGGGTGCAGCGCGCATGGTCAGCGGTATGGTTGCAGATATGTTTCGCGGCAGCTGGTTAAATCGCCTGGTAGCTTGGTTGCTGCGCGGGCCTATGGACGCGCTTAAATCTGATCTTGATCCTGCGCGATACAATGGCGCCTATTTGCTGGGATTAAATGGTGTCGTGGTAAAAAGCCATGGTGGCGCCGATGCAATTGCCTTTGGTCATGCCCTGGATGTGGCCATAGAGGCAGCCAAACACAATCTGCCAGAGGTTTTGTCGCCTATACTTCAGAGCAGGATCGACAATAATCAAACTGGCAAATCTAACTAGAGGACCTATGACAAAGAGTAATTTAGCGTTTGTATTCCCTGGCCAAGGATCGCAGAAAATTGGCATGCTGGCTGAACTGGCGAGCCAAAACCCAACAGTTGAAGCTACTTTTAGGGAAGCCTCAGATGTATTGAATTACGATCTTTGGCAAATGATTCAGCAGGGTGAGCAGGAGGATATTAATCTCACCGAACGCACTCAGCCCATATTGTTGGCCAGCAGTGTGGCTATCTGGCGTCTCTGGAACGAAAAGGGCGGCCCGGCTCCAGCGCAGATGGCAGGACACAGTTTGGGTGAGTGGTCAGCTCTGGTCTGTGCCGGGGCACTTGATTTTGGCGATGCGATTAAAATAGTTCGCGCTCGCGGAGCCTATATGCAGCAAGCTGTACCTGTGGGTGAGGGTGCCATGGCAGCTATTTTGGGGCTGGCTGACGATGTAATTATTGGCGCCTGTGATACGGCGCGGGAAGATGGCATTGTCGACGCGGTTAACTTTAATGCTCCGGGGCAGGTGGTTATTGCCGGCTCGGCTGCGGCCGTCGACCGAGCCATAGCTATCTGTAAAGAGGCCGGTGCCAAGCGNGCCCTAGCTCTGCCGGTCAGCGCTCCATTTCACACCTCTCTGATGCAACCGGCAGCTGAACAGCTGACTGAGTTGGTGCAGAGCACGGCGTTCCGCAGTCCTTCTATCCCGGTGATACACAATGTCAGCGCTGAGCCTGAGCAGGACCCTAACCTTATAAAATCTCTAATGCTGGAACAGATTTACAACTGAGCAGGACCCTAACCTTATAAAATCTCTAATGCTGGAACAGATTTACAAGCCGGTCCTCTGGGTCGACTGTATTTTAGCTCTCAAAGCAGCTGGCGCTGAGCAGTATGTCGAATGTGGGCCGGGCCGAGTGCTCAATGGCCTGACCAAGCGAATTGATCGCGACTTAAAATCGCTCTCAACAGACGATGCCGCCAGTCTAGATAACGCATTAACCTCTATTTAATTATTTCTGGGAGTAAAGTATGACCGTTGAACAAAAGGTGGCGCTGGTCACCGGAGCAAGTCGTGGCATAGGCGCGGCAATTGCCGATGATCTGGGTCGCACCGGTATCACCGTGGTGGGAACTGCCACTACAGAAGCTGGGGCTGATAAAATCAGCCAGCGTTTTGCGGAAAAAAATATTAGCGGCAGAGGTATGGTGCTCGATGTAGGCGAGGCAGGCTCTATAGAAGCGGTACTCAAGGCTATGTCTGAGGAATTTGCTGCGCCTACCATACTGGTTAATAACGCCGGTATTACCAAAGACAATATTCTAATGCGCATGAAAGATGACGAATGGACAGATGTTATCAATACCAATCTCAATGCGGTGTTCCGTCTTTCCAAAGCCTGTGTAAGGGCTATGACCAAGGCGCGCTGGGGTCGAATTATTAATATCAGCTCTGTGGTGGGATCCATGGGCAACGGCGGTCAGAGCAACTATTCCGCCACCAAAGCTGGTGTTGAGGGTTTCGCCAGGGCGCTGGCCAAAGAGTTGGGTTCCAGAAGCATTACAGTTAACAGTGTGGCCCCAGGTTTTATTGATACAGATATGACCAAAGAGTTACCGGAAGCCAATAAAGAGGCTATGCTTAACCAGATACCACTGGCCCGACTGGGTGCTCCTGAGGAGATTGCAGCTGTGGTTAGTTTTCTCACCTCAGAGGCCGCGGGCTACATCACTGGTGAGACTATCCATGTGAATGGCGGTATGTACATGGCGTAACTCGCTGATTTTAAT
>JGI20157J14317_10004891_pt1 | contig 10174 bp, 13 predicted proteins | sample COG_07_FD_14317 | JGI IMG/M metagenome (IMG submission 14317)
TGGATCAAGCAGGCAAGATTAACGGAGTTGATGTTCCAACTGCTCAAGAATTACTTGACGGTATTAACTGGGATATGCTTTGTACTGATCCGTATGCTACTGCGTTCCATGGTGATTTCCATAACGAAAATATTTTGATTGATTCTAACGGTGATCCTATTCTAATTGATTGGAGACAAAACTTTGGTAAAGGTAATCTCGAAATAGGCGATGCTTATTATGACCTTGCTAAATTCAATCATGGTTTGATTGTTTCTCATGGAATGGTTCATCGTGATTTATTTAGTGTTGACTATTCTGACTCAAAGAATGTTACTATTGATATTCATCGTCCTTCTACTCTGGTGGATGCTGAGCAAGATTATTATAAATGGCTAAATAAAAATGGATTTGACATTCAAAGAGTTGAGTTACTAACTGCTTTGATTTATCTAAATGTTGCTGCACTACATGAATTTCCATATTCAATGTATCTGTACTACTTAGGTAAAAGACTTCTACATAAATGGGGAACGGATAGTGAATATTGTAATTGGTAAGATCGGTCGCTCGATTTACTTTAACGAAAAAGGTCGTAGTATGACGGCAGGCGATGAAGAAGCGCCTATGATGTATACTATGTTGGCAGAACGCCATCCTGAACATAACTTTTATTTAATTGGTCGTTCGGATCTAACAAGGATTCGCCAAAAAGAAAATACTGATACATTAGGAGCTTTCTTTGGAGAGGAACCTGAATCTAAAGTACCAAGTAATATTATAGATCTATTTGAAGATTGGGATAAGAAAGCAAATGATGCTGCAGGTATTGCTATTCATGATTGGTTATTAACTAAACTTGATAATATGGATCTACAGTTTGATCTAGGTCTTATCTATTATGGTCCAATGCCTAATGTTGGTATTTCTAATAAAGGTATTATGAGACTTGATGGAACTGCACCAGCAAAATCCTTGGAAATGTTTGAGAACTATTATGCACCAATAATGCATGTGTTAAATATTCGTCAAACTCCTTGGGTTGGTTTGTGTGGAGATCCTAAATACGTTCCTTCTATCGCAAGAGATATATTGAATGAACCTAAGGTTGTAATGAGTCAAACAGAAGGCAAGTTCAAAACAAAAAGAATTACTGCTTATGACGATTCTTTGAATAGAATAGATGTTGAAGAAGATCACAGGTATGCTGCAATCGAAACAATCTTTATGCTTAATGAAAAGAAAGTTGATTGGAGAGATATAGATAAGGATATCCTGTTCACTATTGGTTTGAATGGTGGTCAATCTCGAGACGGATTTATTAAAGATTGGTTTCTTGATAAAGGACGTACCGATGTTAAAGTATATGGAAAATGGGCTGAAGAATTTACGACTCAGTATCCACATATGTTTGAAGAAAAAAGAATTGCTGAAGTGGAAGATGAATTTTATAGAACAAAATATACAATCATTCCACCACCGCATCAACCCACAGGTAACTTTGTCACTCAGAAATTTTGGAAGATGATCGTATACGGTATCATTCCATTCTTTCATCCAGGATACGATACTGAAAGTATTTTACCGATACCTAAGATATTGAGAATTGAGAGTGCTGAGGATATGTGGGAAAAGATAGATTACCTTGAAGCAAACCCACAGGAACGTAAAGCTATACAGGATAAACTTTGGAGATTCTTAGAAAGTGATGGCCTATTTGATGGGTCGTTTTTACATAATCGTGTTAAACACTTTGTAAAACAGTTCGCCGGTTTGGAATTATAATTAATAATAGAACAATTAAATTTTTTCGTAATGGAGTTGAATAATGACACAGAAAATAACATGGGCGCCTCTCGTGCCTTTAATCGGCGGACAAATGCTTGGAGCAGAACGTGCTTTTGGCAATCCACCTGAAGCAGTATATTCATATGATGGTTTCGCCGCAAACGATGGACACTATCTAAATTATCAGAATGTCACTCACACTAAAGGTCTTGAGTATGTACTCCTAGACGCAGGTAACGGTCAAGAACCACGAGGACAAGTTGATGTTGTCTCTGGTACTCCACCTTGTGCTGCTTTATCTCAATTGAACACTGGCAAATCTGAAGAAGTAAAAGGTTCAGGTTGTGCAAAGAACGAATGGATGTATAAGGTATTTGAAGATGGCATTGACCGTCTTGGTGCAAAGGTTGTTGTAGTTGAAAATGCTCCTGCATTATATACAAAGAAAGGTCAAGGCGTTGCTGAAAACCTTTATAAGATTTGTGAAGAACGTGGATATAGTTTGACTCTATATAAAACATCTTCTAAATATCATGGCCTACCTCAAGCAAGAGATCGTACATTTGCCGTCGGATGGAAATCACCAACTGCGCCAGTTATGAATTGGTTCAAAGAAGATCGTAAATCATTTAAAGATCATCTCGCTGAAATTCCTGAAGGTGCGTTACAACACGATTTGATTATTAATAAGAATATTGATACTGAACCTTATTACAAATTCATCAAAGCAAAAACTAATCGTGATCCACGTGAAGTCTGTATTGAAGAAGATATTAAATCAACCTTCCAATGGGTTCAGCGTAACGGCATGTTAGAAGAAGCTAATAAATGGTTTAAAGATACTAACAATGAGAAAGGCGTTAAACTATCTGACCATGCTATTATGAAGTTTGCTGATGGCAAAGGTATTTGGGATGGTTCGGTTCACGTCTTTGGTGAATATATGAATGCAGTGATTGGTCGTAACATGGTTGATTCAATTCATCCTGTACACGAAAGATCAATGACAATTCGTGAAGCATTACACATGATGGGATTCCCTGAAGATTTTGAACTTGTTGGAGGTGTTACAAAAGTAAATCATATTGCTCAAAACGTACCTGTTCCTACATCTGCCAGTATTCATGGCGAAATTGCTAAGTTCCTTCGTGGTGAATTAGAACTATCTGATACAACTTTCCTACGTCAAAACAATCACAAAGAAGAAATGTTATTTGATCCTCTCGGTAAGGACATGAGACCAAATTTAACTGAATTCTATGCATAAAACTGTTGACATAATGATTATACTGTGTTATAATAGTAGATCAAACAAAGGAATATAGTATGAGAAACGATTTAATCTTCGACTTCGAGACAATGGGTCAAGATGTAAACGATTGTGCAGTGATTGATGTATCGGCAATGGTATTCAATTGGGATAAGATGACTTCATCAGATCCATACACATTAAGCGATATCTCTAAGTGTCGCAAATTCAAACTCAATGTTAAAGAGCAAGTACAAAAATATGGTTGGAAAATCAATGAATCTACTCTAAAGTTTTGGGGTGAACAGAATAAAGAAGTAAGGGCAAACATTGCTCCTAAGACTTCTGATCTTTCTGTTGAGGATTTCGTTAAACAGTTTACTGATTTCCTAATTGATTCTCCAAAGATTAAATATTGGTGGTCAAGATCAAATACGTTTGATCCAATCATTCTTGCTAGATTATACGCTTCTCAAGGTAAACAACAACACATGGATTCTCACCTCAAGTTCTATTCCGTAAGGGACACAAGAACTTACATTGATGCAAAGTTCAATTTTGAATTAAAGAAGAATGGATTTGCACCTTGTGAAAATGATGAGAAATGGGATTCAGTATTTAAAGCACACGACAGTTCATGGGATATATTGGCTGATGTATTAAGACTACAGTCAATTGTTCGAGCTGAAAACGATATGGAGCAAATTAGAGTATGAAGCTTGAAGTAAAAACAGAAGAACTACAAAAACAACGACTATTCGTAGGTACACCAATGTATGGTGGCCAATGTACTGGTTTATATACTAAGTCAACAAATGACTTGAGTATGTTGGCATCTACTCATAAGATTCCACTTAAGTACTATTTCCTGTTTAATGAAAGTTTAATTCAAAGAGCAAGAAACTATATTGTAGATGAGTTCTTAAGATCTGACTGTACTCACCTATTGTTTATTGATGCTGACATTGGATTTGATCCAAGAGATGCTTTAGCCTTACTTGCCTTACAAGTTTCAGATCCAGAGAAATATGATATTGTCTGTGGTCCATATCCTAAAAAGACAATTGCTTGGGAGAAAGTATCAAGAGCAGCTCATGTAGGTGGATTCGGTAAAGAGAATCCATTTGACTTAGAAAAGTTTACATCAGATTTTGTTTTCAATCCAGTACAAGGATCGAAATCATTTAAACTCTCGGAACCTGTTGAAGTTGCAGAAGGCGGTACTGGGTTTATGTTAATCACAAGAGAGGCGTTAGAGAAATATCGTGACACCTATCCTGAACTTGCATATAGACCAGATCACGTTAGAACTGAGCAATTTGACGGTACTCGAGATATTCATGCTTTCTTCGACTGTGTCATCGACCCAGAAACAAGAAGGTACTTATCCGAAGATTACTTCTTCTGTAAGATGGCTCGTAAAGCTGATCTCTCAGTATGGATGTGTCCTTGGATGAGAATTAACCACGTTGGATCATATATCTTTAAAGGCGATATGGGAAGCTTAGGTCAATTAGGTGTTACAGCTACTGCAGACAAACAATCTAATAAGAAATCTTATAATCCTATTGACAAAGCTAAGTAATTGGTATATAATATACAACAATATAAAAACTAAATGGAGAAATTTATATAATGAAATTTTCTAACGAAACCTTGACGGTCTTAAAAAGCTTTACTGCTATCAATAAGTCAATCTTATTGTCCAGTGGTAATGTACTAAAGACTATAACTCCAGAGAAGACATTAATTGCGATCGCGGACATAACAGATGAAATTCCTTCAGATGCTTGTATCTATGATCTTTCAAGATTTTTGTCAATTTTATCTCTGTATAACGATCCCGATGTGGAATTTTTTGATAAATACTTTATTATATCAGAAGGCAAACGTAGAACTAAATACGTATTTGCCGATCTTTCAATGATCCATACTCCACCTGAGAAGGAAATCACAATTCCTTCAGCTGACGTGACAGTATCGGTAACTGAAGGAGATTTGTCTTCAGTATTGAAGGCAGCAGGAGTATTACAATTTTCAGAGATTGCGTTTGTAGGCGAAGGCGGCAAATGTTATCTGAAAGCAATCGACAGTTCTAATAACGGTGCAGATGACTTTGGTATCGAAATTGGGGAAACTGCCGATGATTTTCAAATTATCATTAAAACTGATAACTTGAAATTAATGCCATTAGATTATGAGGTTACTCTTTGTTCAAAAGGTATCTCAGAGTTTAAAGGAAAAGGTGTCACATATTTTGTGGCGATAGATTCAAAGTCGACTTATAACAAAAGGTAATAACTATGAATGAACCAGTAAATGGTAACTTTGGCCAACAACAAGAAGGCCAAGAACAAGAGGTGGTAATCACTCTTGGAGATTTATCAACTGTGTTGCAGATTATTGACGTAGTCTCACAACGCGGTGGATTCCAAGGGCAAGAACTTGCCGGTATCGGAGCGCTTCGAAATAAACTAGAAACGTTCCTAAGACAGAAAGGTCCTAAGCAACCAGATACTCAAGAATTGGGTGGACAGGATGCAGGCGTTGACACATCAGCAGGTAGCCTGGCTGGTAAACTTGTTGACTAATTATATTAGTTAGCAGGCACTTCTCGAGAGGTGGGGGTGGAAACACCCCTACTGATTTCTCGAAATTTTTATATTATGTTTATGGTGAATTATGATTGATGCAAAATCAAACGAAGTCTTATGGGTAGAAAAATACCGTCCTCAAATCGTTGAAGATACTATTCTCCCAGGAGCAATGAAAGAAACATTCCGTAGGTTCGTATCAGACGGCAGTGTTCCAAATCTATTATTAACAGGTGGTCCTGGTGTAGGTAAAACTACAGTTGCCAAGGCAATGCTCGAAGAACTAGGTTGCGATTATATCGTAAAGAATGGTTCTCTTAATGTTAATATTGATACCCTCCGATACGATATCTCAACATTCGCTTCCGCAGTATCTCTTTCAGGTACAGGTCGTAAGTATGTAATCTTTGACGAAGCAGATTATTTGAACGCAGCAAATGTTCAGCCTGCTTTGCGTAACTTTATTGAAGAGTACAGTTCAAACTGTGGTTTCATCTTTACTTGTAATTTCAAGAATCGTATTATTAGTCCATTACGCTCAAGGTTGTCTGAAGTAGATTTTTCTATTGATACTGCCGATAAGCCACAAATGGCAATGCAGTTCTTTAAACGCGTTAAGGCAATACTTGACCAAGAAGAAGTTGAATACGATTCTAAAGTTGTTGCCAAAGTAATTGAGAAACACTTTCCTGATTTCCGACGTGTACTAACTGAACTACAATCATACGCTGCTTCTGGTAAAATTGATGAAGGTATCTTTGTTAATTTAAAACAAGAATCTATTGATGATGTATTTCGTTTACTCAAAGCAAAACAGTTTACCGAAATGCGTAAATGGGTTGCTAAGAACTCAGATCAAGATATGAATGAAATGTTTCGTCGTATCTATGATATGATGTCGACTAAAGTCACACTACAATCACAAGCAGGATTTATAGTTACATTGGCTGATTATATGTACAAGTCCGGTTTGGTTGCTGACCAAGAAATTAATATGGTCGCCTTCTTGACGGAAGTAATGATTGAATGTGAGTACTCGTAATGATTGGCCGTCTTGAATGTTTTAATTGTGGCGAGAAGACAACAAAAAAGAAATCCTATACGGTTGAACTCAACACAGCAGACGGTAAACATAAAATACCTTTATGCGACAAGTGTGGTACTTCTTTTAATGTAATAGCAAAAGAACTTGAGGAGATCATCGGTGAAAGACCTGAATCCATTTGATTTTATGAATGCTGCGTCCTTCTCTAAGGATGATTTAATTCGTAATAGTGATATACCAGAACATACTGAAAAGATGTATACGCCTTATGTAGTGAATCGTGGCTTTACCAATTTTGAGGATACGATATTACACGCAAACGAAATGAATATGAGACATGGTTTATTCTATGGTGCTCAATTTGATTATTATAGATCTGTTCTTCGTAAGCGTAAGAGATTCTCTAAATGGCCTAAGGCTGAAAAGAATACTGACCTTGACGCAATCCAAGAAGTATATCAATGTAACCGAACGGTTGCTAAACAATATCTTAAAGTATTGAATAAAGAACAACTCGTTACTATCCATGATAAAGTAAACGAAGGCGGCTGATACAAGATTATTATAAATAATGTTATATGGTGTAATACCATTGCCACTACTATAATAATTAACAGGTGAATATAAATCATGGACACAGATATTTTTAAAGGAGTCGGTGTCGAAGTTGAATTGCCCACGCAGGATTCTTTCCTCAAGGTTAAAGAAACATTGACACGGATCGGCATCTCAAGCCGCAAAGAAAGAAAATTATATCAGTCTTGTCATATCCTACACAAACAAGGTAGGTACTCGATTCTACACTTTAAAGAATTGTTTATTTTAGATGGGAAGCATAACACGTTAACAGAAGAAGACATATCACGACGTAATACGATTGTGAATCTGTTAGAAGAATGGGAACTTGTTAAAATATTAGATCCAAGTAAGACAAAGGATCCAGTAGCTTCTCTAAATCAAATAAAGATCATTTCATTTAAAGAAAAAGGTGAATGGGAATTGACAGTCAAATATAATATTGGAAAAAAATAGTTGACATAAACAACTAACTGTTATATAATATAACAAATAGGAACATACATTATGAAAATTTTTAAAACACGTGACACTGCAGAAATCCCATCTTATGCAACCGAAGGTTCAGCATGCTTTGACGTTAAGGCATGTCTTGAGATTGGAAACACAATCACTTGCTATACTCCATTCAACAAAAAAGTTCCGATGCATCCAAAGATTATCGGCGGTTCAGGTGAAATTGGAATTGCGATTCCTCCTGCTGCAAGAGTACTAATTCCAACAGGACTTATATTCGATATTCCAAAAGAGCATGTAATCGAAATGTTTATTCGTTCGAGTGTAGCAACAAAGAAAGGTTTAGTTTTAGTCAATAGTGTTGGTATTATTGATTCTGATTATGTCGACGAAACGCATATTATTGTACACAACATGTCTGATACTATTGTAGTCGTAAATCACGGTGATCGTTTGGCACAATGTAATTTATCAAAAGTACAACAAACAGAATTAACACAACGCAAAACGGCTCCTAAGCAAAAGACCGACCGCAAAGGTGGTATTGGAAGTACAGGAGCTTAAATTTTTAGACAAGGATGTCTTCTTTCGTTATAAATAAATTTGTAGGATGCCGATAGGGTCTTACAACTAACCGAGGGACATACCCTCAAATTTAATTAATCTTGCTTAATAGGAGAATAATATGACTGGATTAAATATAAACCAACTTCACCCCTTTGCTCTTGGATTCGATAGAGTCTTTGACAGATTGGCGGAGTTCCCACAGCATCAACAACAATCTCAAGGCTTCCCGCCTTATAATATCAGAACCGACAAAGGCGAAAAGTTCTTTATTGATCTTGCTTTAGCAGGTCTTGATATCGATGATGTAGAAATAGAAGTAAAAGAAGATGTATTGACTGTTCGTTCCACATGGGATGAAGCAGGAGATTACTTTAATGGCGGTGGAGACTATGTTCACCGTGGCATTTCCTTCAAAAAGTTTACAAGAAGTTTTACTCTTGCAGACGATATTGAAGTAATTGATGCTAGCTTCGTAAATGGTCTTTTAACTATTTCATTGGAACGAATAATTCCTGAAGAGAAAAAGGCTCGTAAAATAAAGATTAACACTAAGAAGGAATTCTTAAAAGGTTAATCTATAATCAAACTGGGAGGCGCAAAGCCTCCCATCTATAAGGAATTATATTATGAAAACTGTACCTAACGTTCAATTTAAAATACGATCAAGAGATGTAGAAACCGGCGAGTTTGAATGGACTCATCCTACAACTGAAGATTACTTTAAAGAAAAACGAGTAGTTGTATTTTCCCTACCCGGCGCATTTACCCCGACCTGTTCAAATAATCAAGTCCCAGGGTTTGACGTACTATACGATCAAATTATTGAGAATGATGTTGACGAGGTTTATTGTATTGCCTGTAACGATACGTTCGTTATGAATGCTTGGGCAGAAGATCTAAGAGTAAGGAATGTTAAATTTATTCCAGATGGATCTTGTGAATTTACAGCAGGAATGGATATGTTAGTCGCAAAAGACAATCTTGGTTTTGGTAAAAGATCTTGGAGATATGCTATGGTCGTAGATAATGGCACTGTTGAAAGGATGTTTGTAGAAGATGGCAAGGAAGATGATTGTGATACGGATCCGTATGGAGAAACAACACCTGAGAAGGTCCTAGCATATTTACAGAGCGGCGTAGAAACACTTTAATAAAATAAGAGTATGGGCTTGGCGTCTAACCTTGAAACCATACCGCTCACAAGGCCACCCCAGTTCAGTCTGGAGCATATCTGATAAAGTGTGTGGCATTTATAGGATCCTTCGGGATCCTTTTTTAATTAACCGTTAGGCATTACTGCAGCGCCGCTAGGACCAACAAGATTTTGGTATTGCGTGCTTCTACTTGACTTATCGCTATTATCAACGTTGTTAATACGAGCACCTTCGTTTCTAATTATATTAACTATACCGCCTGCCTTGCCTGACGCTTCAACCTTTGCTATAACAGAAGCTCTTTCTGCGTCAGTCATAAAATCATCGAATGTTTGACTTTTAAAGAACAGGCTTAGACTCTCCGCTGTTCTTTTATTCCTTTCCATTCTTTCTTCTTCGTCTTCCCTCGCAATCCTTGCTCTTCTTTCTTTTATTTCAGAAGAACTTAGCATAAGGAAGTTTTCCATAAATCCTTGTCTTTCAACTTTTACTAATTGATCTGCAGTTGCTTCTCCGCTGGCTATTCTTGCCTCCGCATCAGCTTTAATCCTTGCCTGCATCGCCAAAGCTTCTTCTAAATCTGCAGCCTGTTTCTTTTTCCTTGCATCTCGCTCCGCGCTCGACAAATTAACTTCTTGTATGCTGCTGCCATAACCGCTTCCGTATGTGACAAGCTCAGTATCAACGTTTCTATTTTGTATTCTTTTAATGTCCTCTTCCACTTGAACTAGTTGATCTGCAATCTCATCATTCACTGCATTTATTT
>JGI20157J14317_10004897_pt1 | contig 10167 bp, 7 predicted proteins | sample COG_07_FD_14317 | JGI IMG/M metagenome (IMG submission 14317)
CTAATCCGATTCCAACAGTGGCCCATGCTAAATAAATCATTGATTCATATGCATCACTCCAGGGAGCATGACCAGAAATATACCATCGTGCAATTAACCCTAAGGTGTGTATAACAAATAGTAAAACAATAGAATACTTTGAAATAACAATAAGATAATTTAAAAACTTTTTATCGTTAAAAATTTGAAATATTAAAAAAATAAACATAAAAGCTCCAACGTACATGTACCAACTAAATAAACTTCTAAATATATCATACTTATTATATAAGATCTCTGCGTTTATTTTATCTTCAGAGGGTAAAACTGAGGAACCATACTTGTTTTGGAAACCTTTTATACTTTCTAGGATTTTAGTTGAATTTGCATAATCATTAATTTCAACGTCACTCCTTAACGATCCAATATAAAGTGGTAAAATATTTTTAACATATAATGAATCTATTCCCTTAAAATCGTTAGTATTTAAATCTTTGAACGAAACCCACTTATTATTTACATCATTTGGAATTGGAAAAATTGTTAAAATTTTTCCATCTAAAGCTGAAAATAGTAAATTAACTTTTCTATCAGTTTCTATAAAGTCTTTTTCAAATGCGTTAGGCAACGCAGATTTGTAAGATCTTTCAAGCTGCTTAGCAATTTTATAATTTCCTTTCTCATCAAAGAAATCAACAAAAGCAGCATATTTATCTTTATTATTTCTTCCAATTATTTTTCTCAGACTATCGTTACCTCTTTTTAAATATATAATTGGAACATTATACCAAAGTAAAGGATCTTTAGTAATAGATAATAAAAATTGATCAGCATTTAGATTTTTATAAGAATCAGAATAACTAACTTTTCTTAAAATTTCGGAAGCAAAAGTATTTAGTGGCTTCATCCTTCCACCAGAGTCTTGTATAACTAAACTACCAAACTCAGCTGCATGTAATTTATCAATAGGATTATTAATTATAATAGAATCAATCTGCTTTAAATTGATTTTTTGTTGATGATCATGCAAGTCTTGTGAAAAAACTAAACCTGAAAATAAAACAAATATCAGTGTTAAATTTTGTTTCTTTATTTTAACTTTTTCAAGTTGTTTAGCTAAATCTTTAAACCGAGTTTTTCCAAAGAACATAATTCCCAATAAACCGATGTAAAGTAAAAAATAACCAATGTAAGTAATTAATGTACCAAAATAATCATGGTTTACAGATAGAACAGTACCCTTTTCATCAGGATCAAAACTAGCTTGAAAGAATCTAAAACCAGAATGATTCAAAATATGATTCATATAAATATCATAATCAAATGTATCTTCATCAATTACAGTAACCTTGCTCATAAAACTACTGTAACTTTTTTCTGTTCCCGGATATTTTTCAGCTATAAAATCGTTTAGCTTAATTTCAAACGGCAACTTATTTTCAAGAGAACCGTATTTTAATAAAAATTCTAAACCCCCAACTTCTATTTTTTTTGGATCATTAACAATTCCCTTAGCTCCTAGCAATCCAATTTCTTTGGAATCTCCGTTTGATGAAACTTTTAAAAACAAACCATCTTGTTGTGTTTCCTCATCAGATTTAATGATTTCAAATCTTCCATTAATCACGGGGTTTGGAAAAACAAATTGTAATCCAGCAGTGTTGTATAATGATCTTAATTGTAATACTTGATCCGTATTTTGTTTAAGATCTCCTTGCATTTGATCTGCCATACGCATAAAGTCTCCATCAAACGGACTGTTAATAATTAAATCACCATCATAATCACTTATATTTATAGCTCCTTCAGTTGGCTTATTTAAAGCAAATAATATATTGTGAACACTAGTCACTTCACCAAATTTAAGGAAGTGTTCGTGCCTATTACCTTTACTTGCCTCTACAATTTTCAAATATTTTTCACCACTTTCATCTTCAACTAATCCTTCTTTAGCATTTTCAATAAAATCTATATATTCAATCGTGAAATCCTGACCTTTTAGATCATAATTCCAACTGAAATTATTGTTTGTGAATTCAGAAAATAAAAAGTCATCTTGTAACATTCTTCTGTTTACTACACCATCAATTTCTCCATCTACAATAGCTGTTAAATAAGTTTTTTCNGAGAGGAANGTATTTGAAGACGTGTTTTCTCTTATTGGCATTACACCTTCATATCCTATATATCTTGTAACACCNGCTCCCAATATTATTAAAATCCAAGAAATGTGAAGCATTAAAACTGGCCATTTATTAANCTTTAAAAGATTGTATCTTTTAATATTAAAAGAAAAGTTTATTACAAAAACTACTAAAATAAGTTCAAACCAAGTAGCATTATAAATCAAAATTTTAGCTGTTACCGTTCCATAATCATTTTCAATAAAAGTTCCTATTGCCATGGCTAATGCATAAACAATAAATAAAAAGGCAGTAAGTCGGGTTGATACTAGAAAAGAAATTAATTTTTTACCCATTTATTTGTGAAATTACAATCTTGATTGTCTTTATTAATGTTAATGTATGTATCCTCGATTTTCTCGATCATCCAACTTTGAATTCTTTTAAGTTGTTTTTCTTTGAGAGCTAATTCTTTAATTTTTATAAAATCCTGAGAATAGTCTGCAATGTGTTCATCAAATCTATTGCTGACTTTTAATATTTTATATTTTTTCACACCTCTCTGATCTTCATCTAATAACGGCATTGATATTTCATTATCCTTTAATCTTTGTGCTTGACTGTATAGTACTGGATCCATTTTTGTTAACTCAAAACGAGTGTCTCCTGTTGTTGGGTTGATTAAAACACCTCCATTACTTCTAGTCTCAATTTCATCAGAAAGCTCTTTAGCTGCTTCAGTGAATGTCAGTTCACCATCGACAATTCTTTTTCTAATTAAATCAATAGTTCTTTTAGCTTCAATAATGGCTTCATTGGAAACATCTGGAATTAATAGTATATGTCGAGCATCAACTTCTTGTCCTCTTATTTTTTCAACTTTTACAATATGCCAACCGCTTTCAGTTTCGAAAGGATCGGAGACTTCACCCTCCCTTAACCTGTAGACTGCATCTCTAAATTCCTTATGCATTGTTGGTCTATTTCTATTTAAAGTATACATACCACCAGTTGCTCTAGATCCAGGATCTTGAGAGTACAAAATTGCCTTTGTTGCAAATGATGAACCGTTTACTACAATATCGTTCTTTATAGTTTCTANTCTTCTAATAACTTTATTCTTTTCATCATCAGAAACTTCTGGATTTATAACAATTTGAGCTAATTCTAATTCAGCTCCAAACACTGGTCTTTCATATTTAGGAATAGAATAAAAGAATTGTCGAACTTCATCTGGTGTAATTTCAATTTCTTCAACTATTTTGTTCTGCATAAGCTCAGAGAGTTGTCTAACTTTATTTATTTCAAATAATTCTGATCTAAAAACTTGTTCATCATTTTTTTTATAAAATTCAAGAACTTTCTCAATGCTTCCAATTTGATCAACAAAATAATCTATAGTTCTGTCTACGTAGGAATAAATAGAATTATTATCAACCTGTAAACTATCTTGCTCGGCATGGTGAGCATAAAGTTTATCTTCCATTAGCTTTCCTAATAGACTACATCTTGTAATATTTTGAGTTGATACACCTTGAGATTGAAGGTCAATAAGCGTTTTATCGACATCAGATTCTAAAATAACGTAATCACCAACTACAGCTGAAACTCCATCAATCTTGATTTTTGTCAGAAAATTATTACTCTCTGTTTCTTGACTAAATCCGATAGTAGTAAAAAATAAAATTATTAAAAAGTAATTATTAATTGGTTTCATAAAATTCTAATTCATTTTGTTGAAGAGCATCTTCTATTATTTCGTTTTCAAATTTACTAATAAACTCTAGTTTTTTCTTGTTTAAAAGCACTTGTTTTAAAGTCGATTTGATATAATCAAATGGAGCAATATCATTTTTAAGTTTATAATCTTTTATATTGATCAAATATAGTTCCAAAGAATCTTGTAATCTATAAAATAACTTATTTTTAACAATATTTTGTTTTAATCTATCATTAAGCACAGGTATTTTATTAAAAAACACATCTTTATTAATCCATAAAGAATCATTAAAATAATATGAGGAAAATTGTAATGATATTGAGTCTAAAAATATTTTATCGCTTTGTTTAAATCTTTTAAATCTTTTAACTACATCTTTTAAATTATAATTTTCACTGTTTATTTTTAAATACCTAGCATTTATTATTTCCTGATTAAGTTTAAAATTTAGTTTATTCAAATTATAATATTCTCTTACAGATTCCAGTGAAATAAAAGTATCCATTGCAGATTTAACTATCTTTTCTTGATAAGCGTATGAAAACAATTCATTTTTATAAGACTCTATTAGTTGATTTAAATTTTCCTGCTTTTCATCTCCTAAATTTACAAGAGCTTTTTTAAATAGTAATTTTTCTTTCGCCCAGTCGTCAATACGATTTTTAACAAAAATCACACTGTCTTCTTCAGAAAGACCTGTAGGAAAGACTTCCATTAAATCAGATGTGTAATAAAATTCATCTCCCAACCTGGCTAAAACTTTATCAGGTTTATTTTCTATAAAATCGCAGCTAACAAATAAGAAACTAATTAAAAATAAATATATTTTCAAAATAAAATTATCTAGAATAATTTGGTGATTCTTTTGTTATCATAACATTGTGAGGGTGACTCTCTTTAATACCTGCTCCGGTTATTTGAACAAACTTTCCTTTGTCCTTAAGTTCTTCAATGTTTTTACATCCACAGTAACCCATTCCAGATCTAATTCCTCCGATAAATTGATGGATGCTTTCAACTAAATCACCTTTATAAGGAACTCTTCCTACCACTCCTTCAGGAACTAATTTATTAGATTCATTAACTGAATCTTGAAAATACCTGTCTTTACTACCCTTTTGCATAGCTTCAATCGATCCCATTCCTCTATATGACTTGAACTTTCTTCCTTCATAAATAATAGTTTCACCTGGTGATTCTTTTGTCCCAGCCAATAGAGAACCCAACATTACACAATCAGCACCTGCTGCAATTGCTTTAGTAATATCTCCAGTATATTTAATTCCTCCATCAGCAATTACTGAAACTCCAGACCCCATTATTGCCTTAGAGACTTCATAAATAGCAGACAGTTGAGGAAACCCAACACCAGCTATAACTCTTGTTGTACATATTGAACCTGGTCCTATACCTACTTTAACTCCATCTGCTCCAGCCTCAACTAAAAATTTTGCAGCTTCAGCCGTCGCAATATTTCCAACAATAACATCAATATTTGGAAATTTATTTTTTATTTTTTTTAAGATTTTTAAAACACCTTTTGAATGACCATGAGCAGTGTCAATAACAACTGCATCAACACCAGCTTTACACAAAGCTTCACATCTTTTAATAGAATCATTTGAAACTCCGATTGCAGCAGCAACTTTTAATCTTCCAAAAGAATCTTTATTGGATTTAGGCTTTAAAAATAATTTTTGAATATCTCTAAATGTTATTAACCCTAATAATTTCTTCTGTTTATTAACTACCGGAAGTTTTTCAATTTTATGTTTTTGTAATATTACCTCTGCTTCATCCATTGTAACTCCCTCATTAGCAGTAATTAAATTAGATTTAGTCATTACCTGAGATAATTTTTTATTATTATCATTTTCAAATCTTAAATCTCTGTTAGTAACTATACCNATTAGAATATTATCTTTATCTACAACAGGAATTCCACCNATACTGTATTCCTTCATACANTGTTTAGCTTCAGCTACTAAAGAATTTTCNTTTAATGTTACTGGATCTAAAATCATTCCTGATTCTGATCTTTTAACTCGTTTAACTTTTTCTGCTTGCTGATCGATAGACATACTTTTATGCAAAACCCCTAAACCACCCTCTTGAGCCATAGCTATAGCCATTTTACTTTCCGTGACTGTATCCATAGCAGCAGAAACAACAGGAATGTTTAAATTAATATTTCTGGAAAATTTAGTTGTTAAATCAACTTGATTTGGAAGATATTCAGAATATGATGGTACTAGTAAAACATCATCGTAAGTAAATCCTGTTCCAATAAATTTATTTTCTGAGAGCTTCATAGCAATTAACTTATTAATTAATTGCATGCAAATATAATAAATTTAAGTTTAAATAATTATTTAATGTTAATTCTAAAACAAAGATTAGGATTAGTTAATAACAGTACCGCATAGTACTTCCAAATATATAACAAAAACAAAGCTCCAATTTATTTTTCTATGTAGTTCTGTTATTAACTAAAACAAGTGAAACATAAAACAAAGATAACTTATAAAAAGATAAAAACCTACACTATTTATAATTAATCTAAATAAAAATAATAAATATATTCCTCAACTCTTATATCTAGAAAATAAGTTGACGGTATTATTGTAACAAGATTCAAAATTCAAAGAATTTATATTAGTCTTTAGTCCTTTGGAATTAAAAAAGGATATTAGCTTTTCAGTTGGTAAATTTCCTGTCAATTCATCTTTTGCCATTGGACATCCACCAAATCCTTTTATTGCTCCATCAAATCTTCTACATCCAGCATTATAAGCTAAATCAATTTTATTAAACCATTCATCAGGTTTAGTATGAAAATGAGCGCCAAATTCAATTTTCATATATTTTGGTATTAAATTAGAAAAAATCTTATTTATATCATTTGGATCAGCAGTTCCAATGGTATCAGAAAGAGATATTATTTCTATTTCCAAACGATTAAGTTTTTCAATCCACTCTTCCACAATCTGAAAATTCCAAGGTTCGCCGTATGGATTTCCAAAACCCATGGACAAGTAAACAACTAGTTTTTTGTTATTATTTTCTGCAATTTCTTTAATACTTTTTAACTCTTCAAAAGATTCATTTACAGTTTTGTTGGTATTTCTCATTTGAAAAATTTCTGAAATTGAAAATGGGAATCCAATAAAATTTAATAATGAATGACTACATGCTTCTAAAGCTCCTCTTTTGTTGGCTACAATAGCTAATAATTTAGATTTTGTGTTTGAGAGATCTAAATTATCAATTATGTAAGATGAATCGCTCATTTGTGGAATGGCTCTTTTTGAAACAAAACTTCCAAAATCAACTACATCAAAACCAACAGACAAAACTGATTGTAAATAATCTAATTTAACTTTTGAGGGAATAAATTGCTTTATTCCTTGCATAGCATCTCTTGAACATTCAACAATTTTAATTGAAGACATAACATAAAATTAGTTTTTATTAACTAACTATCCAGTATACTATGAATATATATACTCCAATTTCAAATAAATATATGTTATTCGCTTACATAAGCATATCTATTTGAAAATAAATTTAAATTTGAAGATAAGAGAGAAACAGAAAAAAAAACGAAAGTAGCTTGCATCCAAAAAATAGAACCAAGAATCAAAAACTGAATTTCATTATTAATATTATTGTGGAATAAAAAACTTGGAAAAAAAGCTATAAAAAATAAACTTACTTTTGGATTTAATAAATTCATTATCAATCCTCTAAAAAAATGATTACTTGAGTTATTTTCAATAATTGATTCCTTTTTTATATTTCTATTTTTAAACGTTAATACAATTAAATATAGAAAGTAAAACACACCTAATAATTTAATCATATTAAAAATGTAGTCATTTTCTGAAATTATTAACGATAAACCAATTGTAACAAAAAAAGTATGAATTAATAAGCCAAAAGTTAATCCAAGAGAAGTCATTAAGGCGGGCTTAATTCCTTTAGAAATACTTTGTGAAATAACATAGATAATATCAGGGCCAGGTGAAAGAGTCAACAAAAGTGATGTTAAAAAAAAAGTAATTAAAATATCAATATCCATAAATAATTTATTGATTTTAAGATTGTAATTTAAGCTTTATAAATTATTTTTGCATAAAAATTAATTAAATGTCCTATATCCAAAATTTAGAAAAAAATTTATCGAGTACACGAAAATCTCTAATAAATCATAGTCTTTATTCTAAACTTGATTCAAAACAAAAACTTGTTAAATTCATGGAAAATCATGTTTTTGCAGTTTGGGATTTCATGTCTTTAATTAAAGCTTTGCAAAGAAATCTAACATGCATTGAAGTACCATGGATTCCTAACGAAAATCGTTTGGCTGGAAGATTGGTAAATGAGATAGTTTTAGCTGAAGAAAGTGACGTTGATTTAAATGGAAACCCAAAAAGTCATTTTGAACTTTATCTAGAATCTATGATTCAGATTGGGGCTAGCACAAAAAAAATTGAAAATTTTATTTTTAAAATAAAAACATTAAAATCTTATAATAAATCAATCAAAAACATAAATATAAGTCCAGTAGTAAAAGAATTCATGGACTTTACATTTGATATTATCAATACAAACAAAAACCATGTAATTGCAAGTGTTTTTACATTTGGAAGAGAAGATTTAATTCCCGATATGTTTATTGAGATAGTCAAAAAACTATCAGTTAATAATGAAATCAAGGCAGATAATTTAATTTACTATTTGGAGAGACATATTGAAATTGATGCAGACGAGCATGGTCCTATGGCACTTAAAATGATTGAAAAATTATGCGGCAATGATGAACATAAGTGGAAGGAAGCTGAAATTGCATCGAAAAAAGCTCTTGAAATGAGAATTAAACTTTGGGACTATATTGAAAATAAAATTAATTAAAGTCTATCGTTTATCTAATATCTTCATCTCATTAATTTTGAATTATGACTTTCAATTAGATTAAGAATTTCCTGAACTTTTTCAGGATTCTTTTTAGCAACATTAAACTTTTCAGATGGATCAATATTTAAATCAAATAAAAGAGGTGGATCATGTGTTTTTGGTTCTTTAAACCAATCTGTAGTTTTTAAATGTAATTTAAAATTTCCTAGCCTAGTTGCATACAACTCATCACCTTTATAAAAAAACATATTTTTTCTTTTACTTTCTTCTTTTTTAAATAAAGTTTCAGATAAATCAATTCCATCTATATGCATATTTTTTTGTTGTTCAATTCCTGAAATGCTCAAAAAAGTAGAATAAATGTCGAGAGTAGAACCCATATCATCAATAACACCTGATTTTATATTAGCTCCCCAAAAAATTGTAGGTACTCTGACTCCCCCCTCCCATGTTGTTCCTTTTCCGTTTCTAAGTAATCCTGCTGAACCTGAATGAGATTTAAAAACTAGCCAAGGGCCATTATCAGATGTAAAAACAACAACTGTATTTTTATCTAAATTCAATTTCTTTAATTCATTAATTATTAATCCCACACCAAAATCAATCTCTTCAATAACATCACCATACAATCCTCTTTTACTTTTTCCTAAAAACTCTTTTGAAGCGTAGAGTGGAATGTGAGGAAGGTTATGAGATAAATAAATAAAAAACCTGTCATCTTTAAACTCGTTAATTAATTCAATAGTTTTTTTTGTATATCTTGATGTAATAGTAGTTTGATCTACAGGTCTTTCGATTATATCAAAATTTTCAATAAGTGGAACATTATAACTTTTTGAGTTAAGTTCATTTCTTTCATACTCTGCCCAATACTTATTATTGTTAATCTTGTCCATATCATTTGAATATGGAATGCCATAATAATAATCAAAGCCATGATTGTTAGGCAAATATTTCTTTTTATGTCCAAGATGCCACTTGCCCACGATTGCTGTTTTATATTTTTTTTCCTTTAATTTTTCTGCTATTGTATATTCCTTTTCGGGAAAACCATTTGAAGAATTTGGGAATAAAACAGATGTCATGCCACTTCTAACTGGAAGTCTACCTGTTAAAAGAGCGGCTCTACTTGGTGTACAAACGGAAGCTGCTGAATAAAATTGAGTCCATTTTTGGCCTTCAAAAGCCATATTATCCAGATTAGGTGTTGAAATAGTAGGATTTCCAAAAACTCCTATATCTCCATAACCCATATCATCAGCAAAAACGATAATAAAGTTCAATTTTTTATCATCTTGAACTCCAAAAGAGAAAAAACTTGTTAGAAATATTATTACAAAACAAAAAAAACTTTTAAAAATCATAAATTTTATAATTATTCTAATTTATACAATAAAAATTTAATACTAATTTATTTTTTTTAACTTG
>JGI20157J14317_10004903_pt1 | contig 10159 bp, 10 predicted proteins | sample COG_07_FD_14317 | JGI IMG/M metagenome (IMG submission 14317)
ACTCGATGTTGAAGAGCCAAACTCTAACCCTTTGGATACACCGTCTGCGTCAGACTCTGCTGGCGCGCGGGAAAAGCTTCTGGAGCTTCATTCTGATGACAGTGGCAGTATTGAAGAGTCTAAAAATCAGAAATCAGTAGNATCTGTTAGTGCTATTCCATCAGCGGTGATATCGGAAGATAACATATCAGACATTGAAGTTAAATTGGCCTTATGGCAGCCGACTGAANAGGNGTTAGTGTGTTGCTCTATTGAGGAGGCTTTGCCTGATCCAGTTCAAACGCAGTTGTTGTCTAATATTCTCATAGCGATGGGGCAGGGCGATGGTAAGTTAGCCCAATGTGAGATCGCGCAGTGGCCACCATTCGAAAACATGACGGGTGGAAAAGAGGAGGCGAGGGAGTTTATAGCCACCCTGTTGAGTGCGAGATTAGATAGTAGTGACACTAAACTCGTGCTGATTTTCGGTTCTACTGGTGCCCAGTGGATTCTGTCTGAAAAACAGAAAGATAGTGTTAAAGACGGAAACGTCGAGCTTTCTGCAGGTGTAGCTGCGATAATTATTCCCTCTCTAGGGGAAATGATTGAGCGCCCCGAATTAAAACGCGAGGCTTGGCAACGCCTGCAACCCTGGAAAGAAAACAAAATAGCCAGCCAACCATCTGACGATCTGTGAAGTACTCCAAATCGATTTCTAGCATTCGACCAATGATCATCGCGGATATTGAATCTGTGTTTGGCATCGAGAAGGTCAACTCGCCCTCAGCCTGGTCTCTGAAACAATTCAGTGAGTCTCTTCAATGTATCAATGTACTCACGGTTAATGACGCGGTGATTGGTTTTGTTTCTGTATTAGAGGCGGCTGGTCAGGCAGAGTTACAAAATATTTCGATTCACCCTGATTTTCATGGCTTAGGATATGGAGAGTTGCTGCTAAGAGATGCTATCGAAACCCTTTCTAGTGATACAAAGCAGCTTTATTTAGAGGTGAGGGTATCAAACTTTTCCGCGATCAGGCTTTACAAAAAGCTGGGATTTAAAGACGTTGGAAATCGGAAGGACTATTATGCAACGGAGTTCGGTCGAGAGGATGCTATCTTGATGAGCCTTGGTGTTATATCCTGATAACGTTGAGACACCTAAGAGGTTAAGTTACTCTTAACCCGTCTTTTGTATGAACAAGCCCCCTTATTGGGCGAAAGAGGGAGACTTTACATGGATTATGTATTTACAGTCTCTTAAAAACTAAAAAAGGAGTTTAAATGGATATTCAATTGTTGTATTGGCACTGGCTAGTTATTGGAATGATACTGGTCGTAGGCGAGATATTTATTCCCAGCTTTACTATCCTCTGGTTTGGCTTAGGCGCATTGGTGGTTGGTTTGGTGGAGATGTTCATACCCATGTCACTAAGTACTCAAATTCTGGTTTGGACGGTATCCTCAGTATTATTTACTGTGGCTTGGTTTAAATTTATAAAACCTAAAATGGCATCAAATAATAGTGGGGAGAAGGCCAGATACTCAGCAATAGGGGAGAGTGGCTTGGTCACCAAATTACCTACGGCCACAACTCAGGGTAAGATGCGTTTTAGTACTCCGATCATGGATCGTGACGAGTGGATTTTTAACTGTGAGTCTGCGGTTAACTTAGGTGACCGTCTTTATATCAAGGAAGTTTCTGGTGATGTTTTAGTTGTCACCAAAGTCGTTTAATTAATCAAGGAGATATTTATGGAAGCTATTATTGTATTTGGAACAATCTTTTTATTGGCGTTGATAACCTTAATAAAAGCTATCAAATTAGTTCCTCAGGGCTCTCAATGGGTGGTTGAGCGCTTGGGCAAGTATCAAGGAACCAGCATTGAAACCAGGTCTCAATATCATTGTTCCATACATTGATAGGGTGGCTTTTAAGGCAACTACTAAAGATATTGTGCTAGAAATACCATCTCAAGAAGTTATTACTCGAGATAACGTGGTTATTATTGCTAATGCGGTTGCCTATATTAATATATTAACCCCTAAACTAGCGGTGTACGGTGTAGAGGATTATGAATTAGCAATTCGAACATTAGTGCAAACGTCTCTGCGCTCGATCGTTGGTGAAATGACTCTTGATGATGCGTTGTCCTCCCGAGATGAAATCAAAGCAAAATTAAAGCTATCTATTTCTGATGATATTGCCGATTGGGGTATCACCCTTAAAACAGTTGAGATTCAGGATATTCAGCCCTCTGGGACGATGCAGAGTGCTATGGAGGAGCAGGCCGCTGCGGAACGTCAACGCCGTGCTACGGTAACTCGTGCTGACGGCGACAAAACAGCCGCAATCTTGGAGGCAGATGGGCGACTGGAAGCCTCTAGACGCGATGCTGAGGCAAAGGTGGTTTTGGCTGAAGCAACCAAGTCTGCTCTTACTAAGGTGAATGAGGCAATTCAGGATAGGGAACTACCCGCTATGTATCTTCTTGGTGAAAAATACATAGAAGCGGTTCGGGATATGTCCAATTCTGAGAATTCAAAGTTGGTCGTGTTACCTGCAGATATTCCTGCAGCGGTTCGCGGAATTATGAACAACACCAAGTAATTATTGGGGGCACCCTCTAGGCAAGGGTGCTCCTACAAATAATCTTTGATATCGTTGCTGTCAAAATGGCCATCGGGCATGGTTTAATGCTGCCCTCACTTTGCTGGATCTAAAAATGGAATCACTCTCAGATAATCTCCAGGAAAATTTTGATCGCTTGATTGTTGAATGCCTTGAGCAGGGTTGTATTTGGGGCTTGCAGGATAACGATGAGAACTGGGCTCTTGTGGAGTCAAGTGACCACGATCATATTGATGTCATTCCCTTTTGGTCCAATAAGCTGCTTGCCGAAGCTCTGTGCAATGATGACTGGAGTATCTATAAACCTGTGGCCATTGAGATGGAAGAATTCTTGGATGATTGGTTACCTGGCATGCACAGTGACGTCTTATTGGTGGGTATTAATTGGAATTTGGACCTAGAGGGCGATGAGATTGAGCCTCTTGATCTGCTGGAAGAATTTGAGTCCGAGTTAGGTTGATCTATGTTTTTGGAAAAGTTCAGCAGTGAACTAAATAATACAATTGTTGTTAGTGCTGAGCAGGGCAGTGATTTTGCTAAAAACATCAGTAACGATTTCAACCCTATCCATGACCCTCTGAACAAACGTTTCTGCGTGCCTGGAGATCTGCTGTTCGCTTTGGCGGTGGAGCGTAATGGTATTTCCGAAATAATGAATTTCCATTTTTCGGGCCTGGTCTCAGCGGATACGTCGTTAATCTTTCCGTCTAAGTTTAGTGATAAGACGACAATAGTGGATGAACGAGGAAAGCAGTATCTAGAGATTGAGCAGATCGGCCCCCGCATTCCAAACAATAAAAATGTTGAGCAATTAATAAGAGCTTATGTTCGTTTTTCGGGCCATAACTTCCCCCATATTTTGGTGCCTCTGATGGCTGAAAAAGGTGTGATGATTAATCCTCAGCGACCACTTGTGATCTATCAATCCATGTCTCTAGAATTTGACCGTCTAAACTTTGCGAAGCCATCGTTACAACTATCTCATACAAACTTAAATGTAGAAGGTAAACGTGGGAATGCAGACTTACACTTTGAAGTTTTTGATAGAGACCAAGTTATTGGACATGGGGTGAAGCATTTAATATTGAGCGGCCTAAGGCCATACCAGCAGATGGCGATAGACGATATGGTTACCGCCTATCTTGAGTCACAGTCTGAGCATCATAAAGCTTAGGTTATTGTTGCAAGGTGCTTTTCAGGAACTGTCCTGTGTGAGAGCCTTTAACTTGGGAGACTTCTTCTGGAGTGCCTTCAGCAATGATCTGTCCTCCACCTGAGCCTCCTTCCGGGCCGAGATCGATGACCCAATCCGCCGTTTTAATAACATCTAGATTGTGTTCAATCACGACAACTGTATTGCCGTGATCTCGAAAGCGATGCAATACAGCTAGTAGCTGTTCAATATCATGGAAATGTAAACCTGTTGTGGGCTCGTCAAGAATATAGAGGGTTTTACCCGTATCCCTTTTAGAGAGTTCTTTTGAGAGTTTTACTCGCTGAGCTTCACCACCTGAAAGAGTAGTGGCACTCTGCCCCAGTTTTATATAAGACAATCCAACATCAACTAACGTTTGAAGTTTTCTTGCTATGGCAGGAATCGCATCAAAGAAATCACGAGCATCTTCAATGGTCATGTCTAACACCTGATGTATATTTTTTCCTTTGAAATGAATATCTAAGGTCTCTCGATTGTAGCGCTTACCTTTACAGACATCACAAGGAACATAAATATCAGGAAGGAAGTGCATCTCAACTTTAGTAACGCCATCTCCCTGACATGCCTCACACCTTCCACCTTTAACGTTAAAGCTAAAACGCCCTGGAGCGTAACCCCTAGAACGCGCTTCTTGGGTTGCAGCAAAGATCTCTCGAACTGGGGTGAAGATACCTGTGTAGGTGGCAGGGTTAGATCGAGGTGTACGCCCAATAGGACTCTGATTGATATCAATACATTTGTCTAAAAGATTTAGGCCAGTAATTTTTTCATGAGGTGCCGCCTTTAAGGTAGTCGCTTTGTTAAGTGCTATTGCAGCTGCTGGATAGAGAGTCTCGTTGATCAGCGTAGATTTTCCTGAACCAGAAACCCCGGTAATACAGGTAAAAACACCTATGGGAATATTCAGATCGACAGACTGCAAATTATTACCCTTAGCCCCTTTAACAGAGAGAGTTTTCCCTTTCCCAGAGTGTCTTTTCTTCGGTATAGCGATAGATCTTGCACCTGAAAGAAACTTCCCCGTTATCGATTTTTCGCTATTTCGAATCTCCTCTACGGAACCTTCTGCAACTATTTGACCGCCATGAATTCCGGCCCCAGGGCCGATATCAACAACATAATCTGCGGCGGCTATAGCCTCCTCATCATGCTCAACTACAATGACGGTGTTACCTAAATCTCGCAAACGGATCAATGTTTTTAGTAGTCTCTCGTTATCTCTCTGATGGAGCCCTATAGAGGGTTCATCGAGAATATACATAACACCAACCAAGCCCGCACCAATCTGGCTGGCAAGACGAATTCTTTGGGCTTCGCCCCCTGACAGAGTGTCTGCACTTCTGTTCAGTGATAGATAATTTAGGCCCACATCCACGAGAAAAGTAAATCGTTCACGTATTTCTTTGATAATTTTTTCAGCGATTTCTCCTTGCCTGCCGACTAAGTTGAGTTGATCAAAGTAGTCAGCACAGTTTCCCACTGGCATGCACACGATGTCTTCGATACGTTTGTTATCGATAAATACGTTGCGTGCAGACTTTCTCAGGCGAGTGCCGGCGCATTCAGGGCAACTCGTTGTTGCCATAAACTTGGTGAGTTCTTCGCGGACTGATTGTGACTCAGTTTCTCTATAACGGCGTTCCATGTTGTTGATAACGCCTTCAAACTTGTGTTGCCGGCGAAATACCGTTCCTCGATCATTCACATAATTAAAGGTTATTTCTTCATCGTCACTGCCGAACAGCACCTTTTGTTGGTGTATAGGCGCAAGTTTTTCCCAGGGTTGGTCGATATCAAATTCATAATGCTCCGCTAATGAAGTGAGCATGTTGTAGTAAAATAGTGTTCGTCGATCCCAGCCCCGAATTGCTCCTTCAGAAATAGATGCTTCAGGGTGCTGAATAACTCGGTCAATATCAAAAAACTGGTGAACACCTAAGCCATCGCACGTTGGGCAGGCTCCGGCAGGATTGTTGAACGAGAAAAGTCTGGGTTCGAGCTCGTTTAAGCTGTAGTTACAGACTGGGCATGCAAATTTGGCTGAAAACAATTGATCAGGCTGTTCTCCATCCATATAACTAATCACAACTAGGCCTTCCGCAAGATTGAGTGCCGTCTCAAAGGACTCAGCTAAGCGCAAAGCGATATCTTCTTTCACTTTAAACCTATCAACCACGACATCAATGCTGTGCTTTTGCTTTTTGTTAAGAGCTGGAGCTTCGTCAAGGTCGCAAACTAACCCGTCAATTCTTGCGCGAATAAACCCTTGTCTACGTAGGGTTTCAAATAAATGGAGATGCTCACCTTTCCTATCTTTAACCACCGGTGCCAGCAGCATCAATTTAGTTCCTTCGGGCAATTCCATAACCTGATCAACCATTTGGCTTACGGTTTGAGCCTTTAGCGGGTTGTTATGATCAGGACAGCGCGGTTCTCCTGCTCGCGCAAATAAAAGGCGCAGATAGTCATATATTTCAGTAATCGTTCCCACGGTCGAACGAGGGTTGTGAGATGTTGATTTTTGCTCAATTGAGATTGCAGGAGAAAGGCCTTCAATATGATCAACATCTGGCTTTTCCATCATTGATAGAAACTGCCTAGCGTAGGTAGATAGCGATTCGACATATCGGCGCTGACCTTCGGCATACAGAGTATCAAAGGCCAATGAAGACTTTCCAGACCCAGATAAGCCCGTTATCACGATAAACTTGTCTCGAGGAAGGTCTAAGTCGATATTTTTGAGATTGTGGGTGCGAGCACCTCGAACCTGAATGGTATCCATTAATGTATCTTTATGTCAGATTAAACCTTCAATTATAAAGGCCAGTACACCCTCTGGGCAAAGGATAAAGAAAATACTTATTTAGTACGTCTTCGGTTAGCCGATAGACCTTGATAATGCAGTTATATTTTGTCAATCTAATGGATCGAAAAATAAATTAGGGATAAGCGTTTTCCAAAGTGGACAGCACTGTTAATATACGTCTCTAACTAGACCTAAACTGTAAACTGACATCACCTTGAATAATTCTTCTCAATTTTCGTCTGTCGAGAGGCGTGCGACCATATCTATTGCTAGTCTTTATGGCTTTAGAATGCTTGGACTATTTATGGTTTTGCCAGTGCTCGCTGTAGCGACGAGCGATTACAGTGGCTTCTCGCCGCTGACGCTTGGTTTTGCTCTTGGTGCATATGGGTTGACTCAAGCTTTATTGCAAATTCCTTTGGGTGTTTTGTCTGACAGGATAGGTCGCACATCAGTTATTATTGGTGGATTACTCCTCTTTATTATTGGAAGTATCGTAGCAGCGCTAGCGGAAAATATGCTTGGGTTAATCCTGGGGCGTGCTCTTCAGGGTACAGGCGCTATCGCTAGCACTTTAATGGCGTTAGTCACTGACCTTACTTCGGAGCAAAATAGATCAAAAGCGATGGCTGCAATTGGTGGAAGCATTGGGTTTTCATTTATTTTAGCAATGATCTTGGGGCCTATTCTAACGATTAATATGGGTTTATCAGGGGTGTTCTGGGTCACAGCTTTTCTCGGTGCCATTGGTGTAGGTATTGTTATTTTCTTGATACCTAGAACAGTTGTCAGTCACCACAATCGAGAAGTGATCGCTGATGTTAAACAAATAAGTAGTCTGTTGAGGGATGGTACATTGCTGCGCCTTAATTGGGGCATCTTTGCGCTTCATTTTGCGTTAATGGCCGCCTTTGTTGCGGTGCCTATGATTTTTTCGACAGAATTATCGATTAAAGATTCCGAGCTGCCTTTGGTGTATCTAGCCTTGTTGGGCGGGGGCTTTTTTATTATGCTGCCAATAATGATACTGGGAGAAAAATATAAGCTTCAACGATTAACTTTTCTTGGTGCAGTGGCAGTTATGGCGGGCGCTACGCTTGCCCTAGGGTTTGAACGTAATCCCTTGAGCACTCCTCTTTTACTATTGGTATTTTTTACTGCATTCAATCTCCTAGAGGCCACACTTCCCTCATGGCTAAGTAAAAGCAGTCCAGTTGGTAACAGGGGCACTGCGATGGGTATATATTCTACAAGTCAGTTTTTGGGATCATTTGCAGGTGGCGTATTGGGTGGATGGAGCCTCCAAGAAATAGGGATCGACGGACTGTTTATTGTCATCAGTTTAGTTTTGTTTGTATGGTGGGTTTTATCTCTTGGATTGCAATCTCCAAAACCGTTGCAAACACTAGTATTGTCAGTAGGAGATAGGGAACATCAAGATTTCTTAAAAATAATTTCAAAAATAGCCGGCGTTGAAGATATACTTCTGATCAAAGGAGAGCAATTGGCTTATGTTCAGATAGATCGTTTACTGATTGACATGCCAAGCTTACAACCGTATTTAAATCGTTAACCAATTAGGGGAATAAAATGGCACGCGGAGTTAATAAAGTTATCATTGTGGGTAACTGTGGTCAGGATCCAGAAACACGCTTCATGCCGTCTGGGGGTGCTGTAACAAACTTGAGTATTGCTACTTCAGAATCATGGAAAGATAAAACTAGTGGAGAGCCTCAAGAAAGAACTGAGTGGCACCGCGTGGTATTTTTTAACCGTCTCGCTGAAATAGCCGGTGAGTATGTTAAAAAGGGATCAAAATTATATGTTGAGGGTTCTCTTCGAACGCGCAAGTGGCAAGGCCAAGATGGCCAAGATAGATATACAACTGAAATCGTAGCAAGTGAGATGCAGATGCTAGATAGTCGCGGTAGCCAAGGTGGTTATGAAGCGCCACAGCAAAGTCAGCAGCCAGCTGCTCAGAGCCAACAGCCAAGTGGTGGTCAGCAAGCTCCTCAGCAACAAGCTCCTCAGGGAATGGACAGTTTTGACGATGATATTCCTTTTTAGGACTTCGTAAAGATAACCAATTAAACACTAGACTTGAGACTGGTGGCATCTGTGCCACTGGTTCTAACGACAACACAAAGAGGCAGTTATGTCGATAAAAGTAGGCGATAAAGTTCCATCAGGAATGTTTACAGTAATGGGAGCTGAAGGCCCCACAGGGATCAGCACAGCTGATATTTTTGAAGGAAAGAAAGTTGTTTTGTTTGCCGTTCCAGGGGCATTCACACCAACCTGTTCGATGGCACATTTGCCTGGTTTCGTTGTTCATGTCGACGATATAAAAGCAAAAGGTGTGGATACTGTCGCTTGTATGTCTGTTAATGACGTCTTTGTAATGCATGCATGGGGACAATCAGCTAATGCAGAACATTTGATGATGCTTGCTGATGGCAATGCGGAATTCACGGCAGCTCTGGGGCTTGAGTTGGACGGTACAGGCTTTGGTATGGGTAAGCGCAGTCAACGGTTTGCCATGATCGTGGATGATGGTGTCGTAAGCATGCTTAACGTCGATGCAGGTGCCTTGGAAGGTTCAAGCGCAGAGGCTGTTCTAGCCGCACTCTAGATTTTAAGTCGAACGAACTTGTTAGGTAAGAGCTAGTAAGTTTCAAAGGGTGGAGGAAATTATTATTCCTTCACCCTTTTTTGTGCGTGCACATTGGGCTGGAGATTTACTCCGATTACTTAAGTCGCTTAACCGTTATATTTTTCCATAACTAGGCTGGCATTAGTGCCTCCAAAGCCAAAGCTATTGGACATGATGCGATTCAATTTTGTTTGTTTTGTTTCTAAGAGGATCGGTAAGCCGGAGGCATTTTCATCCAGAGAATCAATATGCGCCGATGCAACCACAAAGTCATTCTCCATCATCAGCATACAGTAGATAGCTTCATGAACACCTGCAGCACCCAGGCTATGCCCTGAAAGTGACTTGGTTGAGCTTATGTCAGGACAACTATTACCAAAGGTATTGCGAATAGCGCCGAGCTCAGCCACGTCGCCTACTGGAGTACTCGTGCCATGGGTATTAATATAATCCATGGGGCCTGAAGCGGTCTCCATGGCCATTCTCATACACCTTTCCGCACCTTCGCCAGATGGAGATACCATGTCTGCACCATCTGAAGTGGCACCATAACCTGTTACTTCACAGATGATATTGGCACCTCGTGCTAGGGCGTGTTCGAGTTCTTCCACAACAACGCATCCACCACCAAGACTGGGAGCAAAACCGTCACGATCGGCATCGTACGCCCGAGAAGCGATGGAGGGAGTATCGTTGTATTTGCTGGTTAGGGCGCCCATAGCATCAAACATCGCAGCCATTGACCAATGCATCTCTTCGGCTCCGCCAGCTAGAAGCACATCTTGTTTACCCAGTTGGATTAATTCAACTGCGTGACCAATGCAATGTGCGCTAGTGGCGCAGGCTGAAGATAGTGAGTAGTTAACACCTTTAA
>JGI20157J14317_10004909_pt1 | contig 10153 bp, 9 predicted proteins | sample COG_07_FD_14317 | JGI IMG/M metagenome (IMG submission 14317)
GCCCTAAACCATAGGATAGGATTTAATTACAATAACTACAATTGGCGGGAACGTTCTGGCGTTTTTGTATATGCAGGTGCTACTTTTACAGACAATAGGGTGAGTGCGGTAACCACAACAGATGAAAACTTTTTAAGGAATACTACTTTTACGAACGTCAACGGTAATTACAATGGTTATTTTGGGGTAGGTTATTCCAAGCAGATTAAAAAAGACAGTGTTTATTCCATGAATTTGAATATTAGGCCCAACGCGAATTTCTCTAAGAATGTAGGCTTCTCAAATGGGCAATCACTTAAAACGACCTCTTATAGTCTGAATCCTTCCGTGTCTACTTCAATTAATTTCAATGAAAAGTTTCAAATTGAGCCGGGATATTCTTTAGGGTATTCTAGGAGTACTTATAATTTGGAGAACCTTCCAGAGGTATCTGTGTTGAACCACAATGCAACTTTAAAAACAACCACTTTTTGGCCAGAAAATATTATTTGGGGCAATGACATTACCTATAGTTACAATCCAAATGTAGGTCCAGGGTTTGATAAGAACGCCTATTTTTGGAACATGAGTATTGGGGTTCAGCTACTCGAAGACAAGGCTACTTTGAAAGTATTGGCTTATGATATTTTAAACCAAAACATCAATACGCGAAGGACTACTGCAGAAGATTTTATTGAAGATTTTCAAGGCACGGTATTGCAGCAGTATTTTATGCTGAGCTTTAGTTATAAATTAGACAAATTTGGCGGCCAGAAACCAGGGGGCAGAAGTATGCGCTACGGTGGTTAGAATATTACAGTTGTGACTTTATTTTCAGAAGTTCTTCTTTCACTAAAGACAATCGCTTCACGAGGTCTAAATTATCTAGCGTTTTATTTTTAGAGACTTTCAAATGGGCCTTAGCACCTACCAGGGTGTAGCCTTTTTCTTTGACCAAATGATAAATAAGCTGTAGGTTTTTAATGTCTTCAGGGGTAAATTTTCTGTTACCCTTGGCGTTTTTCTTAGGCTTGAGAATGTCAAAAGTAGTTTCCCAAAAGCGAATTAAAGAGGTGTTCACCTCAAACGCTTTGGCCACTTCACCTATGCTGTAATATCTTTTATCGGGCAGGTTGTGCATTAGTCTAAAGATTGGTTTTCTTGGTTGGCAAAACGCAGTAAGTTCTCGAATTCTGCAGGGCTTAAAGTGCCGGTATAGAAGTTAATCGGGTTTATTTTTTTCTTGTCTTTCCACACTTCGTAATGAAGGTGAGGGGCCTGCGAACGTCCAGTACTCCCCACATAGCCAATAATGTCTCCTCTTTTAACCTTTTCTCCCCTTCTCACATTGTACTGACTTAAATGCGCATAGATGGTCACATAACCAAAGCCATGGTCTATGCGAATGTGTTTCCCAAACCCAGTAGCTCTTTGATCTGCTCTGAGGATTCGTCCATTTCCAGTAGCGTAAATTGGGGTGCCTCTTGGGGCTGTAAAGTCCATTCCCCAGTGTTTTTTTCTCACTTTATTGAAAGGGTCAGAGCGCCATCCAAAGCCAGAAGCCATTCTGGTAAGGTCTTGGTTTGAGATTGGTTGTATGGAGGGAATAGCAGCAAGTAGCGCTTCTTTTTTAGAAGCAAGTGTACTTATTTCATCCAGAGATTTAGACTGAACCACCAATTGTTTTTGAAGTATATCTAGTTTTTTCGCGGTATTTACGATAAGATTTGAATGTGCATATCCCTCCAGAGTGGCATACCTGTTTAGTCCTCCGAATCCTGCTTTTCTTTGAGATTCAGGAATTGGATTTGCTTCAAAGTACACCCTATAAATTGTATTGTCTCTGTTTTCAACATCTGCCAAAACAGCTGTGGCTTCATCCATTTTTTTATTGAGTTGCTCAAATTGAAAGTTCAAATTTTTAAGCTCTCTAGACAGACTCAATTCTTTGGGAGTATTTACTATTGATGTATTGAGGAGAAACAGCAAACCAATCATTCCAAATAAAAAAGAGGCCAAAAGGAACAATACCGCCTTTTTAAAACGAGTGGTTTTCTTGTCCGTTATTTCACGGTAAGAAAGTGTATCTGCGTCGTAATAGTATTTTACTTTAGACATCTCTGGAATTTATGCTATTTTTGTGCCGTTGTTAACAGCATTAAAACAAATATAAACATTGTTTTTCTTTCGCTCATAGTTTTGCGTAAAGCTTAAGAAATCTTTGCATTTTTAACATTTTGTTCTCAAGTGTTTTTGACACCAATTAAATCATTAAGTGCCCATGAAATCTCAAGATATTAGAGCCCAGTTTTTAGCTTTCTTTAAAGATAAAAACCATCAAATAGTTCCTTCTTCTCCAATGGTTATTAAGGATGACCCAACCCTCATGTTTACCAATGCAGGGATGAACCCTTTTAAACCGTATTTTTTGGGCAATACCCTTCCTAAAAACCAGCGCGTAGCAGATACTCAAAAATGTTTGCGGGTGAGCGGAAAACACAATGACTTGGAAGAAGTAGGTAAGGATACTTACCACCATACCATGTTTGAGATGCTTGGTAATTGGAGTTTTGGTGTGGCAAAGAATAATGTAGATGGTTATTTTAAACAAGAAGCCATTCAATGGGCCTGGTCTTTATTGGTAGACGTTTTTAAAATAGATCCCAATAGTTTGTATGTGACAGTTTTTGAGGGCAGTAAAGACGCAGATCAATTAGAGATGGATGCAGAGGCATTGTCTTTATGGAAAGCGATTGTACCCGAATCACAAATTTTATTTGGGAATAAGAAAGATAATTTTTGGGAAATGGGCGACCAAGGTCCCTGTGGTCCTTGTTCTGAAATCCATGTAGATATTCGTACGCCAGAGGAGAAAGCCTCCGTTTCAGGAGCTAGTTTGGTCAATATGGACCACCCACAGGTTGTAGAGATTTGGAATTTGGTTTTTATGCAGTTCAATAGAAAAGCCAATGGTATTTTGGAGCCACTGCCTGCAAAGCACGTAGACACCGGTATGGGATTTGAAAGGCTTTGTATGGTTTTACAAGGGGTTCAGTCCAATTATGACACAGATGTATTTACGCCTATTATCAAAGAAATAGAGGTGATTAGCGGCCATTCTTACGGAAAAGATACCCCAACAGATATTGCCATTAGGGTTATTGCAGATCATATAAGGGCCGTAGCTTTTTCTATTGCAGATGGTCAATTGCCAAGTAATACAGGCGCAGGCTATGTTATTAGAAGAATACTTAGAAGGGCCATTCGTTATGGGTTTACTTTTTTAAACACCAAAGAGCCTTTTATGTTTAAACTGGTTCAGGTGCTTTCTAAAACCATGGGAGATGCATTCCCTGAATTAAATTCCCAAAAGCAATTAATTCAAAATGTAATTAAGGAAGAAGAACAATCTTTTTTAAGAACTTTAGAGCAAGGTTTGCAGTTATTAGACACGCTCATTCTTACCGCAAAAGATAAGGTTCTAGCTGGAGAGAAAGCCTTTGAATTATATGATACTTATGGTTTCCCCATTGATTTAACCGCTCTAATACTCTCAGAAAGAGGTTATGCGCTAGACCAATCAGGATTCGAAAAATCCATGCAAGTACAAAAACAGCGCTCAAGGGCGGCTTCTGAAGTATCCAAAGAAGATTGGGAAGTCTTGCTAGAAGACGACACCCAAGAGTTTATTGGTTATGACCTTTTAGAGACGCAGGTTAAAATTGCCAAGTACAGAAAAGTTACTTCAAAAAAAGAAGGAGAAATGTACCAATTGGTATTTAATCTAACTCCTTTTTATCCAGAAGGTGGAGGACAAGTTGGAGATAAAGGCTATTTAGAGGCACCCAACGGAGATGTGACTTATATTGTAGATACCAAAAAGGAAAACAATGAAATTATTCATTTTTCTAGCACACTCCCCAAAGATCCAAGGGTTTCTTTTAAAGCATCTGTAGACAAGAAACAGCGTGACAGAACGTCAAAAAACCATACAGCCACGCATTTATTGCATCAGGCTTTAAGAGCCATACTTGGCACTCATGTGGCCCAAAAAGGTTCTGCGGTTCACTCCAAGTACCTGCGTTTTGATTTCTCTCACTTTTCAAAAGTAACTTCAGAACAACTTAAAGAGATAGAAGACTATGTAAACGCTAGAATAGACGGACACATCCCTTTAGAGGAACATAGAAATAGACCTTTGGCTCAGGCTCAAGCAGATGGTGCTATGGCCTTATTTGGAGAAAAGTACGGAGATACGGTAAGAAGTATCCGTTTTGGCCATTCTATTGAACTCTGTGGTGGAACTCATGTAAAGAATACAGGCGACATTTGGCAGTTTAAAATTACGGGGGAATCTGCTGTGGCCTCTGGAATCAGAAGGATCGAAGCCATTACTTCAGATGCGGTTAAAGATTATTATTTAAAAACAGATCAGACCTTACAGCAGGTCCTGAACCAATTGCAAATAAATACTGACCCAGTAACGGCTATTACAAAACTTCAGGAGGAATTTGTACAGTTAAAAACTGCCCTAACAGCGCTTCAAAAAGAAAAAGCAGGTGATGTAGGAAAATCATTAGCGGCATCCTTTGAAGAAATTAACGGGGTGCGTTTCTTGGCAGCAGAAGTCTCTTTAGACGCCTCAGCCATGAAAGATTTGTGTTTTGAATTGGCCGCCCAGAGTCCAAATACTTTTTTGCTTTTAGGTGCGCAATACGAGGGGAAAGCATTGTTGGCTTGTTATATCTCTAAAGAACTCTTGACCGAAAAGTCTTTAAATGCAGGGCAAGTTGTGAAAACACTTGGTCAGTATATCCAAGGTGGTGGTGGAGGGCAGCCCTTCTTTGCTACAGCAGGAGGTAAAAACCCCGAAGGAATAGCAGAAGCTATTGCACATGCCAAGGACTTTATAACCCCATAGACCCCCTTTAAATGGAGCTGCAAACTAAGGTGCCACTATCTCATTTGAATTTTCAAATAGACTACAATGCCCAAATATTGCTCCTGGGATCATGTTTCAGTGACCATATAGGTGCTTTGTTTTCAAAGCACCAATTCAATACGCTAAGCAATCCCTTTGGTATTATATTTCATCCTATTCCGCTCGCTTCCCTAATTCAAAGAATAGTGCATAAGAATTATTTTACTGAAGACGCGTTTTTTTTTCATCAAGAGCAATGGCATTCTTATGAACTTCATTCTAGTATGGGCCGAACAAATCTCTCTGAAGCACTTAGAAATGCCAATGAAATATTGGATCTCACCCATAATTTTTTAAATAAAGCTTCCCATGTCTTTATTACTTTGGGAACTGCCTGGGGTTATAGGTTGAATAACACCATTGTCACTAATTGTCACAAGCAGTCCGCCTCGTTATTTCACAAAGAGTTGGCTTCAATTTCTTTGATTGAAAATGCCTTGGAACAAATACAAGCTGCCATGATGTATCTGAATCCCGATCTGAAGGTGGTGTATACCGTTTCTCCTGTGCGGCATTTAAAAGATGGTTTTACAGAGAATTCTATCGGTAAAGCCCATTTGTTGGCAGGTATTCATGCGCAAAAGGAAAAAGCCAAGGATTCAAAATCAGTCTCTTATTTTCCATCCTATGAAATTGTAATGGATGAACTGCGGGACTATCGTTTTTATAAAATGGATTTAATTCATCCCAATGAATTGGCCATAGCGTATATATGGGAATCTTTGGTAGCAGGTACTTTTACAGCAGCCACCAAAATACTTTTAAAAGAAGTGGTTTCAATCCAAAATGGTTTGGACCACAGACCCTTTAATCCAACCGCTGAGGCACATAAAAAATTCCTGCAAACATTGGGTAGGCGTATGGCAAAAATTAAACGGCAATACCCCCATATGTTTCCATAATTTAAGTATGTTTTTACAAGTTAAAAAGCGCTTAATCTTTGAAAATAATATTGGTGTGTGACTTATTTTTTTTCAAGTGATGGCGGATAAGCGGCCATGATTTCATTGACAAATTTTTGAATATTGGCCTGTTTTTTTAAAGGATCGTCCTGAGGTTCTAAAAAGCCTACGCCACTTCCTTGCCACAGCAATCTTTTGGTTTTAGCATCTATCACGTCTATAAACAAACGCCCTTTTGCTCTGGTGGTCACTTGGGTGTTTTGCATGCCCATTCCTGGCCAAAACCATGGATTCCAGCCCCATCCCCATCCTAATCCGGCATTGTTGTAAATGTCTACTTGGGCCTCTTCTTTGGTGAAAAAATTGAGGAGTATGTCTGGCATATCACTGGCAGAAAAGCCTTTCTCTTGGAGGGTGTTTTCTAAAGATTTTAAAATCCTTCTCTTGTCTAAATCAGAAATTTTTACCTGATCTATTCCCGCTTTGTAAAAAGCGTAGGTCTTGTAGCGATCAAATGATACATTGGGATCGTAATCTGTAATGACCTTTATGCTGGAGCAACTATGGAGAAACATCATTAAGGTGAATAGCGGTAATGCGAATAATAGTTTTTGTCTCATCATAAATCCAGTTTTAAAAAGATTAAAAATTTAATATATCACCCTAAAATCAAAAAGCATGCCATTCTTTTCCATTATTCTTCTGGTGAAATACAATTGAACGGTATTAGCGCAGCGCAACAGGACTACTTTGAGAATGCAGTGCTATTGCTTGTTTGTTTTTGGGTCATAACCATAGGGGCAATGCCTACAACCACTCTCACAGCAATACCCTCTTTTTAGGTGGTATTGGGCAGTAAACACCCTATAACCACTGGGGTCGTAATAAAAATCACCTTCTTCTACAGGAATGTATTTTTTCATCATTAGTTCGGCAATTGAGATTTAGGGTATAAAAGCTATTTTGTGAATGTTAAAAATACGAATTTTGCGTTCAATTCTCTACTTAGTCCATTGATAAACGAAATAGCTACATACACCGAAATAGACCTGCCTTTGCTTAGAGAGAAAGGCATTCAACTCGCTTTTAAGCGAGAGGAGTTGTTGTTTCCGGGTATTTCTGGCAATAAATACCGAAAGTTAAAATACAATATTCAGGCAGCTAAAGCGGCAAAGCAGCATACGCTGCTCACCTTCGGTGGTGCTTTTTCAAACCACATTGCCGCGGTAGCCTATGCAGGAAAAATCCATGGTTTTAAGACCATTGGGATAATTCGTGGAGAAGAATTGGCAGGACAACCCTTGAATCCTACCCTTGAGAGAGCGAAATTACATGGAATGTCTTTTCACTTTGTGTCTAGGGAGGTGTATAGAGAAAAGCATCGGCCACAATTTGTGGCCAAACTACAAGAGACTTTTGGCCATTTTTATCTCATTCCAGAGGGAGGTACCAACGCACTAGCGGTCAAGGGATGTGCAGAAATACTCCANGAGTTGGACGCTAAATANACNCACATTTGTGTGGCTGTTGGTACTGGAGGTACGCTGTCTGGTTTGGCAGAGGCTGCATTTGAACACCAAGAAATTCTTGGATTTCCAGCCCTAAAAGGCGCTTTTTTGCAAAAAGATATTTGTAATTTTACACAGCAGAATAATTGGTCCCTTTTTGAATCGTATCATTTTGGGGGTTATGCAAAGCTCAGCCCTCAGCTGGTAAATTTTGCCAATCAATTTAGGCGAGATACAGGGGTTGTTTTGGATCCCATTTACACTGCTAAAATGGTTTTTGGCACCTTGGACCTCATTGCTAAAGATTATTTTGTCTCTGGAGACCATATTTTAATGATTCATACAGGGGGTTTACAAGCCATTGAAGGCATGAATAAAAAATTGCGAAAGCAAGATATAGAATGGTTGCTATGAGATTGAAATCTTTTTTATGGGTGGTTTCTTTTGCGTTATTGCTCAGTAGCTGTATCGCAAAAAAGAAGCGCAGCTATGCCCAGGCAAAAAAGGCCTACGAAAAATCAAGTGCTCAAGGGTCAAAACCAAACGCACTACCGGATGAAAACACAGCCGGATTTACCACCTATACCTTTAATTCTGCAGAAGAGTATATACGTACATTCGCTCCCATTGCCTTAGAGGAAATGGAGGCCTATGGTATTCCTGCCAGTATTACCTTAGCCCAAGGATTGTTAGAAAGTGGTGCTGGGAGCAGTAATTTGGTTCGAAAGTCTAACAACCACTTTGGGATAAAGTGTCACACAAAATGGCGGGGCCCTTCCACCACCCATGACGACGACGAAAAGGGGGAGTGTTTTAGGAAGTACCTACACCCCAGAGAGTCCTACAGAGACCACAGTCTTTTTTTAGCCAATGGCAGCAGATATGCGTTTTTGTTTGACTACCGAACCACCGATTATAAAGCCTGGGCTAGGGGATTGAAAAAAGCGGGCTATGCCACAGATCCAAAATACCCCGCCAAGCTCATTGCCCAGATTCAAAAATATAATTTAGACCAATACGACCACCCTAGAAAGGCACAAAGAATTATTAAAGAAAATAGTGAAAACCCAATCAGTAGTTATGTGTCTGACCGTATTCATCAGGTTCAAAAAGGAGATACTCTTTTTGGAATTTCCAAAAAATACGGTCTTAGTGTAGACACACTCAAGAAGATTAACGGGCTTAAGAGCAATGACATTCAGGTGGGTACCTCACTTAAAATAAGTATAAAATAGATGAATTATCAGAGAAGTAGCGCCCTTTTTGAAGCGGCACAGAAAGTAATACCAGGAGGCGTGAACTCTCCAGTAAGGGCTTTTAAAGCAGTTGGAGGGACACCTATTTTTGTTGAACGTGCCAAAGGGGCTTACCTATACGACGTAGACGGGAATAGGTATGTAGATTTTATTGCCTCATGGGGGCCACTTATTTTAGGACACGCTTACGAGCCTGTTTTAAAAGCCGTGACAGAAAAAGCTGCTTTGGGCACTTCTTTTGGAATGCCTACCGCTATTGAAACAGAATTGGCCTCACTCGCGGTTAGTATGGTGCCTGGAATAGATAAAATTAGGTTTGTCAATTCAGGCACAGAAGCCTGTATGAGCGCCATTCGTTTGGCCAGGGGGTTCACAAAAAAAGACAAGATTATAAAATTTAAGGGTTGTTACCACGGACATTCAGACGCCTTCTTAATTCAGGCAGGTAGAGTGGTGCGGTAACTTTTGGTGCACCGAGCAGTCCTGGTGTGACAAAAGGAACGGCAAAAGACACCCTTCTGGCAGATTATAACGATTTGGAAGGGGTGCAACAATTGGTGCAAGAACACAAGAATGACATTGCTGCAATTATTATTGAGCCAGTAGCCGGTAATATGGGCTGTATTCCACCAGAAGCTAGTTTTATTCAAGGCCTAAAAAGACTTTGTAGTCATGAGGGCATATTGCTTGTTTTTGATGAGGTTATGACTGGTTTTAGACTGGCAGCAGGTGGGGCCCAAGAGGTTTTGGATATTTCCGCAGATATTGTTTGTTTTGGAAAAGTAATTGGTGGTGGTTTGCCGGTAGGTGCTTTTGCAGCTAGGGCAGAAATAATGAATTATTTGGCACCAGACGGACCGGTGTATCAGGCAGGAACGCTGTCCGGAAATCCGCTGGCCATGAGTGCAGGTTTGGCTATGTTACAAGCGCTCTCAAAAGATAAAGCAGTATTTAAACGCTTGGCAGAAAAAACAGCCTATTTACACAAGGGGATAGAAGGCGTGCTACTCAAGCACGGTATCTCTCATACGATCAATAGGCTGGGTTCTATGATTTCTGTTCATTTTTGTCAGGACGCTGTGACAGATTTTACGACTGCAGCTGCGGGAGATAATGAAACTTTTAAAAAATACTTTCACGGTATGTTGGCACAAGGGGTTTATTTGCCCCCCTCTGCTTATGAGAGTTATTTTTTAAACGACGCCTTGAGTTATGAAGATTTGGATTTCACTATTGCTGCATTGGAAAAAGTGGCGCCAGATTTACTGTAATGCTTTTGGCTTATGTGAAGTAAAAAAAAGGGAGGCTGAAAGCCTCCCTTTTTTTAAAAATTGGTTTGATTGGATTATTTAGGATCCAAAATGTCATTGATTCTAGCAATGGCATCTTGTATATGGTATCTAGACATGGTATTAGCCGCGTTGGTCAATCCATTTCTCAATTGTGCTCTAAGGGTCACTAATTCACCTCTTACTACTGAACGAATGTCTGATTGAGACGTATTCACTGCAGTAGATTTCTGATACC
>JGI20157J14317_10004915_pt1 | contig 10146 bp, 10 predicted proteins | sample COG_07_FD_14317 | JGI IMG/M metagenome (IMG submission 14317)
TGATGGGACAATTTACTGTAGAATAGCTTTTTAGAAAAAACTGATTACATATCAAATCCCATCCCCCTGTTTCAATAGAAAAACTGTTTTCTAAAACCCATACCCCTATCATTAAAAGTTGCTGAATGCAAATATTATTTTCTACTCATTTTTTGATGCATAGTCTTGATAATTTCTATTTTTAAGACTATAATAAAGGAATTAAAGCATGATCAATACAGATAATTTTGATAAGGTTGAAATTACTTCAGTTGAGGAATTTAGGAATTGGCTGATTGAGAATCATAATCAGGATAATGGTGTTTGGTTAGTTACTTTCAAAAAATGTGAGGCAACCAAATATGTTTCGAGAGAAGAAGTTCTGGATGAACTACTTTGCTTCGGTTGGATTGATGGAACAAGGAGGAAGCTGGATGAAAAGAGGACAATGCAACTTATCACAAAAAGAAGAGTTCAACACTGGTCTAAAACTTATAAAGAAAGAGTATCAAAATTAATAGAACAGGAAAAAATGCATGACGCTGGTTTAAAGTCAATTTCAATTTCAAAGTCTAATGGATTATGGAATTTCATGGATGATGTAGATAACTTAATTATACCTGAAGATCTTCAAAATGAACTATTAAGAAAGAAAGAGGCATTAGAGTTCTTCAATTCAATTAATCCCTCAAGCAAAAGATTCGTTCTTAGATGGGTCAAGCTTGCAAAAACTGAGAAAACTCGGAAAAATAGAATTCAAAAATTAGTTGAGCTTTCATCAAAAGGTGAAAAACTTCCTGGTAGTTAAACATTACGATAGTGTTGGGAAGAATAAAAACTAAGATCCATCACGTATCCACACAAACCCTTAACAAACGACCCCCATTTTGTATTAAGGAATTCTCAGGGTTAAGGAAATGATATCAATGGATTAGAAGGGATGCCTGTGTAGTGGTTTTAGGGGGGAGTTGTTTGGGGAAAGTTTGTAATGTGATGAGGTTCATTCCTAAATCTCTAGGCCAGTTTTTTAATTGCCTGATCACTTTATCTCAGATATGTATTCAAAATTATCTTATCGGTTTTTTCTTTACCCCTAAAACCTTAACTTAACATTCTTAAGACTAAAGATGAAATTTTATTTAAATAAATGTTTGCTCATTACTTTTATATTGTTGAATAATTGTTCACGTTTAAAGCAGGATGAATTAACTTCAAAAGTTGTAATTATTCAACCCATAATAACAAAATCAGATAGTGGAGACAAACCTGCCAGACATGAACTTTCTTCATCACTAATTAACAAAGCCTATTCTAGAGCAGATATAGATTTTCATTTTTTAGAACCAATTTATTTTAATAACAGTAAAGCAAGAGATGGAAAAATTAATCTTGATAGTATAGTTATAATTGCTGGTAAAGAAAAAATTTTAAGAGGTCAAAATGACATTGTAAATATGTTTTTTGTTAATGCAATAGATGGTAACAATGGACCAACAGGAAGAGGGCTAATGAATGGAAATTTAATTTTTATAAGCCTGGGAAAAGGGAACGAGTATAATGATGATGAAAAAATGTACATGGAGGCATTTGTTGTTGCTCACGAAATTGGACATAATTTAGGATTAAAGCATTCAATTGATGACCAAAATGTTAATGACAACACACCAAATATTCAAGGGGAGGGCAATTTTAAAGATAGAATTGACCCTAAAAACAGCCTAACTAAATATCAAATAAATGAAATTTACAAGAGTCCGTTAGTTCATTCAAGAATAAGTTTTTTAACAAAAAAACAGGCGAGTATCGCCATATTAGACGAAACTTTTGAGCCCTATTTTTCAAAATTACAAAATCGTGAAATAACAACTTTTACTCAGGAAAAATCACCTGACAATATTGACTCTGCAAGAATTTTTGCTAAAGAAAAATTTTCATCTGCAGTATTAGAATTTACTAAAAATGAGAAAAGTATACTTTCGTTTGTAGTAAATAAAACGAATACTTGGCTACTTGATAATAATATAAATCTAATGGCAAAACAGCCTTGGAGATTTATTAAAATTCAAAATTGGCTTTGTGGTGGATTTGCACACACTAGGGGAACGTACATAATATTAAGTCAGGCATATCTTGACAAGCTTTCCAAAGAATGGAGTGATCAAATGTCAGAAGAGAGTGAAGCCAAACTAGTTACATCACTTGGGGGTCTTTTAGTTCATGAGCAAATGCATTCCCTACAGCGTACTTTTCCTACTAAATTTACTAGTCTATATACAACTAAATGGAATTTTGTCAATGAGATTGTACATGATGAGAAACAAATAATAATTAATCAAGTATCAAATCCTGATGCTCCACAAGCTGAGTGGATTGTTCCAGATCAAAACAAGGATGGCAAATATTTCTGGATAAGAACATTACTTAAAAAGAACATAGATATACCTGCAATGGGAAAACATTTTGAAGATGTAGCATTTGAAATTGAAAAGAAAGGAGATGGATTTTATGTTTCTAAATTTAATTCAGAATTAATATTTAAACCATTATTTGAGCTCGAGTTTTATAAAAATTCATTCCCTATTGAAAGGGGACTTGATCATCCAAACGAAATATCAGCATATATGTTTTCGGAATTTTTTAAAGCACACTATAATTCAAAAACACCATTTTTAAATATTAATAATACTGCAAAAATAAATACAGAATTCTTTGTGGAATGGATTTATAATGAGATGAATTAATCCCCTTTTCAATCCCAATCTGTGTTTGATTTAAATGATGTAAAATCATCAAAAAATAACCTATGATAGCACCTACTCAAAAGGCGAGGTTTAGTGTTCCAAAGACAGTTTTGTGGTAAAAGATCACAGTATCTATGGACTATTCCTTATTGCTTCTTTTATACTAGGGATTAAATTAGGAGGCATGCTTAATGAGTCAATACCAATTCTAATGAAAGTTGATAGGCATTCCTCATCTGAAGCAAGTTCACCACAAACACTCACCTTTTTACCTTCTTCATGAGCAACTTTAGTGAAGTTTTCAATTAAAAACAGTAAACTCTCTTTTGCACGAGGTAAATAGTGTGTAACACGATCATTGGTGCGGTCGGCAGCCATTAAAAATTGTGCAAGGTCATTTGTTCCAAAGGAAAAAAAATCAGCTTTTTTCGCTACGGCTTGGGGTTGTAATATGATGTTTGGGATTTCAACCATGATTCCAATTGAAGGAATCTTTCGTATTTCAAATCCTTCATTAATCAACTGATGAAATTCTAAATTTATTTTCTCTTTTATTTCAAGTAAGTCTTCAATATCAGCTATCATAGGGCAAAGTAGCTGAAGATTAAATTGTTGAGACAGACGCAATAAGGCTCTTAATTGAGGTTTTAATAATTCTTTATAATATTCAAAACCCAAACGCAATGCTCGACTTCCTAGTGCTGGGTTTTCCTCAATTTTATTTTTTAAATAAACAAGTGGCTTATCAGATCCAAAATCAAGTAATCGGATGGTATGAAGTGCTTTGGGAAATTCTTTTAGTATTGAGGTGTATTTTTGAAAGTGGGACTCTTCAGTCGGAAAATTTTTAGACTCTAAAAAACACATTTCTGTTCTAAACAACCCGACCCCGTCTGCCCCAAATTGAAATGCTTTTTGCATATCCTCTATAGCTCCGACATTAGCACAAACTGAAAGCTCTTTTCCACTTAATGTAGTTGCTTTTGATTGACTGAATTTAATTTGTCTTTCAAAATCCAAAAATTGCTTTTCCTTAAGCAACTCATATTGTAAAACTATCTCTTGAATTGGATTTACTAATAGCATACCTTGATTACAATCTATAATTAAATAGGATTCTTTCTTCAGTGTTGAAATAGCTTTACCCATTCCAACAAGTGCAGGGATACCCATAGATTTTAAAAGTATTGCAATGTGATCTGTCTTGCCGCCTTTGGCAGTAACTACACCTAAAATTTGTTTGGCATTTATTGCTGCCAATTGGTTAGTGGAAAGTGATTCAGCAACAAGAATTGATGGAGATGTCAATACAATTTCCGGCTCCACTCTTCCCTGTATACTATTTACAAGCATTCTATTTAACATCCTTATATCTTCTGCACGTGCCCTTAAATATGGATCATCCAAAGCTTCTAAATCATAAATATAAACTGAGGTTATCTGTTGTAGAGCAAAATCTACATTACATTTTTCTTCTTTTATATAATCTATGGTATTGGCTTTTAATTCAGGGTCTTTTAGAATCTCTAAATAGGCATCATAAAGTTCTAATTCTTCACTCGAAAGCGTATTTGCCATTGCACTTTTTAGCCCTAACACTTTGGCTTGTGTAGCAGATAGTGATGAAGTAAGTTTATCAATTTCAACCTCTACTGAAGAACATTTTTGTTTTATAACCTCCAGTGGTTTCTCGTTTTCAATAATGAAAATGGGACCCAAAGCGATTCCAACCGATGCGGATATTCCTTTTAGAGTTATATTTTTTTTCAATCTTTAAAATTATTTTCAATTAAAGTAACTAATGATTCCATGGCAAGGGATTCATCCTTTCCAGAAACAGTGATAGCAATTTCATCTTGGCTTTTTACACCAAGGGTCATCAATGAAAGTGTACTTTTTCCGTTTACTTTTTTTCCGTTAAAAACAATTGCTACATCTGACTCAAACCGAGCTGCTTTTTTCGCAAACAAAGAGGCTGTTCTTGCATGAAATCCAACGCTATCTTTAATAACAATTTGCTTTTCAATCATTAGGATTTCGCTATTAATTCTTCTGCTTGATCAAGAATGGATTTGGGATCACGGACGGCTTTATTAACGCTAACATCTAATATGAGTTTATTTTCAAAACGATTTTTTCCAGAAATGGTTACCATTTTTGCGATAATTATTATGTCTGATTCTTTTATCTGATCCGAGGTTAATTTAACAGGTATTTTATGACCCCCTTGCTGTTCTATACAAATTTCATAGCCCCTTTTTACGGCCTCTTTTTGAAGTGCGATTGCTGCCATTTTACTATGAGCAACCCCAGCCAAACAAGATGTAATTAATCCAATTTTCATTTTCTAACAGTTTACAATTAACTTATTCCATCATCTGCAGCATCTAAAGCCGCAATATCTCTATTACTAATACTTTTTAAAAAATTTGCTGTCAAAGCAGTTATTACTGATCCAACGATTACACAAATTACAAAAACTAATGGTTTGTTATAAAAAAACCATTGAGCTATTCCTAAAACAGGTGTGCTAAGTTCTAGTAAAAAAAAGCCAGCAATAAATCCAGCAATCGTTGACCCAAGCGCAGTTGCTATAGTCACTCTCACCAAATCTCCAACCGCCAGAGGAATAACTATCTCAGTAAACCCACCGACGATAGCATAAACCCAAGAGCTTTTAGCATATTTTCTTTCTGATTTTGTATAAAGTTTAGGTTTTAAAAAAGTTGCTAAACACAAACCTAAAGGTGGAACTGTAACAATAGAGCCACAGATACCTAATGGGACATATAAATCCAAATCCATTACTGCCGTAGCAAAAGTACTTTGTGTTTTACTGAATGGTCCTCCATAATCTACTCCTCCTAAAAATCCCATCACTGCACCCATAGCTGCAGATCCATGTTCACTCAAACTCGATAAAAAAAGGGAAATAAGACCCATCAACCAGGCTATTGGAGGTCCTAAAATATAAACCATGAAAACGACAACAATTAAAGTACTTAAAACAGGAGCCATAAATCCCCATGTACTTTGCAACATTTCATTAAGTTCTACTTTTAATAGCATGAACGTCACATATCCCACTAATATACCTCCAAAAAGCGCTCCTAAATACCCCGTATCAATTTGTTGTGCTAAAATGCCCACAATAAAACCCGGAGCAATTCCTGGTGTATCAGTAATACTATAGGCTGTATAAGCAGCCATAATAGGAACAAAATAAGTTAATCCTATTGAACCAATATCCTTAAAAACTTTCCAAATAGACCCGTCAGCTAGCTCATTTCCTCCAAGAACAGCAAGACTACCCACCATTCCACCTATTAATAATACGGGTAACATATAGGAAACCCCAGTACGGAAATGTATTCCTGTCTCTCTAAAAACATTTGCAGTTTCTTTCCAAAAATTCATACAGTAATTATTAATTAAACGTATTTATAATTTCCTCAATCGTAGTGGCATTAACCCATTTTTCCCTAATATCTTCTTCTAAAGCTATAGTGGCCACATTAGACATCATTTCAATGTGTTTATTTTCCTCACCGTCTTCAGCTGAAGGGATCGCCAATAAAATAATAAACTGTACAGATTCATCCTCCTCATCCCAAGCCATATCAGAAGTTCTTCCAAATACAAATGAAGCTTCTTTTACTGCATTGGATTCTGCATGAGGTATTGCAATTGCATATCCACAGTAGGTTGAAAGTAATTCTTCGCGTTTTAAAACTGCTTCGAAATAATACTCTTTTTCACTCAACTTACCTTCATTCCAAAGATGTTCAACCAAGAGTGAAATGGCCTCTTTTTTTGAAGTGGCATTAAGATTCAAATCAACAAAAGATGGCTTTATGGTTTTCATTTTATCAAGAATTAAGATTGGGCTTCCTCTATTGCCTTTGCACATCGTTTTAAACCTGCAGTTATTCCTTCTGGATCTTTGAAAATTGCTGAGGATAAAACAACCACATCCGGCTTACACGCGATAAGAGGAGCCAAATTCTCTGAACGAATCCCACCATCAATTGCAATTTCACATTTTGGATTTTTTTCATCCACTAATGTCCTTGCTCTTTTGAGTAAATCAAGACAAGAACTTCTCCAGCCCCAATTGTCTTTCCCATCTGTTTCATCTACTCCATGTACCACAATATGCAGGCGATCAATGTCGTAAATTGACTCTTCAACGAAAGAAAGAGGAGTATACAAACCTATTGTGAGTCCAACTTTCATGGACCGCTCTCTACACCAATTAATTATGTATGCTAGAGGCGCACCTATAAAATGTTCAGCTGGAAGGATTAACATATTAGTTCCTACCTGTGCTAGTTTTTCAATAAAAAGTAAATCACATGTTTTAGTGTAAATATGACATTCTATTGGTTTATCTGTATGACTTCTGATTCCTTCAATGATCTGATGTCCACCCATTAACTGCATGTTTTTTAAATCGTGCATATCTGCAGCATCTGAATGGATATAATCAGCACCGGCTTCTGTGGCTTCTTTAACAATATCTGCTAGATGTCCGTAATCAACATGTGCCAAACCGGCTGCTATTTTAATTTTTTTCATAATAATTATTTGTTCAAACTTTCATCCATCATTTGATGTATTCTATCACTATTTTCAGGTTGCAATTGACTCAGTAAAGGATGACCCTTAATAGATTCAATTTCTTGTTGAGTCAGATTTGCTTTTTCTAATGCAGATGATAAGCCAGTTATTTTAAATAAATTCAAAATTGCTTCTACTAAAGCGCCAGGATCTGCTTTTAAATTTAAATGATTAGCAACTTGAATAAATTTATCAGGTGCCTTATCCGCTTTATAATTTAAAAAAGCGGGATATACAATTGCTAATGTATCTCCATGTGCAATACGAGGACAAATTCCACCTATAATCTCACCTAAAGGGTGAGGTAAATCTGCTCCCCCATTTGCCAAACACATACCAGCAAGTGTATCGGCCCATGCCAAATTACTTCTTACTTCAATATTTTTTAGATCTGCTATTGCTTTAGGTAAATTATCTAGTACCAATTGAATGGCCTGAAGAGACATTTGCTCAGTCATTGGTGAGGTTCTACCGCCTAAAAAACTTTCAAACGCATGAGTAAAGGCATCAAACCCTGTAGCAGCAGTAACTCCACTGGGCACAGAGCACATCAATTCTGGATCTACAATGGCTATAACTGGGAAAAGTCCTGCATGAAATAGGGTTATCTTATTTTTACTCTTTGTATCTGAAACCACTGCGGCTTGAGTACATTGAGAGCCTGTACCAGAAGTAGTAGAAATAGCAATAAAAGGCAAAGATTCTTTCGGACTAGGAGTCATTGAAAAAGGATTATCATAGTCTGATATTGCTTTATCCCAATCTATTTTAGTCTCGGAATTATGAAGAAAGGCAATTAGTTTTGCAGTATCCAAAACAGAACCTCCGCCAACACCCAGTACAAAATCAACTTTATTTTTAACTGCAATTGACACCCCATTTTCAACGCCTTCAATAGTTGGATTTGGAACTACCTCATCAAAAAAGAAGATCTCAATATTTACTGCTTGAAGTAATGCTATAATTTCTGAGTAAGTTTCTTTTAATGATCCATTTAGAGGTCTTGAAACCAATAAACACTTTTGTCCATATGTTGGCGCAAATTCTTTTAGCTCCTTTAGTCTACCTACTCCAAATCGAATTTGTGTAGGAATAAAAAAATTAAATGCTTTCATTTATCTTAAATAATGATTAATCCTTGAATTAACTTAAGGGTTCAAATTTTGCTGTAAAATGACGCAAACTAATTATGGGGCCTTCGTAAGTTAATTTTAACCCCTTCATTTGATCTCTTCTTTCGTATACATCCGCCAGAGCATTTACGACAACATCCATGTGTCGATTAGTGTAAACCCTTCTAGAAACAGTAAGACGCACAAGTTCTAAATCTGGAAAAATAACTTTTCCTGTTTTAGGATCTTTTTTAGAAAAAGCACAAGAACCCAATTCAACTCCTCTAACTCCAGCTGTTTTATAAAGTTCAATAACCATGGCTTGCCCAGGAAATTCAGACTGAGGTATGTGAGGATAAAACTTTTGAGCATCTACATAAACACCATGCCCTCCTGTTGGCAGAATGATTGGAACCCCTCTTTTGGAAAGTTGTTCTCCTAAATAAGCAACCTGGTCTATTCTATATTCTAAATAATCTTCTTGAATTCCCTCATACATTCCAATGGCTAGCGCCTCTAAGTCACGACCACTCATACCGCCATAGGTTACAAATCCTTCGTTTATAATTGCCAATTGGTTAATGGTTGGAAATAATTCTTCATGCCTAGTACAGATAAAACCACCTATATTAACCAATCCATCTTTTTTAGAACTCATTACACAACCATCTGCATAAGAAAATAATTCTAGTGAGATTTCATGTATGGTCTTGTCTTTATACCCTAATTCACGCTTTTTGATGAAATAACAATTTTCTGCAAATCGAGCTGCATCAATCATTAAGGGAATACCATGGGCTTTGGCAATAGCAGAAACTTTTCTGATATTTTCCATAGAAACAGGCTGTCCTCCATTTCCATTACTTGTAACCGTAATAATAATTAAGGGGATTTGAGATGCACCATGCTCAGCAATAAAATGCTCTAATTTTTTTATATCCATATTTCCTTTGAAAGGATGAGGATTCGAATTAGCTGTTCTACCTTCTTCAATAATCATATCTACAGGTGTAGAACCTGCAATTTCTGCATGGCCTTTGAAACTATCAAAATGTAAGTTTCCTAAAATATAGCCTCCATTTTTAGCATATAACTGCGACATGATAAAATCTGCTGCCCGCCCTTGATGTGTAGGCTGAACAAAGGGAAATCCCATGATATCTTGAACCGATTTTCGAAGGTTAAAAAAACTTTTACTACCCGCATAGGATTCATCTCCTACCATGACTCCTGCCCACTGGGCACTGCTCATTGCAGAGGTCCCACTATCCGTTAACATATCTATGTAGACCTCTTCGGCTCTAAGTTTAAAAACATTAAAGTCGGCTTCTTTTATCCAAGCTTCTCGCTCCACTCTTGTAGTTTTTTTTATGGGTTCAACCACTTTGATCCTGAAAGGCTCTGCATCTAAAAATTTCATATATAGTTATTCTATCATTACAAATTTAAAAAAATAAGATTCGGAAAACTTTAAATTTCAGAAAGTTATCCTAAACCATTTCTTTACAGAAGATTTCCCAATCTTGTTTTAGGGGGTGGTTGTAAGAATTTGTTTGGATACTTGATGAATAAAACCTCTCAAACACTCCTATCCCAAACACAGGGGCATGGGTTTTAGAGAACTGTTTTTCTGTTTAAACAGGGAGATGGAATTTGATATGTAACCTAAACTTTATAACTTAGAGGTATTATTA
>JGI20157J14317_10004934_pt1 | contig 10111 bp, 9 predicted proteins | sample COG_07_FD_14317 | JGI IMG/M metagenome (IMG submission 14317)
ATGACGGCACAGCCTAAATTCGAAAGGGTCTGGAAGAATCGTTGCGGATGCCCAATGCCGGCCACGCCATGCACCGATTTTCGCTGGATCACATCTAAGGAGATTTTCTGAGTGGTTTTGGCATCAAGTAGGTGGTCCACCTCAACGGCAATTGGGAGGGCGCTTGTGGGCGCAACCTTAAACTGATCGGGCCCATTGACTAAAATACAATCGACTTCTTGGAGCCGTGAAGGTTTTTCTCTCAGTGGCCCTGCTGGGAGCAATCGTCCATTGCCAAAGCCGCGCAAGCCATCGATCACAACAATCTCAAAATGCCTTGGCAGCGAATAGTGCTGTAAGCCATCATCACTAATGATCACGTTGCAGTCGGTGGTTTCATTTAATTGGGCGGCTGCTTGAACTCGATCCCGGCAACAGATTGTGGGCACGCCCGTCGATGCCTCGATCATGAGCGGCTCGTCACCAACCAATGCTGGATCGGATCCCGCAGTGACGCGAATGGCCTGCTTCGTAGACCCACCGAAACCTCGGGAAATCACGCCAGGCTTATAGCCTTCTTCGATTAACCAATTGGCAAGGGCTATGACAACAGGCGTTTTACCGGTGCCTCCAGCGGTAATATTGCCCACAACAATGATAGGGATTGGGCTCTGGTAACGTGCTTGGTGGGTCTCTGAGCGACGCCGTTTGCGACCCGCGAGCTGCTGGAACAGCCAACTGACCGGTGACAGCAAACTCAGCCATCGATCTCGCCGATACCAAGCCTTGGGTAACCATAGTCCCAAGGCAAAGCCCTGCCGCTGATCGCCTGACAAGCCAATTGTTGCCGCCGCAATTGCTGGCTTGTGGCGGAGGCTCAAGCGCTGCCTCTGTGTCATTCACTTGATAGAATTGCGCGTAGCGCTCGCCAAGCTGCAGCAGCTCTTGATGCGTGCCTTGCTCCTTAATTTCGCCGTTGTCTAAAACCAGGATCCGATCCGCTTTTTCGATCGTGCTCAGGCGATGAGCAATCACGATGGTCGTGCGCCCTTTAACAACCTGCTCCAGCGCGGTTTGGATGGCCCGTTCTGATTCAGTGTCTAGCGCGGAAGTCGCTTCGTCGAGAATTAGGACGGGGGCATTCTTCAATAGCGCTCGGGCAATTGCCAAACGCTGACGTTGCCCGCCAGAGAGCAAGACGCCGTTGTCACCCACTTCCGTTGCCAAGCCCTGATCAAATTCTTGGATAAAATCCCAGGCTTGGGCATCGCGCGTCGCTTGCTCTACGTCGGACGCCGTTTTGTCCGACAAAGCGCCATAGGCAATATTGCGCTCAATTGTGTCATTAAACAGCGTAATCGTTTGGCTAACGATCGCCATATGACTTCTCAGGCTCTTGCGCGTCATCGAAGCAATCGGATGACCGTCTAACAAAATATCACCAGAGGTGGGCTCGTAAAACCGCGGTATTAATGAGGCCAGAGTTGACTTGCCGCCACCGCTTGGCCCAACGAGAGCGATTGTTTCACCCGCCAAGGCTGTGAAAGAGATATTCCTAAGCACTTCGCCGTCCGCACGCGGGTAGCTAAACGATACATTGCGGAATTCAATCGAGCCTTTGACCGCTTCTAAGACTAAATCGCCATCATCAGGCTCGACCGCTTCGTCTAAGACGTCAAACAGGTCGGCGGACGCCGCAATCCCCTTTTGGACAATGGCTATGATTTCGGTTAACTGACGGATGGGTTTTGCTAGGAGCCCACCCGTTGTGATGAAGGCCACGACATCACCTGTTGACATCATGCCGCGAATGCTGGGGTCCAATAGCAACCAGACTAACCCCGCTAAGACCAAGGATACGATCAATTGAATTACGGGCGTCGCGATGGCAGAGGTAATGACCATTTTCATCGACTGATTGCGATTAAAGGCGCTGACTCGCTCAAACCGTTTTCGTTCATAGTCTTCGCCGCCAAAGGTACGAACCTCGCGATAACCTTGAACGGCTTCAGAGGCCACTTGTGTGACGTCCCCCATCGAGTCTTGAATGCGTTCGCTGATTCGCCTAAAGCGGCGTCCAGCAATTCGAGCGAGCAAGCCAATAATGGGTGCTGCGATTAAAAACAATAGGGTTAGGCGCCAATTAAGATAGATTAAGAAGCTTAGATAGCCGACGACGGTTAAGCCTTCGCGAAACAGGATCTTAACAGCGTCGGTTGCCGCCCCCGTGACCTGGGTTACGTGATAGGTCAGTTTGGCGACTAGGTGACCGAAAGGATGATTGTCAAAGTAGCTACTTGGCAGGTTTAGAAATCGATCGAACAGCTCGACACGCAATGAATAGATCATGGAATTTGCAGCAAAATGGATAAAATAGTTGCCGATAAAGGTCCCGAGCCCACGGATTAGAACAATGACGACAATTGCGGTCGGGACAAATTGTTGGTTGTCGATCGCATTCACCGTTAGCCAAGCCTGCAGGTTTTCCATGACCCAGCCTGCCGTATCGGCTGGGCCGTCCTGGAGTGAGTCCACTAAGTAGGCAACCAGTTGTACGACGCTCACATTGGCGATGGAATACAACGAAAATCCGATCAGGCTCATGAAGAACGCCGTCCACGGCGTATAACTGAGTAGCCGCTTGTAGATCACACTGTCCGTTGTTTTTGAGGTCATGGCGTTATCAGTTGGGGGCTTCTGAATTCGACTGGGTTTTAATTTGCACTCGGCTGATGCCGGCTTGGGTCAAAATATCAAGTAGGGTTACGACATTTTGATGACTGGCGCGTGCATCTGCCATCAGGACAACGTGTTCTGGCTTTAGTGTGTCGATAGTCGATTGAATGGCTATTGTGAGCGCTGCAGAGCCTTGGCTCAAAACGACGGCATCATTGATCGCATATTCCCCGCGACTCGAAACACTCACGACCATTACATCTTTGGTTGGTTCTGATTGACCGTCGGCCGTCGGTAATTCCAAATCGATCTGCGTTTCTAATTTAAACGACGTCGAAACCATAAAAAAAATAAGCAGCAAGAAGACGACATCGATCAAGGGCGTTAAATTGACCTCAAGAGGGTCTGTTCTTCGACGAACAAAGTTCATCCTTTTGGCCGCTCTGCTAAAAAGGGCACCTGTCGCGCGGTGATGTGATCAACAAGGCTCTGCGCATCTTGTTGCATGTCGATCGCAAGTTCGTCGATTTTTCGAACCAGAAAACGATGGCAAAACAGTGCCGGAATGGCCACGCTTAGCCCAGCGGCGGTGGTAATCAGTGCTTCGGAAATACCGCCCGCTAAGGCTGGCGCATTGCCGATACCTGCCAATTGAATGGCGCTAAAGACTTTAATCATGCCGATGACGGTGCCCAACAAGCCCAGTAAGGGCGCGATCGCCGCGACGCTGCCCAAGGTCGACAAATAACGCTCCAAGTCATGTACCACTTGAATGCCGGTGGCTTCAATGCTTCGAAGCATTGGATCTCGCCCAAACGGGTTTTGCTGTATTCCCGCAGCCAGCACTTGCCCTAATGGCGAGCTGAGCTGCAATTGATTGAGGGCCTCTGGCGTGAGCGCGCCCGCCTCTATCTGGACCAGCACATCGGCCAAAAGGTGTCTCGGCGCAACCGTTTGACGTCGCAGCGTCCAGGCACGCTCGATTGCAATGCCTGCGGCAACAATGGAGCAGGCAATGATCGGAATCATCAACCAGCCCCCTGACTTTAGGAGTTCAAGCACGCCACATCCCACGTTGAGCAAATCGTTACTTTAGCACAAGGACTTGGGTTCGCCTCGGCCCTATCAGCGCCTGTATTATCGAACATCAAGCCACAATTTTGTTGTCAAATAACGTTGCTATCTGGTGGGCACTGAGGCCCAAGTCTTGGGCTAGGATCTCTTCACTGTGCTCTCCAAGGCTCGGCGCGCGAAGCGCAGGCAGGTTGGTGCTTGCGCCAAAGCGAATCGGATTCGCTGGCGCAAGGTAGGTTCCAATGCCGGGCTGTTCTAGCAAATTAAACAGTGGATTGTCTTCCGAGCAATCCGGATCCAGTGCAAGGAGTTCTTGGAACGTATGATACGGCCCAAAGCAAACACCCGCCTCACTCAGCCTTTGACTCACTTCCTGGCCCGTATGCGCTTTAAACCAAGGATTGATGAGCTCTGTAATTAATACGCGGTGCTCAAATCGTTGACTTTGGGTCTCAAAATAAATTGATTGATGCATCGCTAGTTGGGCGACTTTCTCAGCGATGCCGGTTGCTTGGATGATTGCCTGCCATTGTTTGGGTGTAAGCCCAACCAACATAAAACGCTTGCCATCCTGACTCACAAAATCTTTCCCGAAGGCGCCGTAGAGGTAATTGCCATAGCGGGGCCTGTCGGCTTGGTTTATTGCGGCTTCTGCTAGGTTGCCTAGGTGACCGGCGGTTGCGAGTGCGACATCTTTCAAAGCAATTTCGACCAACTGGCCTGCGCCTGACGTTCGGCGATGACGTTCGGCGGCCAGCAGCGCAGTTGCCGCCATCTGACCTGTAATAGTGTCCCAGGCTGGTAACACATGGTTTGTGGGCGCTGGGTCCATCGGATCGCCCGTTACCGCGGCAAAACCACTGGCCGGGTTAACCGTATAATCTACTTCGGACCCCCCTTTTCTATTTCCAAGTATATTGATGTAAATCAAATCATTACGTGCTTTTTTTAAACTATCATAAGACAACCATCCACGCGCCGGGAAGTTGGTTAAGAAAAGTCCGGCGTCATCGCCAGGCCGAGCCAAGAGCGCGGCAATCAGCTCTTGCGCCTCAGGGCGTCGAATATCGAGCTGAATCGATCGCTTGCCTTTATTCATACCGGCCCAGAATAAGCTGTCGCCAGCGCTGGTTACGGGCCAGCGCTGGTAGTCTAAGCCGCCGCCAATCGGGTCAAAGCGAATGACATCAGCGCCCAACTGCGCCAAGGTCATACCGCCTAGGGGCGCGCGACAAAAGCGCTGCCCTCGACGACCCGCATTCCCGCCAAAATTCCCTGCATGCTCGCTCCTCATCGTCANTATCGTGTACCGGGCGGTGACCGATCATTGGTTCTTCAACCAGCCGTTTCAAGTGTCACTAGGGTAGTAANGCAGCCAACGACCAATCCAGGACCTTGGCGTCAGGTAAGTCGCTNGGCGCCTCGGGCCCGCGCTTTGCGAAGACCTCAACCGAAAGCTTTGCAACTGTTGCGTCTTGAACCTTATGGGTATCCTTAATCGTGATCTGCGAGGAAAGGATATCCCCTTCAAAAACAGGACCAACATGATCACAACGATACCAGGCCAGGATTTGTAAGATATGCGGTAAGCCCATCGCCAACTGTTTGCTGGCAATCGATATGGTGTGCCCGCCATAAACGAGCCGTTTACCATAAACGCTGCGAGTGGCATCCGTATGCGTCATGGCAAGGTTGAGCGTCATTCGGACGAGTTCTGGCGCGCAAGTGACCGTATCAGCGGCTTCGACTAGCAGCGTTTGTCCGACCATCAATGGCTCGGATGCGCTGGGATACCGGGCTCGATAAGCCGCAAAGTGCCAATCCGGAACATGCGCCAGCAACTGCTCGTCAGTAATTTCTGCTGGCATGATGCCAAAATCATCGTCGTGACCCGTCTTGGCATCGGGATCTCGACAAGGGATCATTGGGCAACGCCAAAAATGTAGGACGGTCTCCCCTTTTTGGTTTTCGACTTTGATTTCCAACGCGACCATTCCTGATGCGGCTCGTCCGGGCTTGATCGTGTTTTGTTTTAGCCCGACAACCTGCGTTCGCGTGGTCAGGGTGTCCTGGATAAATACCGGCGCCAGCAGTTGAAGTCCTCGATAAAAGAGATTGCCCAGAACGCGTTGGCTTGGAATGGTGCTTTGACCGATCGCCAAATTGCAGACCAGTGCTGGGTTGACAAGCATCCTCGGTTCACGGGTCACAGACTGACATAGGGGTTGATCTAACGTTAGACGGTTGCGATCACCAAACAGGCCTTGGTGCAAAGCTGCCATCCCCTCAGTCACGGTAACAGACGGGACATCAGAGAAATCTTGACCGATGAAAAAATCTTCAAAGTATGGGACAAGCATCATTGTGAGCAACCTCGCGTCGAAATGGGCCAAAGCTCCTGCACGTATCCGTCTCGAACCACATAATAATAGTCATGCAGGTTCACGGTTGGGTCACAATGCGGCGTTAGCAACTCCAATTTATCGCCTAATTGTAGTGTCCTAGACGGGTTGTCCAAAGCAACAATGCCATGCTCATCGCCGCCCCAATAGTAATTGAGCCCATCGACGTCTTTGAATTGGGGCGGCATCTTGTCAGAGGCGAGGGATTTAAACCCAGCATCAACGGTCACGGTCCGCGGCTTAGGTTGGCTAATCAAAGTGACCAAAACGGTTAGGGCCACCGAGAAGTCCTCAAAGGTGGGACCATTGTTACTTTCAATATCTCGATACTCAATGTCCATAAACGCGTAGGAGCCGGCTTGTAACTCGCTCAAGATGCCCAGGTCTGCTTCAAAGTCGATCGAACCTGTTCCGCCGCCAGACATCAACTGCACCGAGTATCCTGCGCGCTCCACGACGTTTCTCGCTTCAGCGCCTGTTGCCAGCGCCCGCTGATACTTGCTTTTTCGCTTGTCAAATTCAGGGATGTGCATGCAATGTCCCGCATAGGTTTGCAGCCCCAAAAACACCAAATGTGGGCAGTCGCGGTCAATCATTTGCAGGAGTGCAAGCAACGCCTCGTTCGGCGCAATGCCGGTTCGGCCAAGGCCTGGATCGATATCAATCAAAATTTTCAAGGTTGCTTGCCTTTGAGCAAGCGCGGCTTCAAGCCGCATCACCGCCTCAGGGTGATCAACTACCACAATTAACTGTGCATTTTTTCGCGCCAGTTCGGAAACGCGCGTAATCGTTCGCTCATCGACAACAGGTGAGGTAATCAAGATCGATTCAATGCCTGCACGTTGCATAACTTCCGCCTCAGACACTTTCGCGCAGCAAATACCTGCTGCACCCAAGGCTAATTGTCGGTGCGCAATGACAGGGCATTTATGCATCTTACTGTGTGGCCGCAGCGCAATGCCGGTGGTTTTTGACCACTGCGCCATCCGAGCGAGGTTTGCTTCAAACCGGGCCTCATCCAGCAATAATGCCGGTGTTGGCAAATCCGCAACGGGTACCGGTTCGGCAAGCCGAATTGGGTCAATCGGTCGAGCGTTCAATTGGGCGTTAAACCACTGATCAAATTCCATTGGCTTCCTCGAAGTGACAATCCTGAGTTTGGCAATTATCACCCTGCTCAACTTGCAGCGTGACATGATGAATCGAAAACTGTTGTGCAAGCGCGCGGCTAACGGTTTGATAGCCGTTGGGTTGTGCCCACAGGGGATGCTCTGGCATCACCAAATGCGCGGTCAAACAGGTTTCCTGCGTACTCATGGCCCAGATGTGTAAGTCGTGGACCGCGGTAACCCCGCTAATATTCCTTAAAAATTGAGCAACCGCTTCCGGGTCGATATTGGGCGGCACTGCGTCGAGGATCAGGCTGAGTGCATCGCCCAGCATGCGCCAGGTTAGGTATAAAATGACCGAAACGATGGCCAAGGCCACGACAGGATCTATCCAGTAGGCATCGGTGTAAAGCATGACAATGCCCGCAACGACAACCCCTGCTGAGACCAAGGCGTCGAATGCTAGATGCAGAAAGGCACCTTTAATATTGAGGTCATGATGACTCTGCTTCATGAAAAGCAAGGCCGCCCCGCCGTTGATGACAATGCCGATTGCGGCGACATAAATGACAATTTCCGTCTGCACAGTGGTTGTGGACGATAGTTTTTCAAGCGCGCCGAACGCGATGTAAATCGATGCAAACAGTAAGGTGATGGCGTTTGCGAGGGCTGCTAAAATTGTGGTTCGACGATAACCGTAACTGAAACGAGCGCCCGCTTTCTTGGTCGCAAGGTAGCTGGCGATCCAGGCCAAAACAAGACCCAAGACATCGCTTAAATTATGTCCGGCGTCGGCCAGAAGACCCATAGAGTCTGCTTCTAGCGCCAAGGCCGCTTCAACAATCGTAAAGGAAAGGTTGGCAAAGACAGCGAGTCCAAAGCTTAAATTGATCTTCCCGGAAAACGACGGTGCGTGATGGCTGTGATGGCCATGATGATCATGCATAAAAGCGTCCTATTCGCTTAGATTTCCCCAAGCCACTTCACGACTTGCAGGTTCAGTCTATCCCAAGCTGGAGCGCGCCAAAACCGCTAGATGCTTTGCGTTTTTTGCGCAACCAGTCTCGCGATCGCAAGTGAAGCCGTCAGTCCTGGAGACTCTATTCCAAACAGATTGACCAAATGAGGAAACCCGAGTTCAGACTCTTCACGAATCAGAAAGTCTGCAGCCGGCTCGCCCGGCGCCTGAATCTTGGGTCGTATGCCGGCATAGCTGGGGTTCAAACTGCCGGACTTAAGTCCTGGAAAATATCGCCGAATCGCGCGGTAATACGCCGGCAACGCGCCCGCGTTAACCTCAAAATTAGCGTCAGCCACATATTCAACATCGGGTCCAAATTTGACCTGGCCGCCCAAATCGATCGTTGCATGAATGCCAAGTCCTGCGCCATTCGAGGGCGGTGCCGGATAAATTAGATGGTTGAAGGGATTTTTACCCGTCATTGCAAAATAATTGCCCTTACAATAATACAGCTTCGGCACAGCGCTCGATGGAAACCCGTCAATTCCACCTGCAACAGCTTGTGCGCCAAGACCTGCCGCGTTGATTACACAAGCAGCGGTGATTTCAAATTCAGATTGGTCCGCTTGCATGCTGACCTTGAGTCTAAAGCCACGGGCATGTCGCGATATCTGAGAGACTGCAGACTGAGTACTCAATAGTCCGCCATTGGCCTCGAAATCTCCGAGCAGCGCATTCATGTAATCCTGCGCACTTAAGATTCCGGTAGAAGGCGATAACAACGCCCCGAGGGCCTGCACATTGGGCTCTAGCACGGTAACTTCAGACTGTGTGAGCTCGATCAGGTCGGTGACGCCGTTGCGATAGGCTGAGTCAGCAATACCCGTAAGTTGATCAAGTTCTGACGTATTGGTCGCAACAATTAATTTACCGCAGCGCTTAAAGGGCACTGAATATTGCATGCAGAAGTCGTACAACAGGGCTTTGCCTTCCAAGCAGAGGTTGGCCTTATTGGAGCCCTTTGGATAATAGATACCAGCATGAATGACTTCACTATTGCGGCTGCTAACACCCTGTCCGATTTTGGGTGTGCTTTCTAGGATTAGACATTCTTGACCGGCTCGAGCAAGTTCACGGCCGATCGCTAAGCCGACAGCACCGGCCCCGATAACAATGGTTTGAATATGATCTGACATAGCAAGGCGGGCTTAGAGCGTTCGGTCGACATTATTGCAGCTATCGGAAAGCAGGTCGATTAACCGCAATCGCCGCCAATTGCGGAATGCCTTCTAAAAAAGGCGCATTCGCGTCCAACAGGACACCTCGTTACATGGGGAGTGGGTACTGCCGGTTTTCAATTGATTGGGTTCCGACTGGTCGTTGCGGCAGCGCCTCCGGAAATTGTGCTGCAGTTAATAAAGACCTGAGGTGAAGGCAGACTAAACGACCCGTCCGAAGCTTGTCTTTGCTGGATTTCATGCGTTTCGCGGCTTGCATCGCTAATCGAGAATGATCCTTGTCATTTGTCGCAACGCACACTTTATCGGATCGTGATGGCAAGGCCGTCATCGACAGCGAGCTGCTGTTTAATTGACCGCTCTCTCTTTGGCCGAGCTCTCGCTTGCCGACCTTTGATTTGTTTACCGACCTAGGCCGAATTCGACCTGGGACGAACGCAAAGGATTGGTTTTCAATTTTAGCCTCTAATATTTTAGCCTCTAACATTTTAGTCTCTAACATCGTTGAGCCCTCCTTATCATCATCACCTTCATCAGCGCCATCTAAAAAAATCTATTGAGGTTTCGCCGTTTCACCAACCTCCGAGGCCGTTACCTAGCTATCCCGACGCTTTACGCGCGTGATCGNTGNCCGCNTANATTGCTGTACAAGCGTACAGTACTCTATAGCTG
>JGI20157J14317_10004938_pt1 | contig 10103 bp, 8 predicted proteins | sample COG_07_FD_14317 | JGI IMG/M metagenome (IMG submission 14317)
TCGTTGAACCATCAAATCTTTGATTGAGCATCATCTCGTAGTTGTCATAAGTTTGTTCAGCATCATTTTTTAAAAGTTCTAAAACTTCTTTTGCTTGTTCACCTTCAATTACATCACCCCTACCTTGTCGGTTGCTTGAAGATTGTGCTGCTAAATTTTCTGCTGATGGTAAATAAAACTCTTTATCTAAAATAGAATATCTTGCTGAATATTCATTAACATTTGCTGTTCTATGTCTTATCCATTGTCGGGCAATAAAAATTGGAAGCTTTACATGATATTTGATTTCACACATTTCAAATGGAGTACTATGCCAATGTCTCATCAAATATTTAATTAAGCCTGCGTCTGTTGAAACTTTTTTAGTACCTTTTCCATAAGAAACTCTGGCTGATTGAACTACTGAAGTGTCATCACCCATATAATCAACAACCCTTACAAAACCATGGTCTAATGCTGGTATTGCCTCATAAAGAATATTTTCAAGCGCTGGCGCTGTTACTCTTTTAGTTTTATTTTGTTGATTTTGTTGATCTTTAATCTCTTGTATTTGTTCTTTAGTTAATTGCATGTTTTAAAAGAATTAGTTTTTATGAATCGTTTATTAACATTTTTATAACACACAAAACTTAAAAATTTCCAACGAACTAAAAAAAACATAAAAAAAATAAGGCTAATTTGACTACAAAAAATATGGAAAAATAGTACCTATTTAGCCGCAAAACATATAAAAAATTAGAAATTATTTAAAGTACAACTGTGAAGAGAGTTAAATAAAAATTACCTAATGATTTCATATTATTACAAATTAATTTATTTTTTACCTTTAGCTTTAGTTACAGGACCATTCTTTCCAGATTTAATTGTTTCAGTATGTTCAGTTTTATTTTTGATAGATACATTTAGGCTAAAATTATTTTCCTATTATCATAATAATTTTTTTAAATTTTTTATGATATTTTTTCTTTTTTTAAATCTAAGCTCTATTTTTGCTGAAAATTTAATTTCATTCAAATACTCACTGGGATATATAAGGTATGGTTTATTTTCAATACTTTTATTTTACACTTTAAAAAATTATTCTAATTTTAAATATAATTTCAGTAAAGTTTTTTTTGCAGTTTTTCTATTCATAATTATTGATGGTTACATTCAATACTTTTTTGGTAGAAATATTTTTTTATTTGAAGTTCAAAAGTATTATGGTGGATTAGAATATGTAACAAGTGTATTTGGTGAAGAAAAAAAACTTGGTAGCTTTTTATCAAGGCTTACACCAATTTTTTTAATATCAATCTTATACATTGGTGAACAATACAAATTGAAAACTAATTTTTTAACTTTAATTTTCATCTCATTGTTATTTATTTTAATATTATATACCACTGAAAGAACCTCTATTGTTATAATGAGTACTTTTTTAATCTTAGTATTGCTAAGTTATCAAACAATTATTTCAAAAATAACTAGCTTAACAAGTTTGGCTTTTTTGGTATTTATAGTATTAATTATTAATCCAGAATTAACAGAAAAACTAAAAAGCACTTTTTATCAAATGGGAATTTTACATCCGGGATATGCTGAACACTTAAATAATAACAATATTCATGATGATATTCTTAAGGGTAATTATCCAAGAGGAGTTTTTATTTTTTCAAAATTTTATCATGATCAAATTATTTCTTCATTGATTGTTTTTAAAGACAATATCTTATTTGGAATAGGGGCAAAAAATTATAAAATGCTTCAACTAGGAGGTTGGCACCCTCATAATTTTCATGCACAAATATTAGTTGAAATTGGTATTTTTGCCTATCTCATTCTAGTGTCTACTTTTTTATTATTTTTTAAAGAAACTGTTAAAATTTTATTTATTAAAAAAACTATTAAACAAGAAGATGTAATAAAAAATTTTATTATCTTTATTATTTTTATAAATCTAATGCCAATACCCACAGGAGATTTTTTTAATAACTGGCTTAATATAATCATATATTTGCCAATTGGGTTCTTGTTATACTTAAATGAAAAAAAAATTTAGCATTGTAGTAGTAAACTTTTTCAGGGTAACTAACCCTTATTCTGGAGCTTCTGAAGTTTCTTGGAATTTTTTTAAAAGCATTCAATGCAAAGATAAGAAATTATTTCAGTTTTCAGATAAATCTCTTAATATAAAAGAGGTTAAAACGCTTAAAGCAAAAACAAAAATACATAAAATATTTAAGTTAAAATATTTATCAGATTTAATATCTGATTTCTGTAAAAAAAAAGAAAACCCAATCATAATAATAGAGGGCGCTAGTTGGGTTGGTTATACTTTTGTATTATTTTACTTTTTAAAGAACAGATTAAATAATGCAAAATTTATTTACCACTCACATAATATAGAGTATTTGCTTAGAAAAAAAAAAGGAAATTTTCTTATAACAATATTAACAAAATTTTTTGAAAATTATATTGGTAAAAATTTTGATATTTTCACTGCAGTTTCAAAAATTGATAAACTCAAATTAAAAAAATTATATAATATAAATGCTAAAATTCTTCCAAATGGTATAAATTTTCCAATTATAGAAAAAGTCAAAGAATCAAAATTTAAATTTAAATATATTTTTTTTTGTGGTTCTATAGATTATTTACCAAACAAAGAAGCACTTGAAATTTTAATTAATAAGATAATGCCAATTGTAAATAAAATAGATCCAAATCTTAAACTTTTAGTATCTGGTAACAAAAAAATCGAATATAAAAGTAAGTATCTGCTCAATGTCGGCTTCGTAAATAAAAAAAAATTTTATAGAATTTTAAAGGGTGCTTCAGTTTTTGTTAATCCGATGAGAACTGCCTTTGGGTCTCAAGTAAAAATGATAACAGCACTAGTTTTTGGTAAAACAATTATAGCTAGCAAAAAGGCGACTTTAGGATTAACTTTAAACTACAAATATCGTAATCTATTAATTTCAAACAATGATAAAAATTTTGCTGACCTAATTTTAAAAAATATTGATGCAAAAAAAATTACTATTGCGTCAAGTAAATATTATAAAAATATATATTCGGTAAAAAATATAACATCAAATTTCTTTAAAAAGATTTAATTGATATTTATAATAGTAATTTTACTAAATAAATTTGTAATTTTATTATAATAATAAAGTATAAATGTTTTAATCAGTCTTTTTATTCTAAACCATGTGTCTTTTTGTAATCGCCAAAACCACTCTAAATTTTTTTCCTGAATTTTGAATGGCACAATTTTTTCTTCACCAGAAACCATTGCAATTGCAGCCCCCATACAGAAAATAAAAATTTTTTTATCTTGATTACGGTACAGTATATTTTTTGCAACAATCTCTTGTTTTGGTGTTGATATATTTATTATAACCACAGAGTTATTTTCTATATCAATTTTAAAATTCTTAATATTTTTAGTATTTTTAAAAAATGGTAACTCCAAGAAATATATTTCTCGATTATATTTTTTTTCTAGATATTTCTTTTGAATATTGCTTTTTTTTCCACATAAATAAATTTTATTTAAATTTTTTGGTAAATCTATTTTTTCAATAACCTTTCTTCCTGGCATTTTTTTATAACTTTTTAAAAACGAACTTGAAAAATATCCATCTGGCCAAAAAATAACATTTTTTAAGTCTAAGTATAGCAACCTTATTTTTGATAAAGAGGCTAAATTTAAAGCCACCAGCATAAAACTGTTTTCAAATTTTAATTTAGTTTTTTCTGTTATGCATTGAAATTCAACTTTAGTAATATTTTGTACTTTGCTCTTATATTGTTTAACAATATAACGAATTGATAAATTGAAAGTTTGAAATAGAGATTTTATCAAATTAAATTTTTCATATTTATTGTAAACCAAAAATGTATTTTTAAATCTTTTTAATATGTTTCCTGATAGTGAATTGTCTCTAATTCTATAAATTGAAATGATCTTCTCATCTCCATAAAGACATGTAGTTTCTTTAATAATTTTTAACCAGCAAACATAGTCCTCTTTTGAAGTTATATTTGAAAATAGATATCTTTGGATAAGATTCTTTTTTATCACAACTGTCGAAAGTCCCACATCACATGAATCTAATAAATTATTATAATTTAATTTTCTAGCCAAAAATGTGCCCTGAAAACTTTCATCTTCATCTTCCGTAACATATGAACTATGTAAGAAATTAAGATCATACTTTTTTATTATACTTAGCTGGTGCTCAAGTTTAAAAGAGTACCATTCATCATCTGCATCTAAAAAAGCAATATACTCTCCTTTTGCATTTTTAACTCCAACATTTCTAGCAAAACCAGCTCCACTATTTTTTATGTGATATACTTTTATTTTTGAATATTTAGATTCTAAATTTTCTAATAAATTCCTATATTCCTCTTTGCTACCATCATTAATAATTATTATTTCTGTATTAGAATATGTTTGCTTTAAAGCTGACTGTAAACATCTATCAAAATAAACATTTTCATTATAAAAAGGTATAATTATAGAAATTAAATCTTTTTCATAATTTATCATTTATTTTTTAGATACTGTGAATTAACAAAGTTGTATAATTTTTCCATTCCAACTTCAGTTGACACTTTTGGCTCCCAGTTTAAAATTTTTTTAACCTGCGTATTATCACTAGATCTTGAATCAACTCCTTTTGGTTTTGAAGTATCATATTGTCTATGTGGCTTGTGACCTGTAATTTTTTCCAAGATAGAAGCTAGTTGATTAATTGTAACAGATTTATCATTACCAATATTTATAGGTTCTCTAAAATTACTTTTAAAAAGTAAATCTGTTCCCTTAATACAATCATCAATATATAAAAAACTCCTAACTTGATTTCCATTACCCCATATTTCAATTTTATCTTTTTTTTTGTGAATAGATTCTGCAAATTTTCTTGAAAGTGCTGCTGGCGCTTTTTCTCTTCCATCATTCCAGCTTCCAAACTCTCCATAAACATTATGATATCTTGCCACACGAGTCTCTAAACCAAAATCTTCATAAAAATGTCTACACATTCTCTCATTAAATAATTTTTCCCAACCATAACCATCTTCAGGATCTGCAGGATATACATCCTTTTCTTTTAATTTTGGGTGCTTGTAGTCTTTTTGCCTATAAGATGGGTACACACATGCTGAAGATGAATAGAAAAACTTCTTAATGTTATTTTTTTTAGCTGATTTTAAAAGATTAATGTTAATCACTGAAGATAACATACATAAAGCTTTATTGTTTTCTATAAAACCCATTCCACCCATATCACATGCTAGATTAAAAACGTAGTCAACTCCTTTAGTTAACCTATCACAAACAATTGGGTCTCTACAGTCTGCTTTGATATTCTCAATTTTAGAATTTTTTTGAAACCATAATTTCTTGCTTTTTAAATCAACTGTTGAAACTCTATACCCCTTTTTGTGATAATAATTGGCCATGTGACCTCCAATAAAGCCGCCACCACCAGTGATAAGTATTTTTTTTTTCATAATTTACTTAAATAATATAAAATGAACATATATATGAAATTATTTTACAACACAAATAAGAATGTACTTATTAATCTAGCTTTACTCTCTTGTATTTGGATATCAATCAATACTGGTTCAAAATATCTAATAATAGATTATAATTTAAGTGGAGATATTAATACTTATACCAATTTAATAAGATCATTACTTCCATATTTAGTCTTTTGTTATTTTATTTTAAAAAAAGATATTTATTTCAAAGATTTATTTGTAAATTTTGATTTAGTATTTATTTGTTTTTTATTGTATGGGTTATTTCAATTAACAGGATTAATTTATACTTATACAAATCTTCATGAGCACTATTGGATTGTATGTTTATTTACTCTAATATTTTTTTTTAATTATTTATTAAATAATCAAAATTCATATTTAATTAAACTAGTTTTTAAAATAAATATCTTTTTTATTTTTTTATTATTCTTAATTTTTATGATCACAGTCTTCAAAGAAAATATTTTTACTACAAAATTGTTATATAGCAGCAGCGCTTATCATCTTACATTAATGGGGGAACCTCACCCTAGATCATCTGGACTATCAAGAATGGCACTTATTTTTTTGATTTTTTTAAATTCTTATTATTTTTCTAATAAACTTCCAAAAAAGTATAATTTTTTTATACTACCAATAAATTCATTCCTAATATTTACAATTTATACAATTCAATCAAGAGGAGCTATTCTTTTTTTATTTATTTTATTTTTTTTGATATTATTAATTTACAACTTCAAAGACTTTAAGCTAAATTTAGTTTATTTTGTTTTTACAATTCTAATTCCAATATTTATGTTTATGAATTATCCAGTATTTAAAAATTTTATAAATCAAAAAAATTTAAATACAGAGTCAATCGTAGAAAAAGCAACAAGTCTCAACTTAAGCAATATTTTTAGACCTGAGATAACTCATGTAATTGGTCAAAAAAAAAACTCACTTTTTAAAAAAGAAACAATAAATGCAATGTCAAGTAATCGATTAAATGCATGGGAATATCTCATTCAAGTTTTTTTTACAGGGAAAGTTAATGATAAAATGAAAAAACTACTGACAGTTTCTGGGTATGAAGCTTTAGATGTAAAATTAATAAAAAAAACTAACTTTATTACGGGTTTAGGACCACAGGCTGACAGACAAGTTATGGAGATAAAAAAAATAGCAAATTTTTCTGATAAAGTAAGGGGGCCATTTGGATCTCATGCATCTAATATTTATATTTATAGCCTTATATGTTCGGGTTTTTTTGGGTTAGTAACAATTTTAACTATAAATTTCATCATAATGTACAGAATAATTATACTTTTTATAAACAGAAAAAAATTAAGCTTACATTCAAACTATTATTTAAACAGTGCAATATTGATTATACTTTTTCTTCAATTTAGAGGGCTAGTAGAAAATTCTTATGGTGTATTTGGTGTTGATTTAATAATGTTTATTTCATCTTACTCAATAATAGCCAGAGCATATAAAAAAATTAATGTCTAAAAAAAAAATTTATATTTGGTGTTGTGATAAAAATAAAAATACAGGAGAGGGAATATTAGCTAATAAATTTATTGAAGATATAAAATTCTACAACAAAAATATAAAATTAATTGTAAAATCTCCTAATAAAAAAAAATCAAACTCAATTATTAAAAGATATATACATCCTTTTGAGGGTGTAATTTATCTTTGGAATGTCTTTATTTTCAAAAAGAATAAAAAAATTTGTTATTTAAATTATTTACCACTTTGGAATTTTTTTTTAATCATACTATTGCCACCAAAGACTATTCTTGGACCAATAACAGGTGGAAGTTTATATTCAAAAAAACCTTTTTTTAATTTTTTTTTAAGAAAATACATTCTGAATTTTTTTATTATTATTAGTAAAATATTTATTAAATTAAGAACTAAAAAATTATTGTTTTCAACAGATCTTTTAAGAATGCAAATGGGAAATAATAAGAATTATTTATTTAATTACGTATTAAAAGACTTAAAAATAATTAAGAATAAAGAAAAAAAAATTTATGATGTAATTTTTTATCTTCGAGATCATAGAAACAAAAATACAAATTTACAGATAAAAATAGCCAAACATCTAGCAAAAAATTTTAAAATACTCACTGTTGGGAAAAAAATTGATAATGAAAATATAAAAAATCTTGGTTTTATATCAAGGGTAAAATTGATTAAAATTTTAAAAAAAACAAAATATACATTTATTTCACCAGAAAATTTACACTCTTTTTTTGCCATTGACTCTGTTAGTTCTGGGACAAATGTTTTTTTTAAAAAAAATTATAACTATATGGGAAAAAGTTTTAGAGGAATTGATTATTTAAATTATGAAAATTTTTACGATTTAAAAGAAAAATTGAAAAAAATATTAAATAAAAAATTTATACATAAAGTTAAATATTCTTTGAAAAAAATCAATTATTATAGCTATTTTAAATTATAAATTTTAAAATTATTTATAACCAAAATTATTTGAATTACAAAAAAACCTGAAATACTATAAAGAATTCTATCTAAAGAATTGTCAATCCACCAATCAAGATTTTGAGTTCCACTTTGAGTTACACCATAAAAAGTGCCTATTATCATTAAAAAATATAGAGCCAAATTTATCTTTAAAAATACAAAAAAATTTAATTGCAAAATTGTAGGTTTTTTAATCTTTAGAAACAAAAAAAATGAGCTAATTATTAATATCCAAATTTTGTATTTAAAAATTGCAATAAATAGTCCAAAAAATATAGCTAACAAAAATTCTTTTATAGCTTCAAATTCGAATATAATTTTTAGATCCCCTCCATGAGATAAATTTAAATTCAGATATCTATAAAAAATATAATTTTTAAATATTATTAACAACCAAGAGAAAAATATAAAATAATAAATTTCATTTTTTTTTGAAAACTTATTAATAATTATAAACAACGAAATAGTGAAAATTATTACAAATAGATATCCTTCATTTTTAATCCATGGCAGTAAATTTAAATACACGAAACAGATTGATAAATTATGTAACTTTTGATTTAAAATATATAAATAAATATTTTTAGATATTAAGATTAAAAAAGAAAACAATATAATTTCTTGGTATCCTTTTAGTAAAAAATTATCAAAACTTAATACTAAAATTACACTTATAAGTATATTCTTAATAAAATTGGTTTTATTTAATAGATCACATAATGAAAATATGGATAAGACAAAAATAAATACATAGATCAATCTACCAAAATATTCATATTGCAAGAATGAATTTTTCCAAAAAAACCCCCATAAAAAACTTCCAAAATGTGGGTAATAATTTAGACCATTATTGACATTTTTTAAATCAAAGAAGTTATAATCATAAAAAAAATTTTGTGCTTTAAAATACCAATTTTGCAAACCATCCCAAGCAAGAGTTGGATTTTTGGATAAATATATGAAAATGATTAAATTAATTATGATAAAAAATAAAAATTTTTTATTAATAAGTGAGTCAAAATAATTCTTATTTTTAGTTAAATAATAGAAATTAAATAAAAGTGAAAATACAATTAATAAAATGAAATAAGATTTTTGATTAATATTTGTAAAAGAAATCAAAAATATTAGACAAAAATTTACAATTAAGTTAGTTGACAGCAAATCAAAAAAACTATTTTTCGAATTGTGTATTTTTTTTATCGAACATAAGCTTATTGGAAATGATCCTAGCAATAAAAATATTAGCAGATATGTAAAAATATTAACTATTTCAATCATTTTTTTTCAAATAATAACAATTTTTAAATTTTTCAATTACCGAGTAATCATTTATAAGAATATTACTGTTTTGATCATTATAATTTAGTAATATAATCTTATCTTGAAGATAATCTCTTTTAGGCTTGTATATAAAAGCTTGTGAGGATGGATAAATCTCATCATTTAAAACTTTAATATTATTTTTTAATTTATATTTCTTATCTATATATTTAACAAACCCATATGAGTTTTTTTCACAATATCCATAGTTTATTATTAACCTTTCTTCATGGGTTTCTCTAGATATTATATAAATATTTTCAAAAAATTTAAAATGAACTGTTAAAAAAATTAATAACAGTAAATATATTAAATTTTCTTTTGTTAGAGTTTTTATTTTCATGTTTTACTTGTATTGGTAGTGTTATGTTATTATATTATTAGTGTTGGCTTGCCAACTACGACGATAAACGAATTTCGTAATAACCATTACGGACGTGGGGGCAGTACCCACCACCTCCACCATTATATTAACGGGGGTGAAATAGGATCGACGGGTGACTAAAGGCTATTCTTTCGTTCGGGATTGTTCCACCGTGACGGGCTAAACTTTAAATGCTGACGAAAGTTACGCACTTGCTGCATAATTAATTTAGGTTAATTATAGAAGCACGGTCTGGGGCACCGGGTAACAGAACGCCCCTTAACAGGTAAATTCCTTTAAAAAAAGATTATATACCTATAAAATTTTAATTATATATCTATAAAATTTCAAGAATGTTTTTTTTAAAAAAATATATTTATCTAATTTTAGT
>JGI20157J14317_10004939_pt1 | contig 10102 bp, 10 predicted proteins | sample COG_07_FD_14317 | JGI IMG/M metagenome (IMG submission 14317)
TACAAGAAAAAATTGAAATTATGATGGTCAATGCCGATTCATTATTAATGAATTTGAATGACATCTTTGATACCAAAACCAAAAAAAACATACAACTTAGTATAGCTGAATTAAGCGGTACGATTGCATCTTTTAAGTCCACATCGGAATCTTTAAACAGCATGGTTATGGACAACAAAATTACTGTTGGAGAAACGCTCACGAATTTCAACAAAATATCCTCTGACCTTTCAACCCTTAGTAACTCTTTAGCTGATTCGGATTTGGACGCTATAATGGCAAACCTAAAGTCCACTGTTTATAATTTTGATCAATTATTGAGCAGTATAGAAAAAGGGGAAGGTTCTGTAGGTAAGCTTATGAAAGATGAAGCTATTTATAATAATTTAGAAGGAGCTACCAAACAATTAGAGGAGTTGCTTGAAGATATGAAATTGAACCCAAAACGTTATGTTCATTTTTCTTTATTTGGAAAAAAAGCAAAACAATATGATGCTGCGGGAAATGAACTAAAAACTAAAGATTAACCAAATGAATTTTCCGAATGTAATTTTTGCATTTATTCTTGTTTTAGGAATTGGCTTTTTTGCTCGAAATGTTGGTAAACTCAAGCGCAATATAGCTTTAGGAAAAGATGTAGATGTTAGTGGCAACACAACAATTCGTTGGAAAAACATGGCACGAATTGCTTTGGGACAAAGTAAAATGGTGCGTCGTCCTATTGCGGGAATACTTCACGTTATAGTTTATATAGGTTTTGTGATTATTAATATTGAAGTCTTAGAAATCGTTATTGATGGGTTGTTTGGAACTCATCGTATTTTTTCAGGAATTGGAAGCCTTTACGGCATATTAATTGGCACTTTTGAAATTCTAGCAGCGCTTGTTTTTGTAGCTGTAATTCTATTTTGGTTTAGAAGAAATGTCGTTAAAATTCGCCGCTTTATGAGTGCTGAAATGAAAGGCTGGCCAAAGCAAGATGGGAATTTAATTCTTTATTTTGAAATTGTATTGATGGGACTTTTTATAATTATGAATGCCACAGATGTAGAATTTCAATCTCTAAATTCTGGAAATATTATAAGTCAATTTTTCGTCCCACTATTTGAAGGTTATAATGTGCATCTCATTGAACGTGCTGCATGGTGGATGCATATTGTTGGGATCTTAATTTTCCTAAATTACTTGTACTACTCAAAACACTTACACATCCTTCTCGCATTTCCAAACACTTATTATGGAAGTGTTAAACCCAAAGGTGAATTTAATAATTTGGAAGCCGTTACCAATGAGGTCAAACTTATGATGGATCCCACAATAGATCCGTTTGCGGCCTCTGATGACGACGGTTCAACACCTGACAAATTTGGAGCAAGTGACGTGCAAGATTTAAACTGGGTACAACTTCTAAACGCTTATACGTGTACCGAATGTGGGCGCTGTACAAGCGAGTGTCCAGCCAATCAAACCGGTAAAAAATTATCGCCAAGAAAAATCATGATGGATACACGTGATCGCTTGGTTGAAGTAGGCGCTAATATTGATGCTAATAAAGGCGAATTTATAGCCGATGGTAAACAACTCTTAGGCGATTATATCACTAATGAAGAGCTTTGGGCCTGTACAAGTTGCAATGCTTGTGTAGAGGCTTGTCCAATCAGTATCGACCCCTTATCAATCATCCTTGAAATGCGGCGCTATTTAGTTATGGAACAAAGTGCTGCTCCAATGGAATTAAATACGATGATGTCTAACATCGAAAATAATGGTGCCCCTTGGCCCTATAATCAAATGGACCGATTAAACTGGAAAAACGAATAAATTATATACTAAACAATTATTATGAAAAGAGAAGAAGCCGATAAGTTATTACATGAAAAAGTAGAAGCTGGAGAATTAATAAGCCCAGTACTTCCAGGCGGTGTTAAAAATTATTTGATTGATATTGACGGTACTATCACTGATGATGTTCCCAATGAAGAACCAGAACGAATGGCCACTTGCCTGCCTTTTTTAGACGCTTTGAAAACGTGTAATAGTTGGTATGAAGAGGGCCACATGATTTGCTTTTTTACTTCAAGAACTGAGGAGCACAGAGAAGTGACTCAAAATTGGTTGAAGCAACATGGCTTCAATTATCACAGCCTTTTGATGGGAAAACCAAGAGGTGGAAACTACCACTGGATCGATAATCATTTGGTAAAAGCTACCCGCTATAATGGTAAATTTACTGATTTAGTAGAAAAAGAAGTTACAATTGAAGTTTTTGACGACGGTCAGCATGATTAATATTTAAATTATGAGTGAAGTATTAAAAGTTCCCACAATGGCCGAATATACGGCCTTAGGCAAGCAACCCGAAGTTTTATTTTGGGTAGGTTGTGCTGGTAGTTTTGATGATCGTGCCAAAAAAATAACCAAAGCTTTTGTGAAATTACTTCACCAAGCCAAGGTCGAATTTGCAGTATTAGGGACTGAAGAAAGCTGTACCGGCGATCCTGCAAAACGAGCGGGGAACGAATTTCTATTTCAAATGCAAGCCGTTACCAATATTGAAGTCTTAAATGCTTATGAGGTAAAAAAAATTGTAACTGCTTGTCCGCATTGTTTCAATACACTCAAAAATGAATACCCTTCTTTGGGAGGCGATTTTCAAGTGATGCACCATACCCAATTTCTTAAAAGTTTATTAGATGAAGGCCGTTTAAGTATTGAAGGCGGGCAGTTTAAAGGTAAACGTATTACGTTTCATGACCCTTGTTATTTAGGACGTGCAAATGACGTATATGAAGCCCCTCGAGATTTGATTAAAAAGTTAGACGCCGAGTTGGTTGAAATGAAAAATTGTCGAAAAAAAGGCCTATGTTGTGGGGCAGGAGGTGCTCAAATGTTTAAAGACGCTGAACAGGGAAATAAAGAAATTAACATCGAACGTACCGAACAGGCTATGGAAATCAAGCCCGATATTATTGCTGCTGGTTGCCCATTTTGTAATACAATGATGACCGATGGTGTAAAGAACAAAGCTGAAGGTCAGATAGAAGTTATGGATGTTGCAGAACTGATCGCAAATGCAAAAGATTTATAGAATAATAAAGCCCAACTCATATGCTTGTAAATTTTAATAGCCTGCCAGGAACTGCTCGTATCTGGATATATCAATGTAACCGGTCGTTTACGGATGCAGAGGTAGAGGAAATAACGCAAAGCTTAACCCTATTTTTAAAAAATTGGACGGCGCATGGATCCGATTTACAAGCCGGCTTTGAAATTAAATATAAACGCTTTATCGTTATTGCTTTGGATCAACAAATTAATGCTGCAACGGGTTGCTCTATTGATGCTTCAGTAAAGTTTATTCAAGACTTAGAATCTATATATAAAGTTGACCTGATGGATAAGATGAATGTTTCATACAAACAAGGCGATTATGTGGCTTATAAATCTCTAATTGATTTTAAAAAAATGGCGAAAGACAAAGCCGTTTCCAAAAACACGATTGTATTTAATAATCTTGTAAACTCTAAGGCAGAATACCTTGAGTTTTGGGAAGTACCAGCTTCAGAAAGCTGGCATAGCCGGTTTGTTTAAAGTCAATTTATTCAGAATCCCAAAAAGGAAGTTCTTCTGGGTTTCGAGAAAAAGCCAATTCTAACTTTAATAATTTCTTTTTAGTTGAAAGTCCGCCAGCATAGCCTACTAATTTATTTGTGGCACCAATGACGCGGTGACATGGAACAATGAGTGCTATTGCATTAGCTCCATTTGCACTAGCCACTGCGCGGACAGCATTTTTATTGCCTAGGTGTTGTGCTAACTCCAAATAAGAGATTGTAGTACCATATGGAATAGCCTGTAAGGCGTTCCAAACCTTTAATTGAAATGAACTTCCTACCATTTTAATAGCGCATGAAAACTGTTTTCGATCGCCTTTTAAGTAGGCCTCTAATTCTAATCGCAGTGTTCGTAAAATAGGGGTCTCTTTTTCAAAATATATTGCATTTAGGCCTGATTGAATGCGTTGGTCTATAGCATCACGCATTTTTCTGTACCTAAAATCTAATATGCATATTCGATTCTCAATGCTTCCAGTAATTAACTCACCTATTGGTGTTTTGAAGTACTGAATAAAAATTATGTTTTTTGGGGTCATAATTTAATTAGTTTATTGAGAAACGAACCAATACTTCACTTTCAATTTTAAGAGAATTAAATTCAATATCAATCGGAGATTCCAGTTTTTGGGAGTTATCATATGCCATCTTCATTTGTAGATTTCTTGGTCTATATGAATTGTTATAATACTTGTCTGAAATATAAATAGCCTTACCAAGCTGTTGTCCTAAGGGATTAACGAGTGCTGTCGCCTGTGCTTTAGCTTTGCGTATTGCTTTAGATCGTAAAGTCATTTTTAAGGCTTCTGTTTTCGAGTATTTTGTTTTTGTTAAATTCACATTAGCAATGCCCTGTGCTTCTAAATGGATTAATACTTTGCTTGCTGTGAGACCGTCATAGACGACCAATTCATACGCTTTTGACTTGAGTACACTTTTTTTACGTAAAAAGTACTTTTTATAATTACTAGCGAGGTCTTCAATTTTTAATTGTTTTTTAAGATCGATATCTAAATTTTCTAAAACTTCTGCAAGCAGTTGCTCCTGAGTTTCTACAGATGTTTTGTTTCGATCTTCTTTTTCTTGAATTAGAATAGATAAATAAATTCGATCAGGTTGTACCAAAGAATCAACCTTAGCAGTTGTTTCTAAATAGGGTTGATCAATAAAATTTTTTGTTTGAGAGAATCCAAGAATTGAGCTTGCAATAAAGAAGGCAGCTGTAAGATGATTTTTCATGTATTTATAGGTTTAATTTTTAACGGTTAAAAGCTGTTTTATAGTTTATGTTCACTGCTGAATATTATGTTTAACGTACGTATTTAATTTGTCGTTTACTTTTAGTGATGTTTACAAATAACATTCCAAAGTTAATCAAACCCACGATCAAAGTTTGAAAATTCCGTAGTAGATATTTAGGTGATTTAAGCTTAAACCTTTTGACAAAAATAGTACAGTCCCTAAATGTCACTCTACTAACAGATGTTTAAATTAAGGAAACACCAGAGTAAAACATTTTATTTTCTAACATTAAAAATTCACTCAAAATTATGTATTACGAAGAATTAGATTTGGGGTCTTAATTCTCCATAAATGTAATAAAAAAAAATAAAACAGAAAATAGTACCCTCAAAGGCGTTCTTTTTGTAAGAAAACAAATTAAAATAGAAGTAGTTAAAACTTATTTCTAAAGCCTAAAAATAAGATGATATACGAGTTTTTTGCGTTTAAACACCAACAATTTTACTTCTTCGTTCCATTATGATATTGTCACGCCATACACCATCGCGTTTGCCAATTTTTTCGCGATATCCTATAATTCTAAAGCCGCATTTTTTATGTAACTTAATACTTGCTATGTTTTCACGCATAATTCCACATTGCAATGTCCAAATTCCTTTGGATTCACTAATTTTAATAAGTTGTTTTAAAAGTAATGTTCCTAGTCCTTTACCTTGAAGAGCGGTGTAAATACTAACTTCGGCAACTCCCTCATAGACACAACGGTCAGATACTTTTGATAAAGCCGCCCAACCAATTACGGTTTCATCTTTTTCTAAAACAATTCGTCCAAAAGGCAAGTGTTTTTTATCCCATTCCTCAAAAGATGGAATTATGGTTTCAAAGGTGGCGTTTCCAGTATCGATGCCTGTCTTATAAATTTCGGCAACAGCACTAAAATTATGTTTGTCAATTTTCGAGAATACCACAACTCTAAATTCTAACAGCAGTTGCTATTTGGAGCGCAACACGATTCTGCGTTTAAATCTGAAAGCTTTACTTTTTGCTTGTTGTCAGGAATTCCGCATTGGTCTTGTGCTAAACAATTGGTTTCTTTTGAAGTTAGTATAAAGTTTTTACCATCAAAATCAAGTCCAAATTTACCGATTGTTGGTGAATTTTCTACTTCTCCTTGGTATTCGACTTCAATTTCTAAATCTTTAATAGTTAGAATTTGTTCAGAAAGCTCAATAATGTGTAATAGTTTTTCGGGGTGAAGTCTGTGGTCATAGTCTTCTGCATTCCAAAGTTGAAAGTTAACGACTTCCTCTTTTCGAACGGTGCCCCCACAATCAATAAACGCCTTTGTGATTGTTCCTACTTCAGTGACATGAAAATGTTTGGGGACTAATTGACCATTAGGGAGTTGAAATCCAATAGTGTCTAATTGTTTTAATACTAATTTTACTTCAGATAGTGTCATAGCTTTTTGGGTTTTTGCGTTTACTATTAAAATACAGCTTAAATATAGTACAAAATTTGGGGACTGAGTTCCTCATGCCATTGATGTTGTCAATATTGCAATAAGTAATTATAATTAGTCTCTAATACAAACCGTTCGAAAGTATTCGCAAACTAGTACCATATCTTCTGACGGCTGTTCTCCGCGTTTCATCATTTCTCGGGTGTAATAGTCCCAGTGGACTTTGTTCCAATAAGCTAGTGATTTATCACCTTCGCCTTCAATTTTTGCATATTCAGCGGTAACTTTATTAAAGGGCGTCATTTCAATTTTCACTGTTTCAATGACAGCTTTCGCTATTCCATCCCAATCGGTTACAATAGCGAGGTCCCCAATTTTTGGTAAAGGTTGCTTGTAAGTTTCAAACCACCACATCGATGTTGAAGTCGCTCGTTTCACGCCGTCTACAACCAATTGCGCACACGTATTGGCATCTTTTTCGTTATCACAGAAATAATAAGATTCAGGAATTGGAGTGTTTTTATGCTCTTGGTTGCACAACATGAAGTAGTTCCAGAGTTCTAAAAGTGATGGATGTAATTTTTTGTTCATTAAAAATGTAAACTTAAAACGTACTCATTATTAAGTGTTCATAAAGAATTAAATTTGGGTTCCACGTTAAAAGTAGTAAAAGGGATAGGATAATCAAAATCATTTCATTGCTAATTCGTTCATAATTATCAACTTATAAAGTTTGATTGAAGTAAAATTAAATACAACTATTAAATTGCTCTTAAAAACGTTCAGAATTTCTATTAAAAATAGTAATTTGGTAATGAATTTATAAGTCGCCTTATTAAAACCGTTATGCGCCATTTTTTTATACTCCTTTGTTTTATTTTTTCACTCTCACTAAGTGCTCAAGATTCTATTTCTCCTTTAGATGTCACAGATTTAGAACAGCAAAAAATATGGGTTGACAGTATCTATAATTCACTTAATTTAAAAGAAAAAATTGGGCAGTTATACATGGTTCAGGTGTTTTCTAGTCAAGATCAAAAAACCAAAGCATCGGTTCTAAATCAAATTAAAACACATCACATTGGTGGTGTTATTTTCTCCAAAGGTGGGCCTGTTCGTCAAGCTCACCTAAACAATGAATTACAAGGGGCTTCAAAAATCCCGCTACTGGTCGGTATGGATGCTGAGTGGGGACTAAGCATGCGTTTGGACTCTACCTATGCTTTTCCATGGAACATGACTTTGGGCGCTGTAAAGAATTTAGATCTGATACGTCAAACAGGCGTACAAATAGGGGAGCATTGCAAACGAATTGGCGTGCATTTTAATTTTGCTCCTGTAGTGGATATTAATACCAACCCCAAAAATCCGATTATCGGAAACCGTTCTTTTGGTGAAGAAAAAGAAGCAGTAACCAAAAGGTCAATAGCGTTTATGGAAGGGATGCAAAGCGCTGGCGTATTGGCAAATGCCAAACATTTTCCTGGTCATGGCGACACCAGTACCGATTCGCATAAAACCCTACCAACAATTAATTTCTCGGCTAAACGCATAGATTCCTTAGAATTATATCCCTACAAAAAACTCTTATCAAAAGGATTGTCTTCGGTTATGGTTGCCCACTTAAATGTGCCCAATTTGGAGTCTAGACCCAATTATCCATCGTCTTTATCCTATCCAATTGTTACAGAACTATTAAAAGAAAAATTAGGGTTTAAAGGCTTGATTTTCACAGATGCTCTAAGTATGAAAGGTGCTTCTAATTTTAGTAACCCTGGAGAGATTGATTTACAAGCTTTTTTAGCAGGAAATGATGTGATGCTCATGTCCAATGATGTTAGTCAAGGGATTGAAACCTTGCATAAAGCGGTAGAGACTGGAGTTATTTCCGAGCAACGCCTAGCACATTCGGTAAAGAAAATATTAAAAGCAAAATACAAAGTCGGATTACAGCAGTTTGAACCTATTGATACCACTAATTTAGTTGCAGATTTGAACCGCCAAAAAGACGATTTGTTATATGGAAAATTGATGGAAAATGCCATCACTTTGGTTCAAAATCAAAAACAAATTTTACCACTAAAAAATTTAGAACTCCACAAGGTTGCCTATGTTGGTATGGGGAATGATAAATCCGCCCCTTTTGTGGACATGCTAAATAAATACACAAATGTAGATACCGTTACTGCAAATAATTTAGACGAATTAATAGCTGCTTTGCGTCAGTATAACACAGTGATTGTTGGTTTACATACGTCCAATGCTAGTCCTTGGAAATCGCATCAATTTACAGATAAAGAATTGGTATGGCTTTATGAAATTGCGCGTACCAATACTGTGATTTTAACAGTTTTTGCAAAGCCTTATGCTTTAAATGATTTTATGACTCTTGAAAATTTTGAAAGCATTCTTATGGCGTATCAAAATAGCCCAATAGCGCAACAAAAAGCGGCACAAATAATATTTGGAGCCTTACCCGCCAAAGGCCATCTGCCCGTAAGTTGTGGTCCAGATTTTAGTGCGGGTCACGGCATTTCAACACCCGCTTTAAACCGATTAACCTATGGGTTGCCAGAAGCAGTTGGAATCGATGCAGTGCGTTTACAGAAGATAGATTCTATTGTTGAGTATGCCATTTCCGAAAAAATGACCCCAGGTGTTCAGCTGTTAGTTGCTAGAAAAGGTAAGGTGATTTATGACAAAACTTTTGGACATCATACGTACAAAAAAACCTTAAAGGTTACTCATAAAGACCTGTATGACGTGGCCTCACTTACCAAAATACTAGCCACCCTACCTTTACTTATGGAGCTGGTAGATTCAGGAGTAATACGCTTAGAATCCACGCTCGGAGACTTGTTACCTTCTTATAAAAACTCCAATAAAGACGCCATTACAATTCAAGAAATGCTTTCGCATTTTGCTCAACTAAAGCCCTGGATACCATTTTATGAATCTACATTAGATTCGGTTACTCAAAAGCGAAATCCGAAGTTTTATAGAAAAAAATATTCCAAAAAATTCCCCATTCAGATCAAAGATCAGTTATATCTACGTAAAGATTTTAGAGACAGTATTCAAATACAAATTCTTGATTCAGAATTACTTGAGGAAAAAAAATATCGATACAGTGATATGCCATATTATATCTTGAAATTAATTATAGAGAACCATTACAAACTACCCTTAGATAAATTAGTACAGCAACGCTTTTATAATTCTATTGGCGCTAATTTCTCAATGTATAGACCTTTAAAAAACGTTAAAAAAAATCACATTATTCCTACAGAACTAGATGATTATTTTCGTTATGATATTGTGCATGGCTATGTCCATGACATGGGTGCTGCAATGCAAGATGGTGTTGGTGGTCATGCTGGCTTATTTAGTAATGCCAACGATGTAGCAAAACTGATGCAGATGTATTTACAGCAGGGCGAATACGGGGGAGATCGTTATTTTTCTTCTGAAACTTTTAATAAATTTAATACGTGTCATTATTGTACGCAAGACAACCGAAGAGGGGTTGGTTTTGATAAACCACAACTCGAAGATGAAGGGCCTACATGTGGCTGTTTGTCGATGACCAGTTTTGGACATTCAGGATTTACAGGAACATATGCATGGGCAGACCCTGAAGAAGAAATAGTTTATGTATTTTTGGCCAATAGAACGTATCCAAATTCCGATTCGAACCGGCTTTTAAAAGAAAATATTAGAACAGAAATACAACGTTTAATCTACGAATCAATTATAGAATAATATGAATATAGGGATTGTGTGT
>JGI20157J14317_10004950_pt1 | contig 10078 bp, 9 predicted proteins | sample COG_07_FD_14317 | JGI IMG/M metagenome (IMG submission 14317)
GTGCGAAACTGCTGTGCGTAATAAATATGTTTGAAAACTTAACAAATAAATTCGAAGAAATTTTTTCTTCTTTAAAAAAAGCAGCTTCACTTGATGAGATCAAGTAGATGAAGGCTTAAGAGGTATTAGACAGGCTTTATTAGAGGCCGATGTGTCTTTAGATGTAACTAAAGATTTTATAGAAAAAGTTAAGCCAAAGGTTATGGGTCAAGAAATAATTAGATCAACCTCTCCAGGAGATATGGTTGTTAAAATTGTTTATGATGAACTAGTAAGCCTTTTAGGTGAAAGCAACACAGATATTAATTTAAATGCAGTTCCACCAGTTCCAATGATGTTAGTTGGTCTTCAAGGTTCTGGTAAAACTACAACAACAGCAAAATTAGCCAAATATTTAGAAAAAAATAAAAAGAAAAAGATAATGATGGTCAGTCTTGATGTGTATAGGCCAGCAGCTCAAGAACAACTAAGATCATTAGGAGAGCAAAACGATATTTTAACACTACCTATTATTGAAGGACAGCTACCAGCAGATATTTGTAGAAGAGCAGTTAGCGCTGCAAACCTAAATGGTGCAGAAATTATATTATTTGATACAGCAGGCAGAACACAAATAGACCTTCAGATGATGAGTGAAGTTAAACAGATAGAAAGTATAATTAACCCAACAGAAGTATTTTTAGTTGCAGATTCTTTAACAGGACAAGTTGCTGCAGAAGTTGCAAAAGAATTTAAGAATACTGTAAATTTAACAGGTATTGTTTTAACAAGAGCTGATGGTGANGCAAGAGGTGGTGCNGCCCTTAGTATGAAATATGTTTCTCAAGTGCCAATTAAGTTTTTAGGGGTAGGAGAAAAAATAGAAAATTTAGAGGTNTTTCACCCAGATAGAATAGCCAATAGAATATTAGGTATGGGAGACATTGTTTCTCTTGTTGAAAAAGCTGCAGAAGATCTTGGTGAAGAGAATTTAAAAAAAGCAGAAGAGAATTTAAAAAAAGGACAATTCTCTATGGAAGATTATTTAACACAGCTTAGACAAATGAAAAAAATGGGAGGCATAGAAGGAATTATGTCGTTTATGCCAGGTGTTTCTAAAATGAAATCACAAATGGATGCTTCGGGAATTGATGAAAGTGTTATTACTAAAAATGAAGCAGTCATTTTATCTATGACAAAAAAAGAAAGAGGAAATCCTAAAATCATTGATGGTTCTAGGAAAAAAAGAATTGCTAATGGCTCTGGAACAGATGCGGCCACTATCAATAAATTGCTTAAGCAATTTAAAATGATGTCTGAGATGATGAAAAAGATGTCAAAAGGAAACCTGAAGGGTATGTCCGATAAAGGAATACCTCCAGAGCTACTAAATCAACTTAAATAATAAAGGAGAAGAAATGTTAAAAATAAGACTATCAAGAGGTGGAACAAAAAAAAGACCAGTTTACAAAGTAGTTGTAGCTGATAGCCGACGTGCAAGAGATGGAAGATTTATTGAGAAGGTAGGATTTTTTAATCCTCTTTTACCAAAAGATAAAAAAGAAAGAGTTGGACTAGAAGCTGAAAGAATTAAATATTGGTTAGGTGAAGGTGCACAACCAACTACTAGAGTTGCAAGAATATTAGGTGAAAATAATTTAATCACAATGCCAGTAAATGGAAGCAATCCTCTTAAAGCGGTTCCAAAAAAAGAAAGAAAAAAAGAAGGTGATGAAGCTCCAAAAGCAGAGGCAGCTCCTAAAGCAGATGCTCCTAAAGAAGAAGCTCCAAAAGCAGAGGCAGCTCCTAAAGAAGAGGCAAAATAGTTTGACTTATGTGGCAAGCTCAAATTTTTACACTTTACCCAGATATTTTTCCCGGCCCTTTAAGCAAGGGGCTTTATGGGAAAGCTTTAGCAAATAAAATCTGGGATTTAAAAGTTGTAAACATAAGAGATGCAGCAGAAGATAAACACAAAACTGTAGATGACACTCCATTTGGAGGTGGTTCTGGAATGTTGCTAAAGGCTGATGTATTAGCAAAATCTATTGATCAAAATAAAAAGGAAGGAGAAAGAATTTTTTATTTATCTCCTAAAGGAAAAAAACTTGATCAAAAATTAGCCTTAGAATTATCAAAAGAAAAATCTGTAAGTTTAATTTGTGGGCACTTTGAGGGTGTTGATGAAAGAATATTGTCGACCAGAAATATTGAAGAACTTAGCATTGGTGATTTTATTTTGTCAGGAGGAGAAACGGCTTCATTTGTTGTTTTAGATAGTATTCTAAGATTATTACCTGGCGTTTTGGGAAATGAACAATCAAAAAGTGATGAGAGCTTTGAGAATGGACTTTTAGAGTATCCCCAGTATACAAAACCTCAAATTTGGGAGGAAAAAAGCGTTCCAGATGTGCTATTATCAGGAGATCATAACAAAATTAAAGACTGGCGTTTATCACAATCAGAGGCTATAACACGCGTCCGAAGACCAGATTTATGGGAAAAGTATAAGAAAAACTAATTAAAAATATAGCATTATGAAAACGATTGAAGAAATAAACCAATTTAACGTTAAAAAGATATTAGCAGAAAAAAAGATACCAGAATTTTTTCCTGGCGATGTTATTAAAGTTGGTGTGAGAATTACTGAAGGAAAAAAAGATAGAATTCAGTATTTTGAAGGTGTTTGTATTGCTAGAAAAAATAGAGATCTTAATTCATCATTTACAGTTAGAAAAATTTCATTTGGTGAAGGTGTTGAAAGAACGTTTCCTTTATATGGAACCGTTATTGACTCAATTACTGTAATAAGACATGGAAAAGTTAGAAGAGCTAAATTATATTACTTAAGAGATAGAACAGGTAAATCAGCTAGAATTGCAGAAAAAATTAGAAAAAAAATAGGTATAGAAGTTGATGTTAAGCCTGAAACAGTAACAGAAGAAACTTTAGCACCAGTAGAAGCTGTAGAAGCTGAGACTGAAAAACAANCAGAAGCTCAAGTNGAAACAAAAATAGAAAAAACTGAAGAAAAAAAATAATTTTTTTTCAATGCCTTTAACTCTTTACGATAAAATTTGGAACGATCATTTAGTTGATCAGCAGGAAGATGGAACAGCACTACTTTTTGTTGATAGGCATTTAGTCCATGAAGTTACAAGCCCCCAAGCATTTGAAGGATTAAGAAATGCAAATAGAAAAGTAAGACAACCAAGTCTTACCCTAGCTGTTGCAGATCATAATGTTCCAACTACTGATAGATCTAAGGGTATTGCTGATGCAGAGTCAAAAATTCAAGTAGATACTTTGGAAAACAATTGTAAAGAGTTTGGAATTCAATATTTAGGAATGAATGATAAACGACAAGGTATAGTTCATATTATTGGACCAGAGCAAGGATTTACACAACCAGGAACAGTAATTGTTTGTGGAGATAGTCATACAGCAACCCATGGGGCATTTGGAGCCCTAGCTTTTGGTATAGGCACATCTGAAGTTGAACATGTTTTAGCAACTCAAACCTTAGTGCAAAAAAAAGCAAAAAATTTTAGAATAAATGTAAATGGAAAGCTTCCAATTGGTGTGACTTCAAAAGATGTAATTTTACAAATTATAGGTGTTATTGGTACTGCAGGTGGAACAGGATCTGTTATAGAATATTCAGGTAGCCTAATTTCATCCTTAAGTGTTGAGCAAAGAATGACAATTTGCAATATGACAATTGAAGGTGGAGCAAGAGCTGGATTAATAGCCCCAGACGAAAAAATTTTTGAATATTTAAAAGGCAAGCCAATGTCCCCAAAAAATACAGATTGGGATAAAGCTATGAAATATTGGATGAGTTTAAAAACAGATGATGGTGCTAAATTTGATAAAGAAATAAACTTGGTTGCAGAAGATATTCTTCCCATGATTACTTGGGGAACATCTCCTCAAGACGTCATCACTATTGATGGCAAAGTTCCAAACCCACAAAATGAAAAAGATGAGGATAAGAAAAATTCTATAGAAAGATCTTTGAAATATATGGGTTTAAAGGCTGATACATTAGCTACAGATATAAAAATTGATAAAGTTTTTATTGGAAGTTGTACAAATGGTAGAATAGAGGATTTAAGAGAGGCTGCAAAAATATTAAAGGATAAAAAAAAAGCAGCACATGTTCATGCAATGGTTGTTCCAGGATCTGGGTTAGTTAAAGAACAAGCAGAACAAGAAGGGCTTGATAAAATCTTTATAGAGTCAGGATTTGAATGGAGAGAGCCAGGTTGCTCTATGTGTTTAGCTATGAATGCTGATAAATTAAAACCAGAGGAAAGATGCGCATCAACATCAAATAGAAACTTTGAAGGTCGACAAGGAAGAGGTGGGCGTACGCATTTAGTAAGCCCTGGAATGGCAGCTGCTGCAGCCATTTCTGGAAATCTTGATGATGTTAGAAAATATCAAAATTAGAAATGAAAAAATTTAATACACTTAAAAGCATTCCAGCTTATTTACCAATAGTTAATATTGATACAGATATGATTATTCCTAAACAGTTCTTAAAAACAATTAAGAGAACTGGACTTGGTAAAAATTTATTCTTCGAAATGAGGTACGATGATAACGGTAATAGTTTAAAAGATTTTGTTTTAAATCAAGAGCCTTACATTCAATCAAAAATATTAATTGCAGGTAAAAATTTTGGCTGTGGGTCATCAAGAGAACATGCGCCCTGGGCATTATTAGATTTTGGTATAACATGTGTGATAAGCTCAAGCTATGCAGATATTTTTTATAATAATTGTTTTAAAAATGGAATTTTGCCAATTACTTTGGAAGAAAATAAAATTAAAGAATTATCTGAATATTCAAAAAGAAAAGAGGAAATAGCAATTGATTTAATGGAAGAGAAAATAATTTTTGGAAATAATGAAATAAAGTTTGATATTGATCCTTTTAAAAAAAAATGCCTATTAGAGGGATTAGATGATATTGCTCTTTCATTAGCAAAAAAAGATAAAATCATGACATTTGAGGAAAATTTAAAAAATACTAAGCCATGGATATTTAATGATTAAAGTAAAAAAAAGAAAAATTTTACTTTTACCTGGGGATGGCATTGGTCCTGAAGTAATTCAGGAAGTGAAAAAAATTATTCAATGGTTAAATTCAAATAAATCTTTGGACTTTGAGATTGATCAAGATTTAGCTGGAGGATGTTCTTACGATAAACATGGAACTCCAATTACAGATGAAGTTTTTTATAAAGCTTTAGAAAGTGAAGTTGTAATGTTAGGAGCTGTTGGTGGTCCAAAGTGGGATAATTTAGATTTTTCTAAAAAACCTGAAAGAGCATTATTGAAATTAAGAAAAGAATTAAAATTATTTGCAAATTTGAGACCAGCAATTTGCTTTGAGCAATTAGTTGATGCATCAACTTTAAAGCCAGAAATTGTATCCGGATTAGATATAATGATTGTAAGAGAATTAACAGGTGGAATTTATTTTGGAGAACCAAGAGGAATTAAACCTATAGAAAATGGAGAAAGAAAAGGCATAAATACTCACACTTATACTACTAGCGAGATAGTTAGAGTGGCTAAAGTTGCCTTCGATTTAGCAAGAAAAAGATCCAACAAAGTTACTTCGTGTGAAAAATCTAACGTGATGGAAGCTGGGCAATTGTGGAAAGAAGAAGTTCAAGAATTACATGACAAAGAATATAAAGATGTAGAACTAAGCCATATGCTTGCAGACAACTGCGCTATGCAGTTATTAAGAAATCCAAAACAATTTGATGTGATTGTTACGGATAATTTGTTTGGAGACATGTTATCTGATCAAGCCTCAATGTTAACTGGTTCGTTAGGTTTACTGCCATCAGCATCATTAGGAGCTAAAAATAAAGAAGGAGAAATGAGAGCAATGTACGAACCCATTCATGGATCGGCACCTGATATAGCCGGCAAAGGAATTGCTAATCCAATCGCTAGTATTTTAAGTTTTGCAATGGCTTTAAAATATTCTTTGGATTTAGATAAAGAGGCGGAGGCTTTAGAGAAAGCGGTTCAAGATGTACTAAATGACGGCTTAAGAACTAAAGATATTCTATCAGAAGGCACAAAAGAGGTTTCAACTTCTCAAATGGGTGATGCGATAATTTCAAAATTGCAATAATCTATTAATTATTCTAAACTATTTTTATGCCAACCTATTCTGCTCCAGTAGAAGACATGATGTTTCTTTTTGAGAAATTGAGAGACAACAAAAATTACAATGAATTAGAAAAATATAAAGAAGTCAGCTCTGAACTAGTTAAGGATATATTAGAGGAGGCAGCAAAAATAAATCAAAATTTAATTTTACCACTTGCAAAAATAGGAGATGAAAATCCTGCAGTTTTAGAAAATGGAGTAGTAAGAACACCCCCAGGATATAAAGAAGCGTACCAAAAATATATTGAAGATGGTTGGACTTCTTTATCTTGTGATCCAAAATATGGTGGCCAAGGAATGCCAAAAACTGTAAGTGCATTTTTTGATGAAATGCTCTCTTCTGCAAGCCTATCATTTAAATTATATAGCGAATTAAGTATTGGAGCATACAACTGTATTAATCATCATGCTTCAGATGAAATAAAAAATACGTATTTACCCAAGATAGTGGAAGGTAAATGGAGTGGCACAATGTGCTTAACAGAACCTGTGTGTGGAACTGATTTAGGACTTTTAAAAACAAAAGCAGAAAAACAAAGTGACGGAACTTATAAAATTACTGGTCAGAAAATATTTATTACTTCGGGAGACCAAGATTTGACAGAAAATATTATTCATTTAGTAATTGCTAGAGCAACAGATTCTCCTGCTGGGACTAAGGGTATTAGCTTATTTTTAGTTCCTAAATTTAAAGTAAATGAGGATGGGACTGTTGGCCAACGAAATGGAATATCAACAGGATCCATTGAAAGCAAGATGGGTATTAAAGGTTCTGCTACATGTGTGTTAAATTTTGATCAAGCTACAGGTTTCATGATTGGTAAAAAAGACAAAGGTCTAAATGCAATGTTTACAATGATGAATCTTGAAAGAATAGTTGTTGGTATTCAAGGATTAGGAATTTCTGAAATTGCTTATCAAAATTCACTTGCTTACGCAAAAGAAAGAAAACAAGGTAAAACTAATAATACTAAATCTACTAATGGTGCAGATTTTATAATTGAGCATGCTGATATAAGAAGATCATTATTAAATATGAAATCAATAATAGAGGGTGAGAGAGCCTTATGTTTTTGGTTATCGCAACAAACTGAAGTTAGTCTGAATCATCCAGATGAAAAAATTCGCCAAGAGGCCTCTGATTTTGTTTCGCTAATGACTCCAGTGGTAAAGTCATTATTTACAGATCTAGGCATGGAAATTACAAATGATGCAATGCAAATTCATGGAGGTTATGGTTATACTAAAGACCAAGGGATAGAACAATTATTTAGAGACAACAGAATAACACCAATATATGAGGGAACAAATTCTGTGCAAGCTGCAGACTTAGTTTTTAGAAAATTATCCAATAAAAATGGAAGTATAATTAATAAATTTTTAGATCTAATAAAATCTGAAACAGATATAGATAACGAAAAAATTAAGCCATTTACTAAGGATTTTGCTCACTATTTAAGCATCTTAACTAAGTTTAGTGAATGGATAAATGAAAAAACAAAATCAGATAAAGACGATGTGAGTGCAGCAGCAAACGATTATTTAAAGACACTTGGGTTTGTGTCTGTTGCTTATGCTTGGATAAAGGTTTTAGATATAAGTTTTAAAAATTACGATGAGAACAAAAACTTTTATGATGATAAAATAAATACGGCAAAATTTTACTTTGATAAAGTTTTACCAAGAGCAGAGCAACATTATAAATCAGCCATATCTGGAAGCTCAAATATAATGAATTTTAAATTTAATTAAAATGAGTCATTACGATACTAATTTAGACAAAAATGCAGCAAACTATGTTCCATTAACACCGATATCTTTTTTGGAAAGAGCAAAAGATGTTTACCCAAATTATGAAGCAATTGTTTATGAAGATCGAAAATATACTTGGGCTGAAGTTTATAAAAGAACCACTAAATTTGCTAGTGCACTCGAAAAAATTGGTGTTAGTAAAGGTGATACTGTTTCGTTTTTAGCTTTTAACACACCAGAAATTTTTGAGGCTCATTATTCAGTTCCTATGATGGGTGCTGTGTTAAACACAATAAATATTAGGCTGGATGCTAATACTATCTCTTATATTTTAAAACATAGTGATGCAAAAGTATTAGTAGTAGATAGACAACTTCACATAGAAGTAAAAAAAGCATTAAGTAAATTGGATAAAAAAATAACTATTATCGACATACACGATAAGTTTGCAGATCAGTCAAAGTTAGAAAAAATTGGTGAACTAGAATATGAAAGCTTCTTAGAAACAGGTGATGATGGTTTTATTTGGAAAAGACCAGAAGATGAGTGGCAAGCTATATCATTAAGCTACACCTCTGGAACAACAGGAAATCCTAAAGGAGTTGTCTATCATCATAGAGGATCATATTTAATGGCAACAGGAAGTGCAGTTGCATGGAATATGCCTAACAGATTAAATTTTTTAACAATTGTTCCAATGTTTCATTGTAATGGCTGGTGCTATCCTTGGACAGTTCCAATGTTAAATGGAAGGACTATTTGTTTAAGAAATATAGATGTTAAAAAGATTTTTGAGTTAATTGATAAATACAATGTTACTCATTTTGGAGGTGCACCAATCGTATTAAATATGATTACGGGTGCTCCAGAAAGTGATCGAAAAAAATTAAAACACAAAGTTCATGTGCTTACCGCAGGAGCTCCACCACCAAGTATAATTTTCAAAAAAATGAAAGAACTTGGTTTTGAAGTAATGCATGTTTATGGTTTAACAGAAACTTATGGTCATGTTACCCAATGCGCTTGGAATAATGATTGGAATGAATTTGATGAAGACAAACAAAATGAAATTAAAGCAAGACAAGGTGTAAGGTATCCTAATCTTGAAGGTGCAACTATTATGGACCCTGAAACTATGCAAGAAGTTCCAAGAGATGGAAAAACAATTGGTGAGATTATGCTTAGAGGTAACGTGGTCATGAAAGGTTATTTTAAGGACAAAGCAGCAACAGATAAAGCTATGGCTGGTGGCTGGTTTCATTCTGGAGATTTAGCGGTAATGCACCCAGACGGTTATGTTAAAATACAAGACAGATCTAAAGATATAATTATTTCTGGAGGAGAAAACATATCTTCAATTGAGATCGAAAATACGCTTTCTAAACATCCATCAGTATCAATTGCTGCTGTTGTTGCTAAGCCTGATGAAAAATGGGGAGAGGTACCATGTGCATTTATTGAAATGGTAAAAGACAAGCCTACAACTGAAAAAGAATTAATAAGCTTCTGTAAAGAAACTTTGGCTAGTTTTAAGGTTCCAAAACAAGTTGTTTTCTGTGAATTACCAAAAACTTCTACGGGAAAAATTCAAAAATTTGAACTAAGAAAAAAATTTTAGGTAATTGATTGATAATAACCATAGAAAATAAAAGTGTTCATGCTTCAGATGCAGGACAAGGCATAGATAATTCTAAAGATACAATAGTATTTCTACATGGAAGTGGCCTTTCACACATTGTTTGGTCTCTAACCGAACAATTTTTTTCAAATAAAAAATTTAATGTTTTATCAATTGATTTGCCAGGTCATGGCAACTCTGAAGGTCCATCTATTGATACTATTGAAAAAATTGCTGAGTGGCTGGAAAAAGTATTTGTAGAATTAAAATTGGATAATATAATTCTTGTAGGTCATTCCCAAGGTTGTCTAGAAGCACTTGAATATTCATTTAGGTATAAAGATAAATTAAAAAAGATAGTTTTTGTTGGGGGCTCTTATCGAATGCCTGTTCATAAAGATCTCATTGATCTAGCAACAAATGGAGATTCTAATGCTGTAAAATTAATGATGAAGTGGGGATATGAAGGTTCAAAAAAATTTATTGGTGGAAATCCAGTTGAAAGAATAATCCAATCACCCAGGGACAT
>JGI20157J14317_10004952_pt1 | contig 10077 bp, 9 predicted proteins | sample COG_07_FD_14317 | JGI IMG/M metagenome (IMG submission 14317)
GAGTCTAAGAGCATCCCTTTACAGGTCCCGCAGGTAGGGTCAATGTTCTGTTTATTTTTTAGCGAACAAACTGTGACCAATTTTGAACAGGCGGTTGCTGCAAAACATGAAATTTTCAATAACTTCTTTCATCACTGCCTGAAAGGTGGAGTTTATCTGCCTCCATCTTCTTACGAGACTTGTTTTATAAGTAGTGCACATCAACAAGAAGATATTTCCAAAACCCTGGAAACTTTCGAGAGTGCATTTAGCTCTTTTGGTTGACCTACTCGACTTCTCATACAGATAACAATGGAAATGACCAATTTTATAGCTCGTATCTTATCATGCTTCGTTTTGATTGCGGGGTTTTTAAAAGCTGCAGACCGCATCCCTTTTTATGAAGACTTTATCGAGTCAGGAGATCTTTCGGGCTACCTTAGCTCAGCTCATAAGTTTTTGGACGAAAAACCCACGGCAAACGAGTCTCCCCGTGTGGCACTTGATCTCATTATGATGGGTAAGGCGGCCGAAGACCTGGACTCCATTGTCCGGGGCACTGACCTCTTATTATTTGAATATTTAGGCTCTCTTCCAAGTTTACATTTCATAAGTTCTTTTGACAAGGGATCACCCCGCCTTACCCAGCTTTTAAAGGTTAAATTGAACGAAGCAGACTTGATAGACCAAAATTTTTCTAATTCTTATGCCGATACCATTATCCTACTGGCTCGAATTCACGGCCCTGAGCTCATGCATGACCCCATTCTGCTCCTGAGTTCCTACCTCATTATCCAAAGAACGGATAATAAGGAACTTACAGAAAGCCTCTCCAATGCCCTTGATGTGACCGAAGAAAAAAATCAAAAAATTAGCCCTCTTGTCCGCCTATGCCGATCAGAACAAGCCCCCCTTTCGAAAATTGCCCAACTGCAAAAGCTTTCCTCAAAGGAGACTGATTTCTTTATCAAATTTTTTACTGCTCAATTGTCAGACGAAGAGAAAAACTCTCCCGCCTTTTTGGAATCAATGATTGATTCCACCCTTCATGGAGTGCCACCACGGCCCGACTTAACCCTTAATTATCTATCTAACCTGCCTGATGAGCTTTCGACTTTACCCAAGTTTCAGGTATCAACCGCTTTGGCTCATTTGATTAACGGGAATACAGAAAGTGCGGTTACGGTTTTAAAATCAGTTTCGGAACTACCCTCTGGTGAATATGCCCAATGGGTTGAGGTTGCCAAGTCACTCCATGATGGCATTCAGTTCGGATCAAGCCGCAAAACCCTGCTTCTCGAACACTTGGGCAAACTATACGACCGTTGGCAACAGGATGCCGATGCGTTTCTGGTTGAAGGATCGTGGAGTCAGGATGATCCGTTGGGGAAATTTGATTTTCAGATTGGGGTGGATACCAAAGGTGAAGTTTTTGAAATTCATATCCAGCAAAACAAATCTTCTTTCTTTTCCTATAAAGTTGAGCCAAGTCAGTGCCTTATCAAGACTCCTGATGGGAAAAACATGAGATTTGAAACCGGGGGTGCTTACCCTTTACCCCAAATGGAGATTCAAAGAGAAGCAGAGGCTGGATCCTTTAATTACAGTTTTAATTTAAACTTTGGCAGAAAATTTGAAGATTTAGTCAATCAATTCTCTCAAAACCTCGATATATCGTATATTTCCACCACCAAAGGGAGGGAAGTTATTTTAAACCACCTCTTCGAGCGTAAGAGTATGTGGCTTGAACCTCCAGCATCATCGGAACGGGGGACTCTCTTTACCATCAATAAAATAAATCCAGAAACCGTTCATCAGAATTACAAAATCGAAATATCCTCATCCGGTGAACTCATATCTATTTTGATCGGAAAGCTTGAAATCAATAAGTTTTCTCAAGGTTCATCCGATCTGTTAAAGGATTTGCATGATTGGCCAAGCGATACTCCCATCGTTAAGGAATCGGAGTTTAACTTACAACTTTTAATCGATGCGATTGGAGGGTTGATGTCTAAAACATCCGTCCCCAATAAATAAAAATCCGGGATTAGTTTCCTGCAGCTAGAGGGCGGGTCCTCGTAAGGATTTTTCGAGTTGCTGCTGGAATTCCATGACATCCTGATCGTTGGGTTTATATCCGGGAGTGCCTCCGGTCATAGCGAGCCTACCAAATTGATCAATAGACCATTTTTTGGTCTCCCCATCAGAAAAGGTCACGGAACCGCTTGCCATCGCACCCGGAGGGGTCACTGCATCTATCTCTAGCTGGACAGAGCCTATGTTGGTTTCAGGTTCATCCCCTAATGCCCCGTCAACAGAAGCTGTATCCTCGTTATTAGCGGGAGCTGGTTGTTCGGGGTCGACCAGGGTTAAATCTAAATCATCAACCAGGAATCGAACATCCATGTAGGTCATGACGATTCCAAAATCTTGGTTTATTTTTTTCTGCACATCAGAAAGGCCCATTCCATCCGCAATCCATCTGGAAATTTCCAACTTTTGGTCTGGGCTAGGTGCACTGGGTGCAGGGTTGCTTGAAGCACTCTTTTCACTGTCTAAGTTATCAGTGAATTTTGGATTTAAATCATCGCTCATATTTACCAATCAATTGAAAGGGTTAAGGAAAGGCAAGGAGAGTCGAAGAGACAATGCCCTCAAGACATGGACTGGGAAAGCTGCTCATTGAGCAACTCGACCGCCGTCTTGATTGAAGTGTCCTGATCCATCATATTTTCAACGGTTTTGCACGCATGAATAACGGTACCGTGATCCCTGCCGCCAAATGCAGCACCAATCTCCTGTAACGAATGCTCAGTAAGGATGCGAGATAGATACATGGCTACTTGTCGCGGAAAAGCAATATTAGCAGGGCGTCTACGGGAAAGCATATCTGCCATTCTTAAATGGTAGTAATCCACCACTTTCTTCTGAATTGTTTCAATGGTGATCCGGCTTAAATTCTCCTCCCTCAAAATATCTCTAAGCAGTCGTTGGATTGTTTCCAGGTCAGCTTTTTTGCGGGTAAGCCCGACATATCCGGCAACCCGGGTTAGTGCTCCTTCCATTCGACGAACATTGCGGGAAATGTTTTTAGCCAGAAATTCCAAAATTTCAGGCTCGATGGAAATCCCCATTGCTTCTGCTTTTCGGGTAAGAATGGCCACCCGGGTCTCCCAATCAGGAGCCTGAATGTCCGTGACCAATCCCCACTGAAAACGGGAGAGTAAACGGCTCTCAATTTTGTCAATTTCTCCAGCAGGACGATCACTGGTCAGAAAAATTTGGCGCTGGGCTTCGTAGAGTTCGTTAAAGGTGTGAAAAAACTCTTCCTGTATTCTTTCCTTGCCAGCAAGAAATTGGATATCGTCTATGAGTAAATAATCTACGCTACGGTAACGGGAACGAAATTTGGTTAGCGAATTTTCCTGGATCGCCCGGATGAATTCGTTGGTGAAACGCTCGCACGAAACATAGGCAATCCGGCACCCTGGGTTACGGTTTAAGGCCTGGTGGGCCACCGCATGCATAAGGTGGGTCTTGCCCAACCCCGTGTCCCCGTAAAGGAAAAGCGGATTGTAGGCATGAGCAGGTGCATTGGAAATGGCAACACAGGCAGCATGAGCAAGTTCGCTTCCTCCGCCCACAATGAAGTTGGAAAAGGTATTTTTCGGATTAATCCCGAGGGAACGACCATGGAGAGAGGGACCGGAAGACCGGGTGGACTTCAGTTTGGAAGTGTGCTTCAGACGGTTTTGTATATTTTCATTTTCCCCATCATCCTCGTAGGAACCTAGAAGTTCCACAGAGTAAGGATAGCCTACCAGTTTGTCCGCCTCCTGCCTGATGACATCCAAATAATTGTCCCTTATCCAAATTGCAGAGAATTCGTTAGGGGTTAGAAGTTCGCAACCATCCTCGTCCATGTGACCGACCCGAATATTGTCAAACCATACCCTAAAAGTGTCTGCGGGGATGACTTCCAGAAGGTTTTCACGCAATGAACTCCAAAAGGTTTCCGGTGTGGTTGTTAATTGTGTCATAGGGTAAGGTGTTTAAGAATTATTCACAGGCTGTCGGGCAGGCCGAAAACATGCTGATTATGAAGAGTTTCTGACAATCGAAAGCAGGAAATTTGCGAGGCATAAAATTCTTTAAACTCCGCAATGGGGAGCGTAAATAAATTCACAAGCAATTGTATGACAAGCATTTGAGTAAAACTGAATGCAGAAAACTAGGGGATTATTGTTGAAGGGGAAAAGAAAGGGTATCCCATTCTTTTGAAGAATAAATCCCACTTAACCAAGAAAAAAAAGCCTGAGACAACTTTAACTTTCTCACAAGTTATTCACACCCCGATGAAAGTAAGTTTTTGAACATTTTAAAGTTGCAAAATGTAAAAAATAACCCTCCTGCATAAGCTAATTGATTTTAGGCGATTTAGAGAAACCGTAAGCCATCAATTTGGCAAAGGATCAACCCGGGCCATTCATTTTTTTTAATAATTTTTGATTAAATTCGTCGGCGGAATCGTGTCCAAGTTGTCTGGCCGCTTGAACCATGGCTGCCACTTCAACCAATCGGGCCATATCTCTGCCAGTACGAAGTGGTATTTCCATATGGGGAACAGAAGCTCCTAAAATCTCAAATGTTTTACGGTCCAAACCGGTGCGGTCGATACTTGAGTCATTCAGGTCTTCAATAAAGGTAACTACTAGTTCTATCTTTTTTTCGATTCGGATAAACCGGATCCCAAACAATTCCTCTACATTGATAATCCCAATCCCACGACATTCCATGAAGCCCCTGCTAATTTCATCACAAAACCCAACAGGTGTATGATCACTAAGTAATTTCACCCGTACCATATCATCTGCAACCAGGCTGTGCCCCCTTTCGAGCAAGGCAAGAGCCGCCTCACTTTTCCCCGCACCGCTATCACCTCTCACCAAGGTACCAATCCCACGTATATCAAGCAAAGTCCCGTGCACCGTGGTACGGGGAGCAAAACGCTCCTCAAGTAAAACGGTAACTTCCGTAGTAAAGGCTTTGGATGCTAGATTGGTACGAAAGACAGGAACCCCATACCTCTCAAAAACTTCAATCATTTCTGGAGTTGGTGCGAGGTTACGCGAAATCACCACACAGGGAATTCTTTTGGCTGCCATCTTTTCGAGCACAAGGACGCGTTGCTTCTTTTGTTGCTCGCGCAAGAAGCCCATCTCACCCGCACCAAAAAGTTGGATTCGCTTATTTGCAAAATACTTAAAATATCCGGTAACTGCGAGAGCAGGCCTGTTTAGACTTCTCTCCCGTATCGTGCTTCGGGAAAGTGTTTTCCTGGAGGTGACTAATCGTAGAAGTAAACGATCCGCAAAAGATTCGTAGAAGTCTCGTACGGATATACTTTCAACATACTCGGGCAAGGAAGATTTCATCTTGTAAAAATCATTGTGAAATTATGGTTCAAAATCAGTGCCTAAATATTTCTCCCGTGTTTCGGGGTCTGAAAGAAGAAAATCAGCCGTACCATGGGTAAGCACTTTTCCATCGTAGAGTAAATATGCACGGTCTACAATACGCAGGGTTTCCCGAACATTGTGATCTGTGAGGAATATACCAATCCCGGAATCTTTTAATTGCCGGATGATTCCCATCACCTCACTTACGCTAATGGGATCGACTCCACTGAACGGCTCGTCAAGCATAAGGAACTTCGGCTCCAGGACCAGGGCCCGTGTTATCTCCAGACGCCTGCGCTCCCCCCCGCTCAAAGTGTACGCTTTTTGCCCAGCAAGATGAGTCAGGCGGAGTTCATCGAGGCGTTTTTCAACAACCAAATCTTCTTCTTTTTTGGACAGGGCAAGAGTTTCTGCGATTGCCCGAATATTTTGCTCAACTGTAAGTTTTCGAAACACCGAAGATTCTTGAGGCAAGTAAACCAATCCTTTCCTTGCTCTCTTGTAGGCAGGCAAGTTGGTAAGTTCCTGATCATTCAAACAAACCGTTCCCGCGGAGGGAGAAACAAAGCCTGCAACCATGGAAAAGGTGGTGGTCTTGCCAGCTCCATTGGGTCCGAGCANTCCAATCACCTCTCCGCCTGAAGCCTCCAAAGAGACTCCCTTTACGACCTCTCTACGGCCATAAGTTTTACGCAAATTAACCACACCCAGTTTTGAGACTGAGCCATCGTTATCTGTTTCAGTATTTTTCAAAACAAAAGATTTTCAGCTATTCCGATTTAATTTTGTTTAATGCCGGCAATAAAACGCGCGAGCGTCCCTCATTCCCACCAATTACTTCTGCACGGCCATTCTTTTCGGATATAATAATTTTTTCGCCCTGTGCTTCTCCCCATTTCTTATGAAACACTTTTGCCGAACCTAAAAGTTCGACTTGGGCACTGTCTTCCGTCCACTTCAGCTCATCCGCTGAACTTTTTCTCAGTGGTTGAATTAACTTCACATTTCCCAATGCGTGGATTTGAGAGATCATTCCAAAGGAGTCAAAGGTGGAGTCATTTCCATCTTTTCCAATAAGGATTTCTGCCCAGTCACAAGAGATCGTGGTAAATCCTTCTTCGCTGGTGTTAGATTCTAAGTCTTTCATTTTAATCAAAACATCTTTCTGCAAAAGAAATCTTTTCTTTCCATCCCCAAGGTCATCTAAATAGATTTTATCCCCATACGCAGTGGTAGGAAAATCTTTAGAAAACTCAGGTTCCGTATCATTAAAAACTGAAACATTCCCTTCGGTATCTAACGAAGGATTTGATGCCACTCCCCCATTCGCTTTAACAAAGTCTGAATCTACTTCTTCTTCAAACCCAATTTTCCCATGCTCCGAAAAAGCCAACCGGTTTGTCGAAGTTGCACGGTCTTCCTCGAAAGTCCACGGTCTGCCAATTGCCTCAAAACCCTCCCCCTCCACAAGTAGGTATTCGGAACCGTTCGCAACCCCTTTCTCAGTATCAAATACACCAGAATTTGAACGGGCGATGGTTGCAGGTCTCTGCTCGTCTAACAGGAAGATTCTGGGTTCCTTGGCCAAGTAAATTCCCTCTTTTACTGTATCCACTTCCTTCGCCTGCAGTTCCCAGTTTATTCTGCCCTCCTGATCGTAAGTAGGAATCCGGACATCAAATGCCCCATGGATCGCTGAAGTGGAGTTTGTTTCTCTTGCAAGCAAAGAACCTGCGAGAAACAGGAAATAAATCTTAGAGTAATTACTCACTTATAAATAATAGACAAAATCATTTCTAAAAGAAGGGGTGAGGTTAAGGTGCTTTTTTATCTCCAGACTCAGAGGCATTCTCCTCCACCGATTCAGTAGATGGTCGGAACCTTAAAACCGTCCCGTTAATACAATACCTTTTATCGGTGGGCGTATCAAATCCCTCACCGGTAAACACATGCCCGAGATGACCATCACAAACCGCACAAAGCACCTCGGTTCTGGGGTATCCCAAAAGATAATCCACGGAAGTTTTCACATTTTCCACTTTGGAAGGATCAAAGAAAGAGGGCCACCCGCAATGGGAATCAAATTTCTCGTTGGAGGAAAACAATTCGGTGTCACACCCAACGCAGAAATAAACACCCGCCCCCTGCTTCTTGAATTCCTCATACACTTTTCCATTCGGCCGCTCAGTTCCAGCCTTTCGCAAGATCCTAAACTGTTCAGTGGTTAACTTGGCTTTCCATTCATCATCCGATTTGGTGATCATTGTTATTTTGTCTGTTTTATCTTTTGTTTGTTTTAAAGTGGAAGGCTTATCTGCCAAAAGAGCATATCCCACAGAGCTAACAAAACCGATTAGTAAGATCTTAGGGAATCCACTCTTCAATGTATGATTGAACCAGCCAGTCATCAGAGATTTTTTAGGTTTTACTTGATCCATTGGATTGGAAGAAAATTACCCGCCCAGTCTTTCAATCAGGCTTGCATCATTGGCATAGGAAATTGCCGATTCCCTACTGATAATCCCATGCTGGTGTAAAAATAATAAGTGCTGTTCCATGGTTAACATTCCTTCCCTCGACTGGGTTTCCATGGCAGAATAAACCTGCTGCCAATTCCCTGTCCTGATCAGGTTCCCAATGGCTGGAACATTTTTCAGCACTTCCATCACCAATATTCTGCCCGCAGAATCCTCTCTGGGGACTAATTTCTGGCTCAGCACATAAGAAAGGCTGAAAGAAAGCTGAAGGCAGATAAACTTGGATTGTTCAGCCGGAAACATGTCGACAATCCGGCTCAGTGCACCCTTTGCGTCGCGGGTGTGCAACGTCGAAAAGACCAGGTGCCCGGTCTCCGCGGCACTCAGAGCAAGGGTTGCGGTCTCAGTGTCACGGATTTCGCCAACAAAAATCACATCCGGGTTTTCACGCAAGGCACTTTTCAACCCAGCAGAAAAACTCGGCACATCTTGCCCAACCTGGCGTTGAGATACCATTGAGTTCTCGTTTTTAAATATAAACTCTACCGGATCTTCGAGGGTAATAATTCTTGATTTGCGGGTTAAATTCACATGGTTGATCAGCGAGGAAATGGTGGTGGACTTCCCGCTCCCAGTCACACCAGTCACCAGCACAAGTCCTCTTTTCAAGGTAGTAATTTCCTTCCAAATCATTTCTGAAGGTAGTCCCACATTCTCGATCGATGGAATGGAAGACGAAAGGATGCGCATAACAAAAGCAAGCCCGTCCCGGTCCCGAAATACATTCAGGCGAAAATTGATCCCCTGTTCACTCCATTCAAAAGCAGTATCCACATCTTTCGGCTGATCGGGGTCTGTAACCTGTGCGATCTGTTTCTCGCTCAGAAGAATGCTCAGCATGTGCAGGAGGCCTTCTTCATTTACAGGGGTTGCTTTTTCCACAGGCACCAGTTGATCATCCGTACGGAAGCAGATGGGCATACCGATTTTTACATGCATGTCCGAAATTCGATGAAAATTCCCGCTTTTCTTGGACGGATCCACAAAAAGCTCGAGGATTTCGGTAAAGGTTAAACGCTCCAGACCGACTCGATAAAAGGGAATGGCTAATTTTTCATCACTACTCATACAAACACAATGTTCATCTACGGATCACTCTTCAAGCCAACATCTTGAATTTTTTTGGCTCCGGTTTGCTGCAGAAAAAGGAAATTTGCATTGCCTTACTTTGGGGAATGTAAAAGAAAGAACCACCCTATGAAAGTACACTTTAAAGGAACCCGGGGGTCTATTCCCACCGCCCCTACCGCCCAAGAAATTGAAGAAAAAATCGTGGCCTCTTTGATGGCTGCCAGGGGCAAGGAATTACGCTCGGAAAGACAGATCAGGGAATTTGTATCCACTAAATTGAACTTCCGCACCCGTTCACACTGGGGAGGGAACACCCCATGCGTGCATGTGGAGACTGGTTCCAAAGATTTTTTAATCCTCGATGGAGGGTCCGGACTTCGTGCACTAAGCAAGGAACTTATGTCCCAGAAGTTAAGCGGGGCCACCTTTCATATCTTTCTCTCCCATTTCCATTATGACCATGTGCAGGGCATTCCTTTTTTTGCCCCCGCTTATGCTCCCAGCAACCGGGTGGTTTTCCATGGCGGACACAAAGGCATCGAGGGATTTCTCCGCGATCAAATGCGCGAACCCTATTTCCCCATAGGGTTTGATACCCTGGGTGCACAAATCTCTTTTGAAGAGCATCGCCCCGGCGATATTATTGAAGTTTGTGATTCCCGCATTACCCTTTTTGAGCAAAACCACCCAGGGCTTTCTTACGGGTATCGAATTGAGAACAATAAATCTTCTTTGGTTTATTCAACCGATTGCGAGCACACCAATGAAGCGCATCTAAAAGACTATCCATTTTTAAATTTCATCCGGGGGGCAGATCTTTTAATCTTTGATGCACCCTACACCCATTCGCAATCAATTGGAAACCGCGAGCACTGGGGGCATTCCAGTAATGTTATGGGAGTGGAACTTGCGGCCCGGGCAGATGTTCAAAAATTAGCTATTTTTCACCACGACCCCAATGCCTCGGATGAGGATATTTCTGAGTTTTGTGCCCATACCAGAAAATTTTTGACCGGTACCAGACATGCTGT
>JGI20157J14317_10004957_pt1 | contig 10073 bp, 7 predicted proteins | sample COG_07_FD_14317 | JGI IMG/M metagenome (IMG submission 14317)
TTCACTTCTTTGTACAGAGAGTGGGGATTCCTTCAATATGGTATGCATTAATAATAAAGGCTTTTTCGAACTTGTTCTTCCTTGCCGATTGTCACCTTTCTTTTACCGGTTGCTTTCAATATATGATGGTGGGGAGAGGGAATGGGTTGACCCCTATGTTTTTTTACCAAGCATAAATAACACTGAACTTACCGCATTTAATGAGGGTTGGGAGAGACGCCCATTTGATAAGCTTGGGGCAATCCCCAAGCTACACCAGGGAACTTCAGGAGTTTCTTTTGTCGTCTGGGCACCTTCTGCAAAGTCTGTACATCTTGTTGGCGACTTTAATCACTGGAATCATTACGCATTACCAATGCGCTCACTTGGCAGTTCGGGGTGTCGTGAATTGTTTGTCCCCCATGCCCAAATTGGGGATAAATATAAGTTTAGAATTCTTGGGTCTGATGGTGTCCTTCGCGAAAAAGCGGACCCTTTTGGATGGCGATTCGAACCACCACCAGGAAATTCTTCGATCATTGATGATCGATCCCTTCAAAGAAGTTCAATTCTTCGCACAAAATCTAAGAACCCTAGAGCTCTGCCAATTTCCATTTACGAAATGCACCTGAGTTCATGGCGTTTTCACCCTACAGAAAATCGACCTCTTTCTTTTCTTGAGCTAGCCCGTGAGTTACCTGATTACTTGGTTAAGTTAGGTTTTACTCATGTTGAGTTTTTACCACTTAATGAGTACCCATTTGATCCAAGTTGGGGCTATCAGGTAACTGGATATTACGCACCCACTCACAGGTTTGGTCCCCCTGAGGACTTGTTTCAACTTATTGAAGCATTACAAACTGCAGGTATTGGCGTGATCATAGACTGGGTCCCGGCACACTTTCCTTCTGATGAATTTGCACTCTCCCGGTTTGATGGAACCTGCCTTTTTGAGCATGAAGATCCCCGAAAGGGAATGCATGCAGAGTGGGGCACTCTTTGTTTCAATTACGATCGACCTGAAGTTAGAAGCTTTTTAATAGGGAGTGCCATTGCCTGGATGGATAGGTTCGGAATTGACGGTTTCCGGGTCGATGCAGTGGCCTCTATGCTCTACCTTGATTATGCCCGCAAAGATGGTGAGTGGTGCCCGAATCAATTTGGTGGAAACGAAAACTTTGAGGCTATAGATTTCCTCAAACAATTTAATCATGCAATTCACGAAGAGAACCCTGAGGTTATTAGTATTGCGGAGGAGTCGACTTCTTTTCCTCAGATAACCAAGCCCCCCTTCATGGGTGGGCTTGGGTTTGACCTCAAATGGAACATGGGCTGGATGCATGATGTTCTGGGTTATTTCTCATCTGATCCAAACCACAGGACAAGCAAGCACGACAACTTGACCTTTGGAGCAATCTATCAATTCTCAGAAAACTTCGTTCAAGCCTTTTCCCACGACGAAGTGGTTCATGGAAAAGGTTCGTTGGTTAATAAGATGAATTTAGCTTACGAGGAGGATAGGATCGCTAACTTGAGGGCTTTACTTGCCTTGCAGTGGACCTGGCCTGGGAAAAAGACTTTATTTATGGGGTGTGAATTTGGCCAGTGGAAGGAGTGGGACTACCAGGCTGCCTTAGATTGGCAATTGCTTGAGTTCCCTAATCACCAAGGCTTATGCAACCTAATTTCTGACCTCAATGCACTCTATCAAAAACATCCAACTTGGGCTGAATCTGATCATGACGGCACAAAATTCAAATGGATAGATTGCAACGATGCGGGAGGACAAACCTTGAGCTTTCTTAAGTTTGGAAATTATCCCAATGATACGCTTTTGGTGGCATGCAATTTCTCGGACTCTTTAAAGCATAGGGACTGGGGGTGTCCACACTCTGGTATGTGGGAGGTTATTCTAGATACAGACTCCCCGAATTATTCGGGTCACGGTGCTGCTGGATCAACCCGATTTGAAAGCTTTGCTGAACCGAGGAATAATCAACCAAACGGACTATCTTTTGCAGTTAACCGCTGGAGTATAAGGATTCTTTCTCTCGTTGCTGACCAAAATTAAAGGATTAAATTACACCGCTATCAGCAAAGCTATAATATCCTATTCCCGTAGGACAGTTATTGGGTTCACCTATAATTACATGATCATGAAAATCGATATCCAAAAACCTTGCGGCTTCGGATATTTTTTGAGTTACCTTTAAATCGCTTGAACTTGGCGTGGGATCACCACTTGGATGATTGTGAGCAAGAATAATTGCCGTGGCACCCCAGCGTATCGCAGGTTTAAAAACCTCACGGGGATGGACAAGGCTTCCTGTTGCCGTACCAGTAGTGATATTTTCCAATCTTAATAATTTATTCTTTCGATCCAGGCATAATACCCAGACTTTCTCCACTGACTCGACAAGGGACTCCGGATAAAGAAGGTTCCACACCATTTGCGGTTCATCAAAGAAAATGGCTTCCAATCTATTACCCTGGGAAATTCTCTTGGCAACTTCAACCAGGGCACTTAATTGCAGAGCCTTTACTTTACCAATCCCNGGAATCTTTCGGAACTCCAAAGCATCCCAGCGCACAAGTCCCGCAAGGGAACCAGCCTGACTGATTAGAATATCAGCTAAAGACAAAACATCATATCTGGCTGTTCCGGAACGCAAAATCATGGCGAGTAATTCGCGGTCTGAAAGAGCCTTAGAACCAAGATGCTCTAATCTTTCCTGGGGGCGTTCACTAGGTGGTAAATCCCGCAGGGATACATTCTTGCCCCGGGGATCTTTACTCATGGCATGTTAAATCAAATTAATCGGGCAAGTTTACCTCAACATATGCATCCCTTTTTTGGCGAGATAACCATATCCGCTGATCGTTAAGTTCAGATTTCCTTGCCAGGATGCCTTCAATCTCAGCACGAACTTCATTGATCGGTAAATTTTTGGCAGCTTCAATCTTATCAACTTTTATGATATACCATGCCAAATTCTGCGAGGAGGCAACTGAACCGTCTGCCTTTCTTTCCATCAAGTTTACCGCAAAAGGCCTGGAACTCTCTCCTTCATTGAGTCTAAATGCAATATCCCGAATTTGGTCATTTCTAATTTCGTCCTTAGAGACAAAAAATCCCCAACTCCCACTATTTTTAAGGAAAGGGCTTTGCCCATTCTTGGATGCGAGATCCTTAAAATCAGAACCCTCTTGAATAAGGTTATAAACTTCTTGGGCGGTAGAATTCAGGTCTCCTGGCTTCTTATTATCTCCAGAAAAAACTATCTCACTCAGCCTGATTCTCTTTCCAACTCTAAAATCATTTTTATTCTTTTGATAGTAATTCTCTACGCTCTGCGGGCTAATCTCGTCTCCACTTCTTTTCCTCTGAGCGAGCATATGCATGTGAATAATATCTTCCTTTAATTGCTCCTTATACTCTAGTGTGGATTGCCCATTGCTTTGTAAAACCTCGCGAAACAACCTGCGGTCCCCGTTAAAATTAGACATTAATTTATTTGAGTATTCCTGCTCAACATAAGTTTCAGGGAGCTCCATGCCCTTTTCTTTAAATGCGATTTGCGAAAGAAGTCTGTCAATTTTACCATCCACAAATTCACTAGCTCTTTGAAGCTTCTCTTTTTCAGAAAAGTTTAATTTCTCCATCGCAAGTTCAATTTCCCCCCATGTGACGACTCTGTCATTAATCCGGGCAACTATTCGATTTATCTCAATTAACTCATCCTCTGCAATTAGGTAGCCAAAGCCTGACCCTATGATAATGAAAAACAACCTAGCTAACATGTTTAATCCCATGATGTGAATCTTGAGAAATCGAATGATTTCCTTCAACTTTAAAAGTGGAAGTTTTTCATTAAGTCGTGGAATTCTTCCCATCTTTTTCAAATATTTCACGCCATCTCTTGAACTTTTCTTCACTTCCCTGCAAAATAATTCATTTTCTTTGCTTGAGATTGAATCAAATCCAGCTTCCTGACCAAGGCATTTAATCTCCGTCTCATAAAATAAAGCTCGTGTCTGGTCAGGAATCGGGCCAAATCGATCCCTGAGTTCTTCCTCATAAGTCGTAATTTCCTCAATTTTCACGATTGAAGCTATTTTCCTGTAGCACTCAATACGCAACCTAGGCTCACTTATGTAAGCTGCCGGGAAACAGGATGCCATGGTTGCATCCTGCTCATCATAAAACAATGAGTCGTCCGTATGCAGGAAATCCATTCTGACGACTGCAGTGGGACGAAGGGCATTCTCGTCGCCCTTCAGCCTCGAGACACTTTCGCGAAGCAACTTGCAATACATCTCAAAACCGACTCCGGCAATGTGTCCACTTTGCTCACTACCCAATAGATTTCCAGCACCACGCAATTCAAGATCCCTCAGTGCGATTTTAAAACCAGCCCCCAAGCTACTTGTTGAACGCAGAGCGGATAAACGCTTACGCGCCATATCCTTAATGGGGAGTAGGGGATTAACTAGCAGATAAGCATATGCTTGCCTTGTAAATCTCCCGACTCGCCCTCGGAGTTGGTACAATTGCGAAAGGCCAAATTTGTCTGCTTCTTCGATGATGATGGTGTTGCAATTGGGGATATCCAAACCTGACTCGATTATGGTCGTACAAATTAATAAATCGTACTTCCCTTCAATGAACTCGACCATGACTTCTTCGAGTTCACTCTCTCCCATCTGCCCATGCCCAACCGCTATCCGTAACTTGGGAAACAAACTTTGCAATCTGCGAGTAACAGAGTGAATCGTTTTTACCCGGTTATGAAGATAAAAGGCCTGCCCACCTCTTCTTAATTCCAGGGCGATCGCTTTTTTCAGAATATCATCCGACCCTTTAACGATTTCGGTCCTTATAGGTCTGCGGTTGGTTGGGGCAGTCTCTATGGTACTAAAAGAACGAACGCCAACCATTGCAAAATAGAGAGTACGGGGAATTGGTGTTGCACTTAGGGTTAGTACATCAACATTGGCCTTCAGTTTCTTCAACTGTTCCTTGTGTTCAACTCCAAACCTTTGCTCCTCGTCCACAATCAATAATCCCAGTCCCGAAATTCGAGGTCGGCAGAAAACATACGGTGTGTGCCGATGACCATGTCTAAGGAACCAAGTTTTAAGGAATCGATAATTTTTCGTTGCTGTGCGGAGGTGCGAAAGCGTGACAACATTTCTATGGTTACAGGAAAATCACTCATTCTGGACATGAATGTCTGCAGGTGTTGTTGACAGAGGATGGTAGTAGGGGCAAGTAGTGCGACTTGCTTACCGTCCATCATGCCTTTAAACGCTGCCCTCATCGCGATTTCTGTTTTGCCATAACCAACATCACCACAAACCAGACGGTCCATCGGCTTTTCCGACTCCATATCTTCCTTTACTTCAGCAATGGAACGAAGTTGGTCTGGTGTTTCGGTGTAAGGAAATGAATCTTCAAATTCCTTTTGCCATTGGTCGTCAGGCGAAAAGGCATACCCTTTATCTGAGTCACGGGCAGCCTGCAAGCGAAGGAGATCTGCAGCCAGGTCAATAGCTGCAAGCTCTGCCGCTTCCTTTGTTTTTGCCCAAGCTCTGCCGCCAAGCTTGGCGAGCTTCGGCTTTGCTTTTCTTAACCCAACATAACGGGAGAGGAGGTGGGATTCCTGTAAAGGAACATGAAGAAGTATTCCATCTGCAAACTCAACGGTGATGGCCTCTTCAGACTTCCCATCCTGTTCAATTTTCCCCATTGAGGAAAAGCGGCAAATACCGTGCTGGAGATGTACTAAAAGGTCGCCGTCAACCAAATCTGTAAAGTCCAATGCTTGATCGACTTCTTTTCTTTGTACTTGGGCTTTTCTAGATCTTATCGGTCGACGACTTCTTTCCCTTCCTAGAATTTCCCTGGATGTAGCCAGCAATAATCCGCTTTGACCATCTTCCAAAAAGGTCGAAAGAATCTCATTACCCTCTCTTTTTTCATAGAGGAAACCATCATGCAACGCCACGGAGAAGAAAGAAACCTGCATTCTTTCAAGTCCATGATCTGCTAAAATACTTAGTATGCGTTTCTTTTCGGTTTCTACACCAACGGCAATGACCAACTTGTAGCCCTTGGTTGAATATTTTTCTAACCGCTCTAGAATTGCTTTGGTTTGTTTTTTATCTCCCGCACCCAACGAAATATTAAGGGAATTATGATTGAATTGGTCTAATTCCTTAAGTAAGGGAGACAATTTGAGCAAAAGATTGTTTGAGCGATTGAAAATTCCCGAACCTACATTAATTTCGCTGGTAGATAAAAAGAAGTCATTTAAATCTCCCCCCTGCTCCAAGCATCTGAAAAGTTAGCTTTTTTTAATGCCTTATTTTCTGACTGATGAAAAGCATAAGGGCTCAACCTTAACAGGTTTTCAGGTTCTTCAAAAAACCACAGCACAGAACGAGGGAGGTACCTAAAGAACTCACCCTCTCGCTCTTTGGACTGTTCGTTTCCTATCGAAGAAATTCTAACTTCAGTTAAACGACCTTCAGACCGTTGAGAAGTAGGATCAAACGAACGGATTTCCTCGACATGATCCCCAAAGAAATCAATTCGTACAGGAAAGTTGGCATTTACTGGGTATATATCAACAAGCCCCCCCCTGATCGCAAATTGACCAGGCTCTTCGCAAACGACTTCGCAGCAGTAATCAAACTGATTAGCAATATCTTCGCAAAACTTGTCAAATGACAAGTCTGAGTCAGGTCGAACTACGATTTCGGACTTTTGGGCGTCCTCAATTATCGGGCAGGGGCCAAGCAAGGCATCAAAGGTTGTGGCTACGATAACTCTGGAGTCATTTTCTTTTAGCTCATCAATCCTTCTTAGTGCAGAAAGCAGGGATAATCGTTCACAGGTCCGGTCAAATGAGTCGGGGTGATCGGGATTGGGAGTCTTATCAAAGCAATGAAAATCAATTTTCTCATTGGGGTGAATTGCTTCAGATAAGGCCGCGATATCTTCACACTTTGTCTCAGCTTCACTTAAAGTTTCTCCGATAATTACCGCAACCACCTGGCCATATCTCTCCCAAATATCAGTCAGTAGAAAGGTCGAACCTTGGCTTGGACAATTAGGAATAAACAGCGATGCTGTTGAGCTTGGGAGCTCGATTCTTTTCACTTCTTTGTTTGTTGCAGTAGAAGTAACGCTGACTGCGCGGCCACTTCCTCTGCTTTTTTCTTACTATTTCCCTTACCAGTGGAAATTTTTTCAGAAGCAACCAAAACCTCGACCTCAAACTGTTTTCGGTGATCTGGTCCATATTGCTTAATCATTCGGTAAGATATTGGCGGGTTATCCGGTAATGATTGAAGGAACTCCTGTAGTTGTCCCTTTGGATTGAAACCCATGCTTTTATTCTCGATCGTTTTACAAAAAGTTTCTTCCCACTGAAGGACAATATGTTCAACAGATTGATAGTCACTATCTAGGTAGATGGCGCCGATTAATGCTTCAAATGCATCCTCTAAAACAGATGGCCGAAAATTACCGGAGCTAATTTTTTCAGATTTCCCAACCATCAAATATTGGTACAATGAAATATGTTTACCGAGTTCCGCTAAATGTTTGCCATGAGCAAGCAGAGACTTTTTTCGACTTAAGTCTCCCTCAGTTACATCCGGGAACTTCAGAAATAACCACTTCGCAATAATACAACCCAATATCGAATCCCCGAGGAATTCTAATCTCTGATTATGCCTCTCGTTAGAAATCCGGTGATCAAGAGAAGGGTGGGTGAGAGCTTCCCTGAGTAGGGCTTTATTTTTAAATTCATAGCCAATCCTCCCTTCTAAACCATTGGGTGTTGGAGCGTCTTTAGTTCCACCCTTACCAATCAAGTTTTTTTTTAAAATAGCGAAGAAACTCATTAGCTTTTATTATTGGATAAGAATCTTTCGGCAAACTCCCGAGCAAATGCACGGTAAGCCAAACTACCGGATGAGTCGGGGGCATACTCAAAGACTGTCTGTCCAAAACTTGGTGCCTCACTCAAACGGGCATTTCGTGGTATGGCCGTACGGAAGGCTTTTTCGGCATAATAACGATTCACCTCTTGCCAGACTTCATAAGATAGGCGAGTGCGAGAATCATACATGGTCATCACAATACCTCCAAGATCAAGACTCGGATTAACCTCAGCTTGCTTTAGTTTTTCGACTACACCAGTAATTTGCCCTAACCCTTCCATGGCCAAGTATTCTGACTGTAGTGTAACGATCAAGGAAGTCCGCAGCACAAAGTGCGTTCATTGAAAGCAATCCAAGGGTAGGGGGGCAGTCGATTAAAATAACCTGCAACCCGTAGTTCTCCTTTAATGAAAGTAAAGAAGATCTGAGCTTAATTAAATATTCACTTTGGCTACTAAGTTCTAATTCAGCAGCAGCAAGATCCAACTCAGATGGTATGACCCAAAGGTTCTTTCGGCGACTTGAAATTACACGGTCTGCTAGGTTTGTGCCATTCAGTAAAGGTTCGTAAATCCCAAAACCAGACTTCTTCTCCAATCCAAGACAACTTGTAGCATTTGCCTGTGGGTCCATATCTACGATAAGCGTAGGTACACCCATGAGTGCAAGTGCGTGACCTAAACTTACGGTTGTGGTGGTTTTTCCAACACCTCCCTTTTGGTTCGCTATGGCAAATGTTACTGCAGGCATAATCTGTGGTAAAACAAGTGAGTTAAGGCAATAGTGGCAAACTTTTTCAAGGCCCAAATGAAACCTTACCACCCTCCTTCTTTAAATATAAACCACTCGTAAAAACTGGTGGTTGGTCAGCTGAATTAAATTGATTAACCTCTTCCAGTAAGTGCCACTTAACTGAATGCAAGCCTGCACGAAATGCAAGTGGGCTTGCCCCGCCAAGCCTAGGGTTAATTTCAATCAGGTGCAGTCTGCCACTGGAATCAACAAGTACTTGAGCTAAACAGTGCCCACGTGCACCACCCTGATGCTCAAACACTTTTCTTAGTTTGGCCTCCCATGCCGAGTTTCTAAAAACAGTAGAATGGTGAGATTCTCCGTCAACCACCTTATCCCTCCATCGAAGTAATACGCCGTGACACTGATTAGCATGACTTACCCATGTCTCAGCAGAAAACTCTTTACCCGAAATAAAGGGTTGAAAAATTGGATCGGTAAAGTCTTTAGAAATCTTTGCTGCTCTTTCGGAACTCAGGTTTAGNCCAATTTTTTGAGACGCTGAACCTTTTCGTTCCTTAACAACCCAGTTANTAGCCATTGAGGATTTTATTTTATTGAAGGTCGGTATAGTGGGAATTGCNGAGTCCTTCCATTTTTGAAAGAAATCTATTTTATCCTCACATGATTTTATGAAACTTTCCCCTGAAACCCATGGAGTNACCCCAATATTTGTAAGCAGATTCCTTCTTGTTGCCCAGAAATTAAGCTCACCGTCACGAGTGGGTAAAACATGGGTAATTTCATTTTCGATACAAAACTGAACAAGATCCTTGTCTGACAATTTATCTAGCCTCGGCATAGTTATGAAGTGCTCTACCTGAGTGGCACCTGGGCAGTCTGGGTTACAATCTGCGCCTATGACAACTGAATCAGGATTGTGAGATTTAACATCACGGGCAACCTCTTCAAAAAGTGCCGTTTTACCAGATAGGGAAGAAAAAAGAACTCGACTTGCACGCACCTTATTCTAATCGAGTTTTTTGAAGTTCAAGTATTCTGACCGCAAGCAAGATGAGACTACAGCATCAGTCCAAACTCCATTAATTTTAGTTTGTTGTCGTAAAATGCCTTCACGTGTAAACCCGGCCGACTCAATAGCCTCCACATGATACTCTCGGTGTGCGTAAGCTTCGCAGGTTAATTTATTAAGCATCAAAGTCTCGAAAGCTACCTTTTTTATTAGTTGAAAAAAAGTAAAAAGCTCATCGGTATATTTTGCATGGTTGGAAGTTCGTGAAGTTTCCAGCAAGAAGGAGACTTCACCTTGTAAATTATGCCAGTCAATATGAACGATTCCTCCGTATCCAATTAAATAACCCTCTAATAAAAAACGAACCAAGATTTTT
>JGI20157J14317_10004964_pt1 | contig 10064 bp, 6 predicted proteins | sample COG_07_FD_14317 | JGI IMG/M metagenome (IMG submission 14317)
TTTTGGTACCTTTAGTTGGGGTTCGAATCCCTACCGGGCTGCCACTTTGTTCATTTTAAATTAGTTCCAAACAAATGGTATAACGATGGGATTAATTTTCAAAAGGATCAAATGTGGGTGGAATTTCTGGCAATTCAGGAGTGTTGGTTTCTACAGAAGCAGGTACTTCGGGGTCACCAAAAACATCTCCAAGAGGAACCTCTTCTTGCGGAATGCTTGTCTCAGGATCAGTAGAACCAGACTCAAAGGGATCAAAGGTTGGTGGAGGTGGTGCCTCAAATGGATTGGCGGGATTGGGTTGAGATATATCTTCAAAAGGATCAACAGCCGGGCTATTGTTAAATGGATTCCCAACAGGTTGATTCACCGGCTCGGAATCCGTAAATGGACTTTTCGGTTCCTCTGCAATACCAGCCTCTCCATTGGAAGATTCAAAGGGGCCGGGTGGGGGAGGGAATGGGGCTGTGTTAACCCCGGGGGTATCTGATTCAATCTCTGGCAAATCTCCAAACGGATCAAAAGAAGGTTCAGGCTGAAGGGGTGGGGGAGGCGGAGGCAAATTTTCGTCGGAAGGAAGGGCTGGATCTTCAACAACCTCTGGAGCATCCATCGGGGGTTTGACTTTTATGACTGGAGCGGTTTCAGGAGGAGCGGGAGGGCTTGGTAAGGGCTCTTCCTCAATGACCGGCTTCTCTTCAACCGGGGGCTTTTGTGGTTTTTCCTTTTTTCTTTTTTGAGTCTGTTCTTTCGCGTCTGCTTTGAGGGCAGGCTGATCAGGTACCTCGCTTTCAGGGACCGGGGGTAAATCAACTTTATCCAACCCTGATTTTTCCGGGCTAAGCTCAGAAGCATCAGGTTGGGAGGGCTCACCTTCCTCTTTGTCAGAGGTTGGGCTGACAATTCTTTGCCCAGTCAAGAGGTCTTGAGCAGGGACTCCGTGGTCAAACCGGATTTCTGAAACTTTTTCCCCCTGTTCATTCCATTCGGTACAAACACCATGCTCCAGATTATTTTTGAAGTTATAATCAAATTGTTGCTGTCCTGAAGGAAACCATCCTTTGGAATTTCCCTCCATCATATCATCAACGAATTGAGCCGATAAGCGCTTTTTGCCGTTTTCATACCAAATGGTTCTTAAGCCATGCTGTTTGTCTTTCTGGTAAAAAAGCCCGAGCTTTTGCTGACCATTCGGGTACCATTCTGAGGAAGGGCCTTCTCTCAACCCGTGACGGTAGATCGTGGAAGACTTCTCCGTGCCATCCGGGTACCACTCTTTTGCTTCCCCATGGGCTATTCCCTCACGCATCTCAACTTGAAACCCCTTTACACCGTTCGGGTGCCATTCTGACTTTGGCCCAGTGAGTTGATCTTGCTCGTAAGTTTCCTCACGCCACAACTCCCCGGTTATGCGAAATTCTTGAGAAGGGCCATGGCGTTGACCATCTTTATAAACGATAGAGGTTCGTTTTCTACCGTTGTAAAAATATTCGATGGTGGTTCCGTGTCTTTTCCCGTCTTTCCACGATGAAATAGACTTGGTGGGGCTTTGCTCAAAAGTCTCAATCGCTTTCCCGCTAAAAGGTCCTTGTTGCTTGGTTTGATTGCCATCGGTTTCGGATTCTCGGACGACTCCTTCATCATCCACTTCCAACCAATGAAGCATGACGGTCTGATCGGTGGAGAACGAAAGATGGTCGGAACTTGTAACGCTAGTTTGAAGGCAGGAAACAAGGGGTAAAAGAGAGAGCGGGAACAACCATGGAACCAAGGACTTCATCATACTTAAAGGTAATGTCTGGGTGATGAGGTTCTGGCAAGAGGTTTTTCTGCATAGAAAAGTGTTCGGGCATAGCATTTAGAGAAAGCTCAATTAACCGAACGAACTTTGATGGGACTTTGGATTTGATCGACCAGATTTAAGAACTCCAAAGAAAAGAACTCATCATTTCTTCCGAACGAAGGAATCCTGCAAAGGTCGGCAAATCAATTGGTGCTCAAATCAAGCAAACTTATTCATCCGGTGAATCAGGATAAAGAAAGTCATCCAAGTCACGCCTTTGCTTCTTAGTTGGTCTCCCGCTACCTTTTTTGAAGTAGATGCGCGGGGCGAGATTCAGCCTATCCTGCTTGGCTTTTTCATAGGCTTGAGGCGTGGTCAAATCGGTGGTCAATTTTGCAGCGACTGCAGCGGAAACCCGTTTATCTATAAGTCCATCCACTCGAACAACTTTTTGCAAAGGCCCCAACTTCACGCAAACAATATCCCCAACTTTAATTTCTTTGGAAGGTTTGACCGGCTGCTCATCCACTTTTACATGATTTTTTTTGCATGCCTCGGTGGCGAGGCTACGTGTCTTAAATAGGCGAACCGCCCACAACCATCGATCTACTCTTTCCTTGGGGGATTGATCATCCGATGCCATTATGAACCGTAGATCAAATTTTCAGATCAAAAAGCCCGCCCTTTCACTGTCTGATCTGGGCACGATAAACTTTAGTACCTTCAGAAATGGTAAAGTTTCCGTCTTTAACCATATCAATCGGGGATAGCTCAAGNATNAACGTTTCGTTCTTTAGCTTGGGCAAAGTCTTTGTAGTTTTCAGGTCGCCCGGTGTTGTTGCACTTGCTTCTGAGTCCGAAGATAGGTTGAGCAGGAACGACTCTGCTTTATCCCAGTTTTGATATAGCCAGGCACCGGCTCCACCAAGCACAAGAAGGGAAACCAGCAAGAACGCGGAACCTCCAATCCCGGAGGATTTGTCTTCGGACTGGGNGGAGTNGAGCTTTTGCCTCTCGATAAGTGTGCCTACAAGAACGGAAACCTCGAACAGAAAATACAAAGGAATGGTAAGGATACACAAACTTACCGGATCCCCCCCGGGGGTAATTAGGGCTGCAGAAACCATTAACAAAACCAGAACAAACCTTCTGCTTTTTCGTAACTTTTCAACGCTTAGCACGCCGACCCGGATCAATAGAATGAGCACTAATGGAAACTGGAATGCAAGACCTACAGCAAAGGTCATCCAGATCACTGTGCTGTAGTAATTGCCCGCTTCAGGCCTGTAAATATCCAGCCCCAAAACATTGAAGGAAAATTCGATGGTGAAGGCCAGGGATAAGGGCAGAATGAAGAAATAAGTCATTCCCGATCCTGCCAGGAAAAGAAAGGTTGCGGCTAAGCAGCCGGGAAAAAAAATCCTTTTCTCACTTTTGGTTAGACCCGGAGTGACAAATCCACCAACAAAATACAGGACAAAAGGAAGCGAAAGGCCCAATCCCCCGAGAAAGCATATTTTCATGGCAATGAAAATGGGAGAGTAGGAGCGTATGACCTGCAATAAATTTCGGTCCTTCCCTCCGGCAAAGTGAATGAGCAGACGCAGTCGGTGCTGGGGGTCGGAAACCCCCCAGTTTTTTAGATCTTCATCTTTGGCATGAATGAGATCGATTAATTCTACGCCCTGGCCTTCCAGCGTATCTTGGTATTCGCTAAGACCGGTTGCCTGAAGGTCTATGGCCATATTACCAAAATCCTGGACTGCCGATATCAGCGGGCGCTGAAGAAGCCTTACCGAATTATCCAGAAAGGCCGCCACCACTAAACACCCGAGAATAAACGCAACTGCGGACTTAAAGATGACCCATCTCATTTCTTCCAGGTGCTCAAGGAAGTGCATTTTATTGGGGTCGCTAGTGCTTTTTTTGGTGCTGCCCAGCGCCCCGATGAGGCCGCGGTCGCGAAAGCGCTGGCCAAAGGTTTGAGGTTCCTCAGGTAGTGGAGGAGGAGTCATGAGTGATGAGAGAGTAAAATTAAACCGGAATTACAATGGTGTATGAACTTTGAGGAAAAAGCGTCTTTTCGTCTAGCTTGTAATGGAGAGAGTGGTTTTGTTCATTCAATCTTCTGCCCCCCATTGTACTTATTTTGATTCCGGCAGATAATGAGGTTGAATTAAATTTAATTAATCGGGGATGCTTAGGCATGGGAAGTGATCCATTGACAAAAAGCTCAATTTTTTAGATATTCGGCGGTTTGTTATTGAATTCGCAGACTTGAAATTTATTCACCCAAGAAAAGTTTTCAATCTTCCAACTTAAACCCACCACTCAAAAATGGCACAGAAAAAGAAGACCAAATCAGCCAAAGCAAAGCCGGCAAGAAAAGCGCCCGCCTCCAAGTCAACAAAATCCAAGGAAATCAAGTATGTCTATGATTTCGGCAAGAAAACTGATGGAGATGCCAAGCAACGCGAATTGCTTGGGGGGAAAGGGGCAAACTTAGCAGAAATGGCAAGAATCGGATTACCTGTGCCAGCAGGGTTTACGATCACCACCGAAGTTTGCACCTATTACTACGCAAACAAGAAAACTTATCCCAAGACACTTGACGGCCAGATCCGCGAGTCTGTGGCATTGATGGAAAAGCAGTTGGGGAAAAAGTTGGGCGATTTAAAGAAGCCCCTCCTGCTCTCGGTTCGTTCCGGAGCCCGTGATTCCATGCCTGGAATGATGGATACTATTCTTAACCTCGGCTTGAATGACGATACGGTTGAGGCACTCGCGACTTTTTCTGGCAACGAAAGATTTGCCTGGGATTGTTACCGCAGGTTTATCCAGATGTATGGTGATGTAGTGATGGGAGTGCAAAAACTCCCCTCCGAGGATCATGATCCTTTTGAGGAAGTAATTGAAGCATTTAAGTCGGAAATATTCCCCAAAGAGAAAGGCGAAGTGGATGACTCTAAAATATCGGCTTCGCAAATGAGGGAGTTGGTAAACCGCTTCAAAGCACTGGTCAAAAAGCGTACTGGAAAAGATTTTCCCACCTGTCCATGGGAACAGCTTGAAGGATCCGTTGGTGCAGTTTTTGGATCATGGATGAACGACCGGGCGATAGTTTACCGCAGAAAGTACGGAATTCCTGCAGAATGGGGAACTGCGGTTAATGTACAGGCCATGGTTTTTGGAAATACGGGTAAAAAGTCTGGGTCAGGGGTTGCCTTTACCAGAGATCCAGCTTCCGGAGAGAAAGTATTGTATGGTGAGTTCCTTGTGGACGCGCAGGGAGAGGATGTGGTCGCGGGTGTACGTACTCCCCGTCCTGTTGCCCAGCTTCAAAAAGTGCTCCCCAAGCCATTTAANGAATTATCTGCGGTTCAAAAGAANTTAGAAAAACATTTCAAGGATATGCAGGACTTCGAGTTTACCATTGAAGATGAAAAACTCTACATGCTCCAAACCCGTAACGGTAAGCGTACAGGCCTTGCTGCGGTAAGGATTGCGGTTGAGATGGTAAAGGAGAAGTTGATTGACTGGAAAACTGCGATCAAAAGAGTGCCAGCCGATCAATTGGATCAAGTGCTATCCCCCGTATTCGATGCCGCCGCTCAAAAAGCCGCCGCCACGCTTTGTAAAGGACTTCCTGCAGGTCCGGGTGCAGCATCTGGGCGCGTTTGCTTAAATGCCGAACGTGCGGTTGAGGCAGCCAAACAAAGCAAGGTTTTGCTTGTCCGCCAAGAAACCTCTCCGGAGGATTTAAGAGGCATGATTGCCGCGGAAGGTATTCTGACTGCCAGAGGAGGAGTGTCCTCCCATGCTGCATTGGTTGCCCGCCAAATGGGCAAAGTGTGTGTTTGTGGTGCTGCTGAACTCGAAATTGATTACCATGCAAGAACCGTGAAGGTGGGAAAGAAAACTTTCAAGGAAGGTGATTTCATGTCTATCAATGGCACAACCGGGGAAGTATTTGGTGGTGAGCTTAAAACCGCGCCTTCTGAAATCATTCAAGTATTGGTTGATAAAAAGCTCGACCCCAAGAAAAGCCGGGACTTTCAAAATTTCTCGAAGCTCATGAGCTGGTGTGAACAAGCAACCAAAATGAATGTTCGCACCAATGCGGATTCTCCCACCCAGGTTGCCAATGCGATTGCTTTTGGTGCCAGCGGAATCGGGCTTTGCCGCACGGAGCATATGTTCTTTGAGGGCGACAGGATCGATGCGATGAGGCAGATGATACTTGCTGATGACGAAAAAAACAGGAGGGCAGCCCTTAAGAAACTGCTCCCATTCCAGCGTAAGGATTTCACCGGTATTTTCAAAGCTCTGCAAGGCCGTCCAGCTACCATTCGCTTGCTTGATCCTCCTTTGCATGAGTTTCTTCCCCACGATCAAACATCTCAGCGTGACTTGGCTAAAAAGCTCGGTGTAAGCCTCGCTTCCGTAAAGCGCAGGGTTGAAGATTTGCACGAGTTTAATCCGATGCTAGGCCATCGCGGATGCCGACTGGGAATCTCCTATTCTGAGATTACAGAGATGCAAACCCAGGCTATCATCGAGGCGGCCCTGGCTGTCCAGGAAAGCGGTATTGAAGTCAATCCAGAGATCATGGTTCCCTTGGTAGGCTTTGCAAAAGAGCTTGAATTGCAAGTGGAGATAATTCACGCAACTGCCAAGAAAGTATTCGAAGCCAAAGGCAAAAAAGTGAAATACTTGGTAGGTACAATGATTGAAATTCCAAGGGCTGCCTTGGTTGCGGACGAGATTGCCAAGACTGCACAGTTCTTCAGTTTTGGTACAAACGACCTTACTCAAACGACCTTAGGCATGAGCCGTGATGACTCCGGAAGCTTTCTTCCAAACTACGCCGAATTGGAAGTAGTTTCGGCCAACCCATTCGCCAGTGTTGATCAAACTGGTGTCGGCCAGCTTATGGAAATTGCAGTGAAGAAAGGAAAATCTGCTCGTCGTGGCATTAAACTGGGCATTTGCGGTGAGCACGGTGGAGACCCATCCAGTGTTAAGTTCTGCCACCAAATTGGTTTGAACTATGTAAGCTGTTCTCCGTACCGCGTACCAACAGCACGACTTGCAGCAGCACAAGCTGCAGTCTAAGAGTTTCTTGCATTATAAGATTCTTTCTCCAACAAGGTCCGGTTGCATTTGCAACCGGGCCTTGTTTGTTTTGAGCCAGCCCTTAAAAAGTGTTTGAGGTAAAAGAAAAGCCGAGATTGGTCGAGCGTGCCTATTTAATTTCTTGTATACATTCAGAAAGGGATCGAACCGAAGCCGAATCTCTTTTGGATGAACTGGATGAATTGACCAGAAACTTAGGCATTTGCGTGGTCGGAAGAGAGGTAATCCGCATCAGGAAAATCTCTCCACGCTTTATTCTAGGTAAGGGGAAAGTGGATGCAGTCCTGGAGGAAATCAACGAATGCAATGCGGATGTTTTGATTTTCGATAATGAGATTTCTCCTGCCCAGCAAAGAAATTGGGAAACGGAAAGCAAAATTCTGGTCATAGACCGGCACGAGATAATATTGGATGTTTTTGCTGAACGGGCTCAAACCAAAGAAGCTAAATTGCAGGTAAGGCTTGCCCGGCTCGAGTATTCTTTACCCCGGTTGCGTCGTGCCTGGACACATCTGAGCAGGCAAAGAGGAGGGGGCGTAACCCAAAGGGGAGAAGGTGAGGCTCAGATTGAGCTCGATCAGCGCATGTTGCGGGATCAAATTGCAGCAACCCGAAGGGAAATTTCCCAGGTTTCAAAACAACGCCAGACAGGTAGATCCCTGCGGCAAAGACTGCCTCTGCCATCCGTGGCAATTGTAGGGTATACCAATGCAGGGAAATCCACCTTGCTTAATAAACTTACCGGTGCAGATTCAGTTGCGGCCGATAAATTATTTGCCACACTTGATCCAACCAGTCGAAGACTGAAACTTCCAAGCGGTCGTCTACTCGTACTTACCGATACGGTTGGTTTTATACGAAAATTACCCCATCGATTGGTGGATTCTTTTAAGGCCACACTGGAAGAGGCTCTGGTTGCCGACTTAATTTTGCATCTGGTTGATCTTTCCAGTCCCGAATATGAAGCCCAGATGCAAACCACCCAGCAGGTATTGGCGGATTTAGGAGCGGCAGAAAATCCATTGCTTGTGGTTTACAACAAGGTCGATCAATTAAGTGAAGAGGTGGAAAAATTGAGGGCCAAAAAGATTTCCAATCACTCCGTTTTTATCAGTGCAAAAACAGGAGAGGGAGTTGCCATATTGCTCGAAAAATTAGAGGATCATTTTTCTGGGTTAACAAAAGAGATGAGGTTTTTAATTCCCTTAAGCCGATACGATCTCGTAGCCCGATTAAAATCTCAGGGAGAATTAACCGAGGAAGAAACCACCGAAAATGGGTTTTTGGTAGTGGGTGCCCCAAGGGGCGATCTGTGCCAGATACTTGGTGAGTACCGGCAAGCAAGCTAGATTTCGTCCTTGGTAGGTTTATTTCTGAGATAGTCGACCAAGGTAACCCTGAACATTCCAGTAGCTAGCCAGAAAACTCCAGACATACAGAAGGCGGTCATGCTCGATACAATCGTAACTGCTAACGGGTCCTGCGAAGGGACATGAGGAACAAGGACTTCGCGCATGAAAAGGAAAAAGAGGACAGTCAGAAAAAGATCTATGACAATGCCTTTCTTGGAAACGAGGGGAGGGGATGACGGTTCTTCAGTCATGCGATATAGAATGTTGGCAAAATAAATTAGGTCAAATCAAACTAGTAGGATATATCATGCAGGAGGAGAATCCTTTTTTTAATTTCATCAATTTCTAAGTCTAAAAGAACTCTGGGTTGTATCCGGTTAATAGGAAGGGCAGGTAAATGATCCAGTTTTTCTGCCAGGCAAAGATTGCGGTTGGCCGCCACTTCATCCACCCGGTCAATCGGGGTAAAGTGGGGAGCATGTGCGACTACTTCCGGATGGTTTTCAATGATATCCTTTATTGCAATGACGGCATGGGCAAATCGGTCCAATTCCTTTTTTGTGTAACTTTCAGTAGGTTCGATCATTAATCCATAGACCTCAGGAAAAGCAACTGTGGGTGCATGAAATCCAAAATCCAGAAAGAGTTTTCCAACTTGAGGAATTGCCTGGCTTTTAGAAGTGCCAGCCTGTGCGAGTCTTTCAAAATCCTGCTCGCTGAGAGTGAGGATAAACTCGTGCATGCGGGGAATCTTGCCCGCATGGCTCGGAAGAGTTGGGTAGCGGGACCGCAGTACTTCCAGAAGATAACGGGCGGAAAGAACGGCAACCGATGACATTCTGGGAACCCCTGCATTGCCGAGCCGGAGCAGATAGGAAAATGCCCGGACTTTATGGCCAAAGTTTCCCCAGTTGCGATGAAAGGTCCCAATGCTTTGAGATGGGGTGAAAGATTGGAAGGTCCCATCTTCATCTTTCCTGATTTGTTTGCCGGGCAAAAAATTGGTCAAGCATTCAGAAACCGCAACAATCGCATCCCCGGGACCTCCGCCACCATGTGGAATGGTCCATGTCTTGTGCAGGTTATTATGAACCGCATCCACTCCAAGTTTTCCTAAATCAACAATGCCAGCAATCGCATTCATGTTAGCTCCGTCCATGTACACCAATCCGCCCGCACGATGCACTTCTTCGGCAATGATGGAAAAGTCCTCTTCGAAAATTCCTGCAGTGTTTGGATTGGTGATCATGATCCCGCAAAGGTTTTCACCATGCGTTTCGATTTTGGCCCGAAAATCCATCAGGTCGATCATGCCATTTTCATTTGCCTGTAAATAAACAATGCCTGAGCCGTATCCTGCGGTGGCGGCGGTGGCAAAATTTGTCCCATGTGCGGATTTTGGAATGAGCACAATATTGCGGTTATCTTCTCCCCGCGAACGATGATATGCCTGAAAGAGTTTAAGACCCACTAATTCTCCTTGTGCTCCGGCAACAGGTTGAGTGGTGACCCCGGCAAGACCGGTGATCCCTTTAAACCATTCCTGAATTTCAAAAAGGATTTCCAAAGGTCCTTGGGCATCCATCTCCGGAGCTTGCGGATGTACCTGGGCGAATCCATCCAAACCGGCCGCCCAGTCATTGAGCAATGGGTTGTATTTCATGGTGCAGGAACCTAGGGGATAGCAGCCATCATCAGGGCTGATATTCAAATTGGCTAACTGTTCATAATAATTGAGCAGTTCATCGTGGGAAAAGCTTGGCAGATTCGCAGATTGGGTTCGGAGTAATTCGGGC
>JGI20157J14317_10004967_pt1 | contig 10062 bp, 12 predicted proteins | sample COG_07_FD_14317 | JGI IMG/M metagenome (IMG submission 14317)
CTACTCCAATTATATGAATGGAACCATCAGGAAAATTTTTATAACTATTTTCTATTATATATGCTGCTTCTACTATATTAAATGGTGAAATCTTATGAGAAATATCTACAATGTTTACGTTTTCTAATTCTTTATATAAGGCACCTTTTACTGAACCAACGTAATGATCTTTATTTCCAAAATCTGTTGTTAACGTTATAACACTCATTTATTGATAATAAAATAATATTTAAGACTAAAAATTATATAAATTTACAATATGCCTTTAATAAAAACATAAGTAATTTGAAAAAACTAGAATATTTTATAAAAGACATTCATCCTGTCGAGTTTTTTGATAAAAAAAACTTCGATGTTGTAAAAATAATTAAGAATAATTTTCCGTCTGTTAAAATTATTATTAAGGGGGATAGAATCGTTGCTAACGGAGATGAAGCATTAATAGTTCAGTTAAGAATTAGGTTAGACTCATTAATTATTATAATGAAAGATAATGACAGTATTAATGATAAAACCATCAATTCAATACTATCGGGTCAAGGGGAGAAATTAATTAGTTCATTAAGTGAAAAATTGATTTTACATGGTGTTGGAAAGAAAAAGATTAAGGCTCATACAATTAATCAAATAAAAATAGTTGATGCATTTATAAATAATGATATGGTGTTTGCTATTGGTCCAGCTGGAACCGGAAAAACATATACTGGAATAGCAGTTGCAGTCAAAGCTCTTAAAGATAAAGTGGTTAAAAAAATTATTTTAACTAGACCCGCAGTTGAAGCAGGGGAGAGTTTAGGCTTTCTTCCTGGAGACATGAAAGAGAAATTAGACCCATATATGCAGCCCCTATACGATGCTCTTAAAGAAATGATTGAAACTGATAGGCTAGATGATTATTAAAGAGAGGTGTTATTGAAATAGCCCCATTAGCATATATGAGAGGAAGAACACTTGATAATGCATTTGTGATATTAGATGAAGGGCAAAATACAACTCATAACCAAATGAAAATGTTTTTGACACGTATGGGTGTGAATGCTAAATTTATGATTAATGGAGATCCCGGTCAAATCGATTTACCTAGAAGAGTAATGTCTGGTCTAAAAGAAGCTAACCTTGTCCTTAAAAATGTTGAGGGAATTAAAATGATATATCTTGATGATTCTGATGTTATTAGACATCAAGTCGTAAAACGAATAATAGAGGCTTATAAAAACTCAGAACATACAAATTAATTTATATGAACACATTAACTAAAACAGATTTTAATTTTCCTAATCAAATTTCTAAATATTCTGGAAAAGTAAGAGAAGTATATAAAATTAAAGATGATGTTCTTGTGATGATTTCTACAGATAGGCTATCAGCATTTGACGTTGTTCTCCCCAAAGGAATTCCTTACAAAGGTCAAATATTGAACCAAATTGCTTGTAGAATGCTAAATGCTACATCACATATAGTACCTAATTGGTTGATTTCTTCTCCAGACCCTAACGTTTCAATTGGAGAAGCTTGCGAGCCATTTAAGGTTGAGATGGTTGTCAGAGGTTATTTATCAGGGCATGCCGCGAGGATTTATAAATCTGGGGAAAGAATAATTTGTGGAGTTAAAATGCCAGAGGGAATGATTGAAAATGATAAATTTAAAAATCCTATAATAACTCCTACCACAAAAGCAGAAAATGGCTCACATGATGAAGATATATCAAGAAAAGAAATACTTTCAAATAACATTGTTAATGAGAAGGATTATATTGTTTTAGAAGAATATTCATTAAAATTATTTAACGAAGGAACCAAAATTGCAAAAAAACAGGGTTTAATACTTGTGGATACCAAATACGAATTCGGAAAAAATAAAAATGGTCAAATCATTTTAATAGATGAAATACATACTCCTGACTCATCAAGATATTTTTATTTAAACAGTTATCAAGATTTGCAAAATTCTAAGCTTCCACAGAAACAACTTTCTAAAGAATTTGTCAGACAATGGTTGATAGGTAACGGGTTTCAAGGAAAAGAAAATCAAATAATTCCAGAAATGTCTGATGAATATATTAATGGGGTCTCAGAGAGATATATTGAGTTATATGAAAAAATAACTGGTTTAAAGTTTGAAAAAGAAGAATTAAATCAAATAAATAATAGAATAGAAAATAATGTTTTAAACTATTTTAATTAATAATTTTTAAAAAATCTTCTATTTTAATATTATTATCTATCCAATTAATACCTTCTTTTCCTCTCAACCAAGTCATTTGTCTTTTCGCAAATCTTCTAGAATTTTTTTTAATTTCATTTATTGCATTATCAAATGAAATTTTTTTCTCTAAAAAAAGAAATAACTCTTTATATCCAACAGAATTTAAACTTCTTAAGTCTTTATACTTAAAAAGATTTTGAACCTCATTTAATAAATCATTATTAATCATTTCATCAACTCTTTTATTATTCGATCATAAAGATAATTTCTATCAGATTTGATAGCAGTATTTATTATTTTAAAATCGTGAGCTACTTTCTTGTTTCCTAAAAAGGAGGAATATGGTTTATTTGAACTTAATGAAACTTCAAGAGCTCTTATTAATCTTCTTTGGTTATTAATATCAACCTTTGACATGTATTCAGGATCTAATTCATATAGTTGATCTTGTAAATATTTTATTCCTAATAACTTATATTTCGAATTAATTAAGTTTCTAACTTCAGAACTAATTTCTGGAAAATTGTCCATTCCATTAACTACTGCGTCCATATACATCCCTGAACCCCCAACCATAATTATAAAATTATTTGTTTTAAATTCATGTTTAATAATTTTTAAAGCTTCAATTCGAAAATCATTTACAGTGTAATTATCAAAAATAGATTTATGCTGAATACAATAATGATTTACTCTAGATAAATCGTTTTGTGAAGGAACTGCAGTGCCTATACTCATTTCTTTATAAAACTGCCTTGAATCACAAGATATTATAGAGCAATTTAGTTTTAAAGCAAGATCTAAACTTAAATTAGTTTTTCCTGAAGCAGTTGGACCAGAAATAGTTATTAATTTTTTATTCAAAATCAACGATTTTTTCGATTTTATTTTTTTTTAAATATTTTAAAATAACTTCTTTAGAATTTTCTATAAATTCGTTTTTAACTATTAATGAATCTAAAACATCAAAATTATTAATTTGATGATTTAATGTAAAAAAACCATATCCAAGATATGTATTATCTTTAATTACAACAACACTCTTTTCATCAATATCTCTTCCCTTGTCTACTAATAACATGTTTACATGTTTGTAGCTTAGATCTTTAACCAATTGATCTATTTGTACATTATTATCAATATTTAAATCATTTAATGAGTATTTGTTTTTTAAATACTCAAGTCGATTGTTAGCAGTTTTTAATGACGAATAATATTCTAAATAATTTATAGTATCATCAAAATGACATATTCGTAAATATTTATGACCTTCTAAGTTTTCACATAACTCCAAACAAAATTTTCTAATTATTTTCTTTAAAAGTTTATTAAATTTCGGTTTATGTTTTTTAACCTCATTATTTTCCTTCAATAAAGCAATTAATTCACTTCCAGTTCTTTCAAAACTGATGTCACATATTTCTAATTGAATGTTTAGTGATTTTTTAGATTTTCCAGTTAAATGTTGATTTACTCTATTTTTTAAATTATTACTTTTCCCTATATATATTATTTTTCCATTTTGATCATGGAAATAATATATTCCAACTTCGTTAGGTAATTTATTTATTAATTTTTGCCATTTATTTTTAGGACTTGTTTTTGTGTTTATTATTAAACTGTTAACAATTACTTTTTCAGCATCTTTTAAAAGTAATAATTTAAACAACTCAACAGTTGCTAATGCATCTCCAGAAGCTCGATGTCTATTTGAAATAGGTATACCTACGCTTTTAACTAATTTCCCAAGTTTATAAGAATCTAAATCAGGAATTATTTTTTTTGACAGTTTAACCGTACATAATTGCGGGATATTAAATTGATAACCCAATCTATCAAATTCAATTTTTAACATTCGAAAATCAAATGACGAATTATGAGCAACCAAAACTGAGTTATTCGTAATTTCTAATATTCTTTTTGCTATCTGATAAAATTTTGGAGCATTTACAAGCATTTTATCATTAATGCCTGTTAAGTGTTGAACAAAAGGTTGAATAGGGATTTCTGGATTAATTAAACTTATAAATTGATCAACTATTTTTTCTCCATCAAATCTATAAATTGCAATTTCAGTTATACCTTCTTCATTATATTTACCACCAGTAGTCTCTACGTCTAATATTGAATACAATTTTTTTTAAATTATTTAATTCTAGTTCCAAAAATAGTGCTGCCTAACCTTATCATATTGCTATTGCATTTAATTGCTATTTTGTAATCCCCACTCATTCCCATTGAAAGTATATTCAAACTCAAATTTGTTTTATGTTTATTGTAAAAATCATTTAGCTGATTAAATTCTTTTTCAATTATTGATAAGTCAGATGAAAAAGATGCCATCCCCATCATTCCTCTTAAATTTATATTTTTCAAATCTTTCAATTTATTTAACTTGGTTAGTTCATCAAATTCAGCATAAGTGAAACCGAATTTTGTATTGTCATTGGAAATGTCAATTTGAACTAAAACATTAATTATTCTTCCGTTTTTTAAACCTTGCTTATTAATTTCAATTAATAATCTGTAGCTGTCTACACTATGTATTAAATAAACAAAAGGAGCAATCTGTTTTACTTTATTTCTCTGCAAATGACCGATCATATGCCAGTTTATATCTTTTTGAAGAGAATCATATTTTTCCACTAATTCTTGTACTTTATTTTCGCCAAAATCACGCTGACCATGGTTATAAGCTAGTTCTATAAATTTTTAGACTTTGTTTTACTAACAGCAATCAATGAAACATTTTCTGGAATATTTTCAGAAATTTTAATTAAATTTTCAACTATTTCCATTGACCTTTTTAATTATTTCGATAGCTAATTCAAGAGCTTTATATCCATCTTTAAAACTTACTTGGGGAGATGTCTTGTTAATTATAGATTTAGCAAAATCATTATGTTCTTCTATAATTGAATTAACAGATTTTGATTTAGGATTTGAATAATAAATTTGTTTTTTATCCCCTTTAGAGTTTTCAATAACCATAGCATAGTTATCTTTTTTTTCTTCAAAATCAGTAATCTTTACAATTTCACTCTTTTTATCTAAAAAATCAATAGAAATGTATGCGTTGTTTTGAAATAATCTAGTTTTACGCATATTTTTCAATGAAATTCTACTTGCAGTAAAATTAGCAACTGCACCATTTTCAAATTCGACTCTAGCATTTGTTATATCAGGTGAGTCACTAATCACTGAAACACCATTAGCACTAACATTTTTTATATTTGAATTTATCACTTTAAGTACTATATCTATGTCATGAATCATAAGATCTAAAACAACAGAAACGTCATTTCCTCTAGGATTGAATTCTGCTAATCTGTGACATTCAATAAACTTAGGTTCCTCTATCATGTGTAAAACAGATTTAATTGCTGGATTAAACCTTTCTACGTGTCCAACCTGACCAATAAGATTATGTTTTTCTGCAATTTTAACAAGTTCTAAAGCTTCTTCTAAAGTTGTTGTTATTGGTTTTTCTACAAAAACATGTTTCTTGTTTTCTAAACACATCTTAACCATTTCAAAATGTGAGGGTGTATTAGAACAAATAAATAAAGCATCACATTTAATAATTAGTTCAGAAACATTGTCGTAAAAACTAAATTCTGAACTAAACTTAGTTTTTAAATCTTTGTTTTTATCAAAACATCCGATAACTTTAAAAGTTTTGGACTCTGACAACAATTTAAGATGAATCGAGCCCAAATGTCCAATTCCAATAACTCCTACGTTTATCATTTATTTTTTTTTCAAAAATACAATTCTTATTTATTAAATTTAAGTTTAATTTGATATGGAAGATTCATCAAAACATCAAGGACAAAGAAAAAGATTAGTAGATGTTTTAATTTCGAAAGGAATTGAATCTATTAGTGTAATAAAAGCTTTATTAAAAGTTCCAAGACATTTGTTTATAGATAAAGATTTTGAGAGTCATGCTTATTTAGACAAAGCTTTTCCAATAGATTCAAATCAAACTATTTCTCAGCCTTACACAGTAGCTTTTCAAACCTCTTTACTTGATTTATGTGAATCTGATAAAGTTTTAGAAATAGGGACTGGATCAGGATATCAAACTGCAGTTTTAATGGAAATTTCTAAAAATGTTTACACAATTGAAAGACAACATAAATTATACAGAAAAACCAAAAAATTATTGTCAAAACTGAATTATTATCCAAACAGGGTTGTATACGGAGATGGATATATAGGTCTTAAAGAAAAACAACCATTTGATAAAATACTAGTGACTGCTGGTGCCGAAGAAATTCCTAAAAAATTATTAATTCAACTTAAGATTGGAGGTAAAATGGTTATTCCAGTTGGAAAAGAAGTTCAGGAAATGATAGTGGTTAAAAGAATATCTAAATTAAGATTTGAAAGAGAAAATCATGGAAACTTTAAATTTGTTCCTTTTTTAAAAGACGTAAATTAGATTTTCTTAAGTCTGTCTAAATTTATTTTATTTTCTCTCTCTTTAATAACTTGACGTTTATCATAAGTCTTTTTACCTTTTGCTAGTGAAATTAACACTTTTGCAAACCCTTTTTCATTTATAAATACTTTTAAAGGAATTATAGTTAGACCTGTATTCTTAACATCCTTGTTAAGTTTTTTTAATTCTTTTTTATTTAACAAAAGTTTTCTTTGAGATTTAGTTTTGTGATTATAGTGGTTTCCAAACTCATATTCATCAATAAACATGTTAATTATAAATAATTCTTGATTATCATTAAATTCACAAAAACTTTCTGAAATAGAAGCTTTATTAAGTCTAATCGATTTAATCTCCGTTCCAGTCAAAACTATTCCAGCTTTATATTGATCTATCAACTGATATTCAAACTTTGCTTTTTTATTTAATATATTTACCTGCTTATTCACAAAGACAAAGTTACAAGTATTTTTAAAAATGGCTAAACTAAACTGGATTGAGATTAATGATTTTAATGATTTTAATGATAATAATGGTTTTATAGTAATATTTAAACATTCTTATAGTGTATAATTAGCAGGATAGTTTTAAAAAAATTTGAATTTGAATCTGATAATAGTATTACAAATATCAAATACTTTCTAATTGATGTTCTTAAAAATAGAGAAATATCAAACAAAATTGCTTCTGTCTTTAATATCGATCATGAGTCTCCTCAGTTAATAATTATTAAAAACGGAGAATTAGTTCATAATTCATCCCATTCTGATATTTCATTTAGTGATGTTATCCATAGAGTTGATTAATTGTTAATTATTTATTAATAATATGTTTAATATATCTATTGGATTAAGAAATTGGTTCTTAAATTTACATTCTAAAATTTAATAAATGAGTGTAGACACAGAGATTTTTAATTTAATTGTTAAAGAAGAAAACAGACAATTAAATGGAATTGAATTAATAGCATCTGAAAATTTCACAAGTCCTGATGTAATGTTGGCAACAGGTTCAGTATTAACAAATAAATATGCTGAAGGTTATCCTGGAAAAAGATATTATGGCGGTTGTGAGGTTGTTGATGAAATAGAAACTATAGCAATTAATAGAGCTAAAGAACTGTTTGGAGCTGCTTATGCAAATGTTCAGCCTCATTCAGGATCTCAGGCAAACACAGCTGTTTATCACGCTTTTTTGAATCCAGGTGATAAGATTTTAGGTTTTGATTTATCTCATGGAGGACATTTAACACATGGTTCACCTGTTAATTTTAGTGGAAGATTATATAATCCAGTATTTTACGGAGTAAATGAACTAACAGGAAAATTAGATTATGACAATATTTCTGAGATTGCTTTAAAAGAAAAACCAAAATTAATTATTGCCGGAGCTTCTGCTTATTCAAGAGATATTGATTTTGAAAAATTTAGAGAAATTGCTGACTCAGTTAATGCATTTTTATTGGCAGATATTTCACATCCGTCTGGATTAATTGCAAAAGGAATTTTAAATGATCCAATACCTCATTGTCATGTTGTGACTACCACTACACATAAAACTTTAAGAGGACCAAGGGGAGGTTTGATTTTAATGGGTGAAGATTTTGACAATCCTTTTGGTTTGAAATTCAAAAATGGGACATTAAAAAAAATGTCTTCATTATTAGATCTAGCTGTTTTCCCTGGTAATCAAGGAGGACCACTAGAACATGTTATTGCTGGAAAAGCAATCGCTTTTGGAGAAGCATTAACTGATAATTTCATGTCTTATATGGTTAAAGTTCGTCAAAATGCAAAGGCTATGGCAGAAGAATTCATTAAAAGAGATTATAAAATCATTTCAGGAGGTACAGATAATCACATGATGTTAATTGATTTAAGAAATAAGAATATTTCAGGAAAAGATTGTGAATTAGCATTGGTTAAAGCTGACATAACAGCTAATAAAAACATGGTTCCGTTTGATGATAAATCACCTTTTGTAACCTCTGGAATTAGATTTGGAACACCTGCAATTACAACAAGAGGATTGGATGAAAAAGATATGGTATTAATTGTTGAATTAATAGATAGGGTTATAAACAATTATGAAAATTCAGAAATAATTGATTCCGTTAAAATTGAAGTAAATAATTTAATGAAAGGAAGATCTTTATTTAATTAATTTTTTTTCAACTATTTGAATTTCAAATAATTTGTTCCAGTTTTTCCCTGTAATAAAAAATGTTTGTCTTTTTTTATTATACGCTATTCCATTTAAAACATCTAGCTTAGGATGATCTTTTACTTTTTCCTTCAAACCACTAAAATCTATCACTCCTTCAACTTGACCATTTATGGGATTTATTATTAATCCAACTTCTTTATTAAATTGATAAGTATTTGCATAAATTTTATTATTAAACCATTCAAGTTCATTAATCTTATTAATTACTTTATTGTTTGTAACAACATTAACGAAATCAATTTCTTCTAAATTATTACTATCCAATTTCCATATTTTTTCAGTTCCATCTGATTTGTAAATATATTTTCCATCGTTACACAATCCCCAACCTTCAACACTGTTATTATAATTAAATGAGTTTAATAATTTGAAATCATTCAAATTATAGACAAATCCCATTTTACTTTTCCAGGTTAATTGAAAAATTTTATCATTTAAAATTGTAATTCCTTCTCCAAAATAAGATTTATCTAAAAATAATTTTTCTAAAACCTCTCCTGTTTGATAATTAACCTTTTTTAACATTGAATAACCATATTGACCAGTTCCTTCATACAAAAAATCATTATTACTAAATTCAAGCCCTTGAGTATAGGAGTTAATATCGTGTGAAAATTCATTAATAATTTTATAGGAATATATTTTTGGTTTTATTGAGGAATAAATAACAAATTCTTTATTTAAAATATATTGTTTATCATCAACACTAAAAGTAGCTTTTAATATATTTTTTCCTAATTTGTTATTCAATAAATAAGGACTAGAAACTAAATTATCATCAATTTCAAACTCAAGATTAGAAATGATTTTACTTGAGGGATTATTAATAAAGAATTCTATTTTATCATTGTTTTTTAGAAATTCTTTTGTTTTGATAAGATCAATATTAAAGTTCTCTTTTGACGCAGAACCACATGATGATATTAAAAAAAATAATATTAGTATAGTTGATCTAATTTTCATTTAGTTTTTTTTCAAATTTAGTTATTAATTATTTTTTCTAAAGATATTTATTTGATAAAACATATATATATTTGCAATGGGCAAGTCTTACACAACCAGCTCCTATTTAATTCCCCCAGGGTGGGAACACAGCAAGGGTAGATAGTTGTAGCGGTGTGATGTAAGTAGCTTGCCCTTTTTTTTAAAATATGTCTAAAGTTATTTTAATCACAGGCGCATC